>ERZ857745.3413-NODE-3413-length-15212-cov-6.668932_pt1 | contig 15212 bp, 10 predicted proteins | sample MGYA00519699_ERZ857745 | MGnify/ENA primary metagenome ERZ857745 (study PRJEB31778, sample SAMEA3449357) | human gut metagenome | biome: human gut; feature: human-associated habitat; material: faeces | place: United Kingdom | collected 2010/2012 ...
TGCATTTACAACAGATGCACCTACACCATGAAGTCCACCGGATACTTTGTATCCTCCACCGCCAAATTTACCACCCGCATGAAGAATGGTAAATACAACTTCTACTGCCGGTATTCCTGCTTTGTGATTGATTCCTACCGGAATACCTCGTCCGTTATCAACTACGGTAATGGAATTATCCGGATTGATCGTTACCTGGATTTCAGTACAAAATCCTGCTAACGCTTCATCTACCGCATTATCCACGATTTCATATACAAGATGATGCAGACCCCGGCTGGATGTACTTCCGATATACATACCAGGTCTTTTACGGACAGCTTCCAGTCCTTCCAGAATCTGAATCTGATCCGCGCCGTACTCTGTATTCTCTCCGCCCATTTGCTTCCTCCTGTCATTCTATATTCATTATAATGGAAACCGACATATCGACATTTTTCGCAGTCACCGGTTTCCAGATAGGCATAATAATACAAGATTATTATAGCACAAAACAGCCCTCATTCCAACAAAATCCCTTTAAATAAGAAGAAAAAAACGAGAGCCCGGTTTACACCAGACTCCCGTCAAACGTCTTACACTTTATTTCTGTTTTCTCTTTTTGTAAACAACTACTCCACCTGCGATCACGATCACAGATACCAGAAGAACCAGACCCCAGAATACCGGATTCATCGGGTCACCAGTCTTAACCGGACGACTTGTTGCACTTCCGCCATGGCTGGATGCATCACTTCCACCGTTAGATGTACCAGAACCACCATTGCTTCCGCCAGGTGTTACAGCAGCATCCTTCTTGGTATTGGTAATCTCGATGCTTCCATGATACTGATCAGACTCATTCAGCTTAACACTGCCTTCACCACTTACTACATATGCGAAAGAATCTTTATCGAGTACATTACCATCCTTATCGGTTTCCTTAACTGCATAAGTAACAGTATCTTTTATATCTTCTGAGAATGGAACCGTAACAGTAACTTTATCATTCTGCTTCAGTTCAACGGTGCTTACCGCCTTACCAGAATCATCAAATACAGTTGCATAGAACTTGTCGTCTACAGTCTTTTTCACACCGTCCACTACAACGTTCTTTGTAATCTCGATCTTTCCATTTACAAAGAAGCCTTCCGGAAGAGTTGAAAAAATGTTATTTACATAAGCTGCAATATCTGTAGCAACCGTATTGTCATCCACTACAACACTGTTGTCTTCCTTGTCTGCTGCATTCGTAACATTGTAATGGAAGCTGTTTTCTTTATCAATCTGCACCTCATCATTCAGCTTGATCGCCTTGTTATTCTCATCAAGCTCGAATACATAATAGGTACCTCTAAGAACATTACTGTAAGAAGCTTTGCCTGACTGTGCATTCTGGATATGGATCGTTCTGATGTAATCATCACCATATGGGATCGTACCATCCTTATCAAGGAAAAGACCAACCTTGTAAGTTGCATCGTCAGCAGTTATTTCATCCAGTTCAAACGTATTCGGATTAATACGATAAAGTCTCTTCTCAACTATAATACCTGCAGTGTTGCTCTTCTCTGCCTTTGGATAAGCCTGTACATCGTAGATCCAGCCTTCCTCTGTGCTTGCAAAAGGAACTGTTAAGAGCATTGGAGTAACCTTAACGGAACTCTCCGCTGCACCGATTACCAGGTACATTCCCTCTTCCATATCGCTGTAAACAACCTTGCCCTGCTCATCCGAAACAGCCTCAACCGGCTTTACTGAAGAAGCAGCTGCAACCTCGGCAAGCTTTTCGGCTGCTGAATACCATTCACTTGCATTCTTGAAGGAATCAAAATCGTATCCTGCAGATGACATGGAGCTGGTCAGTACAAAATGCACATTTCCATCAAATGAAACATCCGCAACCCTGTAAAGCTCTAACTTGACACCTGTCAGCGGTGTTGTCTTGCCATCCTCATCCGTCTGCTGTACCGTCAGATTAAGGCTTCCCTTTTTTCCGGCTTCGTAAGAACCTGCCTGAACCGTTCCTGCCAGGCAGCCTGTCAACATGACAAACATTCCCAGGAAAGCCAAAAGCTTATTCCACATTTTAAATTTCTTTTTCTTCTGTTTCACCACGATCGGCCTCCTTGTTATTTTCTGTGATCACTATTCGTCTTTGCGGCTACTCTCTTCTGTTTTTCGGTTTTTGCGCCGAATAACTATATAAACAATGATGATCATTATGACCATAGCTACAAGACCAATGATCATAATCTTCACCGGATCAACCTTTGCGATCTGCTGGATTGGTGTCTCCTCAGCTTTCTCCTCCGGTTCAACATACTCCGTTCGGATTCCCCTGATAAGAAGCCTGTGAGTGTTGACTCCATAAGGAGTACAGGTTACCAGCGTCACATGATCCTCTCCCTCGATGATATCCAACTCACTAGATTCCTCCGGAAGAACCGTTTTAATCTGATCTACTTTGTATGCAAGAGTCTTTCCCAGAACATGGATCAGAAAAATATCTCCATTCTTCATCTGGTCAAGATCCGTAAAAATCTTTGCACTCGGAAGTCCCCTGTGTCCAGCCAGCACCGCATGTGTGCTCGCTCCACCTATCGGAAGACTTGTTCCCTCAACATGCCCGACACCCTTTTCCAGAACCTCGGTACTGAGACCATGGTAGATAGCAAGCGTCAGATTCAGCTTGGGGATCTCGATACTTCCCATCAGCCCGTCACCATTTGGATCAAGGACCTCATCGTAAGGATGACTGAGAACATAATCCTCTTCGTTAAAAGCATCTACGATCGTATTGACCTTATGCTCCGCGTTGTATTCCTCAGCCTCCTGCCAGAGCTTTTCGTACTGGTCATCCGACAGATCACTGACGGATTCATTGTACTTGGTTACAAGCTGCGCATTTCGGTACTCATTCCAGTAATTACTGATCGTTGGGTAAGTAAAGATACCCGCACCGACGATAAAAAGTAATATGATAAATATGTTGATAACTATAGAACCTTTTTTCTTCTTTTCTTTTGCCATAATCTATTTTTTACCGCCTTTATTTGCTCGCCTCTTCAGCTTTGTTTCCTTTAAGTATAACACAAAAACAAAGAGTGCGGTAACGGATAGACCAACAAATACCCAAAGAAGATAATTTGTGTGAAGACTACTTCCACTGAGCACTGTCTTCTCTTCTTTGACTTCCTCTTCTACATAAGGTACTCTGTGACCACGAACCAGAAGTCGTTCTGTATTTACTCCATAAGGAGTACAGGTTAAAAGAGTTACTAAGTCCTGCCCATCTTCTACTGCAAGAGCAGAAGTGTCTTCCGGCTTAACAACCGAAATCTTGTCTACTTCATAACATAAGGTTTCATCTAACACATGGAGCAGAAAATGATCTCCTACTTTCATCTGATCCAGATCTGTAAAAAGTGATGCACTCGGAAGTCCACGGTGTGCAGAAATAACAGCATGTGTGTTTGCTCCTCCAACCGGAAGAGAACTTCCCTCCAGATGACCTGCACCCTTGTTCAAAACATCTTCTTCCGTTGTGTGATAGATCGGGATTTTGATATTGATCTTAGGAATCTCTACACTTCCCATCATCTCATCACCAGCGATGTTCAGCGTATTCATATAAACCGGGTCTACTCCACTTGACTCTGCAAGTGCAAAAGAGTCAGGAAGAACACATGGAAGTAAGGCTTCGTTATAGTCTTCTGCTTTTTTACGCTCTGCATCATAGTCAATTCCTTCTGCTGCTTCCTTATCAGAAACCACCTGTTCATAACCACTGATCAACTGTTTCTGTCTGTAGTTATTCCATTGATTGGCTACAAAGGGATACAGCAGCAAGGACAAACCAGCTAAAAATATGATGCCAATTACTAAATTGCCTGCTTTTTTTTTCATCCGAGCTCTCCTTGCTGTTGTATTATTTTTTTATGAATCCGGGGCAGATGCCCCGGATTCGATATTTGGTTATAAACAATCACGAATGATTATTTGTTTGTTCTTTTGCGGCTTGCAAAGAATAAGCCAGCTGCTGTAACCATGATCAGGCATCCAGCGATTGTGAAGATTGTAGTACCGATACCACCTGTGGATGGAAGAGCGGAGAGTTTGGTATCTTTCAATGAAGTTGGTACAGTTACATTTTTATCTTTGCTTTCTTTAATAGTTGCACTAGCACCATCTACATTGATAGAATATCCTTCTGGTGCTTTTGTTTCTTCAAACCAATATGTACCTTCATCAAGACCTTTTACAGTCAATGTTCCGTTTACTGCAACTAAGGTATCTGTTGAAGTAGCTTCGTTATCTGCTAATGCTAATTTGTAAATGCCATCTCCTAACTTGATAAAGCGTAATGCTGAAACTCCAGAATTTTCTTCCTTTACTTTATCTTTTGTAGCTTTGTATAACTTGAATTCTGCACCTTTAAGAATCGTTTTTCCGTCTTCTGCGTATTTAGTAAGTGTAATTGTTCCAGTATAACCTTTAACTTCAGTCTTACCCATCTCAGTTTCATTTCTGGATGTATTAGCTGTATTAGTATATCCTTCTTCAGATGTTACAATTGCCTTATACTGTACTTCAACTTTTTTACCTGCATTTGTATTGCTTGTTCCAATAGTATTTTTGGTAAATTCAATTGTATACTTACCATCATCTGCTTTATTAGTAGTATAACCTTCATTAGCTTTTAATGAAGTATCACCAATCTTAACGGATGTAATCTCTTGAATATCCAGACCAGTTGGTGTATCAATGATTTTAAAAGTGTTATCTTCAGAATCAGCAACAGTAAAACTTGGAAATGTAGTTGTAATTGTAAATGTTACTTCTTCTCCACGTTTTACAAAACCATCTGCTGCTTCTTTTTTCACATCATAACCTGAGGATTTAGCTACAAGTGTCACATTTTTTGCCTGCATATAAGTTGCAACATCGTTGTATGTTTCTGCAACCATAGGAGAATATGTGATTTTATTACCACTTGCTGTAACAACATAAGCACCTACAGGAACTTCTGAAAACTCTACTTGTGTTTCACCTACAACATGTTTCTGCTGAAATGGTGCTATAGTTTCAGGTACTGCTTTTGCTAACCCTTCAGCATTTGTGATTTCATATTTTTTTCCATCAGTACTTAATCCAATATAATCTTTAGCCCAGTCAGCTACAATCCATTCGTTCTTATCAACATTTAATGTAATTGCTGCATATAAGTTAACTGTTTCTTCTTCCTGTGAAGATAAACCTGTTACTGTAATTTTACTAGAATAAGAAGTAACTGGTTCTGTAACTTCTGCTGCAAATGTTGGAATACTCATTGCGAGTACCATGGCCAGTGTTAATAACACTGCAAAGATTTTTCTCATCTTCTTCATAATCTTGTCTCCTTTTCATTATCGGGCTTTGCCCATTTTTTTTATTGTTCCCTTATGCGGGATAATTACGTTTTTTTGTGGCAAGGAGCCACTGAAAAAATCAATCGTTACAATTATTTTCCCAGCACCTCCCTGCATTTGTTTTTATATAAGATCCATGCGGCTGCAGACATAAGTACCATGCCGCCGATCATATACCAGTAAATTCCGCTGCCACCGGTTGATGGGAGTGAGTAGAGCTTAATGTTTTCGATAACAAATGCTCCATCATCGCTTTTTTCAACAGGAACTCCATTTAATGTTACTTCAACTGACTGATTATCCCTTACTAGAACCTGCCATACATTGGCAGAAAGTGAATATCCCTCTGGTGCTTTTGTTTCTTTCAGAACATATTTTCCAGGAACTAATCCATTCACTGTTGCTCTTCCATTCGAATCAGTCTTGATATTGCCAGTTACCCGGTTACTTTCCTCATATGTGTAGTTATCATTTGCTGTATAAAGTGCAAATTCTGCATTTTTCAGAAGATTTTTTTCATTATTTTTTTCAACTTTTATCAGATTCAATTTTGTAACAATCTTTGTATTTGTAATTGTCTGAGTAATCTTTGTTCCATCTTCTGATACTTCTTTTTTATAAGACACTTTATATTTTGTATCGGTATTATTTGCTTTTGCCACAATAATCTTATCTGCTTCTACTTTGACATATCCGTTATTATTGATTGTAAATTCTGCATTTTCATTTCCTGTTACCGGTCTAAGCTCATAAACCAAATCAGATGAACTCACATTTCCAAAAACATATCTGTATTGATTATCTTCATTCAGTTCAACACATTTTAATGGTGTTCCATCCGCTTTATAAAGTCCTGCATATATAGAACTGTGCTTTATATTTTTATCTGACCATTCTTTATTAACTGTCAGATCTACTTTTAATGTGTTTGTTATTATTACATGAGCATCCTTTTTCAAAGCAATCTTTCCGTCAGAATCTGTTACTGTACCATCATCACATAAACCCTTTTTAACTTCTTTTATCGGCTTCTCATATCTTGAATTATCTAGTTCAATTTCGTTTACCTTGAACTCGGTTCCTGAAAGAATTTGATCAATTACAATCGTCTCATCCGGTGCTACGTCACGTATTATTCCCTGAGGATTACCCTCTCTACTTACACTCGTGCCATCTTTATGTATGACTTCATATCCTCCATCATAAGGGATAAACTGCCTATTCTGTCCTGTAAGATATACTTGAAAGCTGAATTTATCTGTAGTAGATAACCCATTCATCTTCTTGGTAATCCTTAGTTTTCTCAAATTATTTACATTACAGGTATTTTTAAATTCTACCCTTGCTGCATTACCAGCAGTTTTCACTCCACTTCGTGCCAAGTAAGTTTTAGTTTGCTCTGGTACCTTACCTTCGGATGTTCCAACTAGATTTCCATTCAAATCGTGATATGTTACTTCCCAGTCTGTAATGTCAACCTTATCAAATTGATCCGAAAGAATACCAACTTCTTCCGCATAGAACCGGAGTCCTGAATCAATCCCCTCGAATACCGCTGATTCTCCTGCCTTTAAAGTAAATATATTATGTTTTCCCACATATCTTACTTCATCTGTAAGAGAATCATTTTTCTTAACTCTGTATGGTGTTCCTTCTGGAATTGCATTATACTGAACCGGCTCCTGATTTCTGTCTTCTTCATCTTCAAGATATGCTTTGAACTGAAAATCAGTACTTGTATACTTTTCTTTATCTGAATTTGCAAGACTTTTTACTATTTCAATAGAATTCGTTGGTCTTGGTGGAAGATTAAATTTAATTGAACAGTTTGAATCACCTCGTCCACGCTCCATATAGAAGAGTTTCAATGAATGACTGGTATAATCTGCAAATGTATCACTATCACTATTAAATACACTCCTTAATGTTGGATTTGACTGGTTATTTACGTATACTTCACCATTTGCAAAATTGATACTTCCTGTTGCCCTCTCATGGACACCTCCAAGATCAAGCACCAATTTGTTATCTATAAATACCCAGACATCATCATCACCAGAGAAACTAAATACCATATCCTGTCCATTAATTTTACCATTTTTCGGTTGTAAGAACTCAAAAGATATCATCATACCAAAAGCAAATTTATTCTGAGATGCACCATCATCCCAAGAAGAATATGGCATGAATGAAGCAACGTGACGCATTCCCTCACCTTTGTATTTACTTCTCTCATATACTATAAAATTCTTTTCCGTATTCCTACTACTATCAATATCATAATATGCATAATTCTCATCGCTATCATAGCTATATGTTCCTGTACTTGAATCATATGAAAACAGATGATTCAATCCTGTAACATATGTATTTTGTATAACCTCACCCCAGGTACCATCAAAAAGGCCATTTAATGATGTACCATTGTTTAATACCGGATATCCATCCTTAAGAACTCCTTGTACTAAATTCTGTCTTACCGCTTCACTTCCTGTATAATCTGCGCTACCAAATTGAAAAGAATTATAATAATTCTGGTTTTCCCTATAATTTGCCATACTGATATTGATAAGATTTCTAGTATCAGCTGTCTTTATTGTTTTTGGAACCTCTCCTTTAGCATCTGCTGTATAAATAAATTTCACAGGATTACTTCCAACATCCATCCAGTTTTCACCATCTTCACTATACTGTATTGGTGAATTACTTGAACTTGATTCCCGTCTTAGGGCTTTGACTTCAACTGATTCTTCTCCGATTCCTACAACTGTACGTTCATATGTATAGTTATTTCCGCTCCGTCTCTTGTCACTGTCTTTTACACTTGTCGGAATTATATCATTTGCACTTGTTGTATATAAGATATCTATATTTGTCAAATTTACTGTTGATTGTCCTGATGCATATAATATTTTTCCGTTTTCTGAATAAAGGTTTGCTTCTTGTGTTAGTTTTGCATTTGAATAAACAAATATAACAGTCTGACCAGTTTCCAGGTTTCTATAAGTTGTATCTCCTTTATACTGATACTTCATAACTCCACTATCGGAATCTTTTTCTTTTCTTCCCATAAGTTTCGTTACTTTATTGCTATCTACCAGTCTATATTCATTACTTGATGTTGTTGCAATGTATGCGCCTATAAAGCGATATGTTGTTCCACTTTCATCAAGTTGATACATTTCTTTATTTATTCCACTTGATGTAATAGTGCTCATGTATAGAACCGGGTTAGTATCTTCTGTTTCCAGAACCAGACTATTTGTTGCATTTACTGAACTATTCAAATCAGTATATGTACTACCATTCTGTCCATTCTGTCTTACCAAATGTATTATTTTGTCAAAACTAAATTTTTGTGTATTTCCGCTTTTTCTTTTCCATGTGATTGTAAATACTGAAAAACTCTCTGTATTGAATTCTGCTTTTTGAATTTCACCATCTATAGTAGTCTTAACGTTTGCCTGTCCCTGTTCTGTCATATTAACAACGTCTTGAACTTTACCATTCTGATCTTCAACAAAATGCATGACATCAATATTTGTATTTTTTTCTTCATTAACTTCTTCATCAACAGATACGACACTGATTTCTGATACGGTTGCCGGTACGGATGGTTCTGTGTAGTGCATGGAAACTTTTACGGAACCATCAACTGGTTCTATTTTATTTCCTTCACTGTCCTGGAAGTAAATATCGTATGCCAGGAAACCTGCGATTTCGTATCCATCTTCCTCAGCTTTTTCATTAAGCTTTGTTTCTGTTTCTGCGTACTGGTCAGGGTCTGTTTCCTGTACGATAGGAGTTACAACAAACTCTGCATTTCCTGGAAGAACATCTTTTGCAGCTGTTGCAGTTACAACCACATTGCCGATTGTCTGAGAGTAGGTTACTTCGTCTTCGACCTGAACGTCTGCTTCTTCTTCATTTGCATCTTCGTTTTCTGTACCCTGCTCTTCAGTCTCAACAACTTCCGCCATATCGCTTCTTACATAAGCTTGTGCTTCTTCGTAGGAAACTTTGTACCAGGTGAATTCGTCTTCACCGGTTACTGTTTCAATAAGTGGAAGCTGAGTGTCTGTATCTACTGTTGCGATCACTTCTGCTTCTGTGGAAGGAGTTACGCGAAGATTAACTTCGTCTGCGATGACACGGATCATTTTGATCTGTTCCTGATCCGGTGCTTCTTCCGGATTCTGTTCTTCCTCAGAGTTTTCTACATTATTCTCTGTGTTGGTGTCTTCTCCGTTCTCTTCGGTATTTTCGGTGTTGGTGTCTGTATTAACTTCTTCGTTGTTTACTTCACCGTTTTCTTCTTTGTTCTCATTGTTTTCATTATCATCTGCTACCGGTGTGCTGCTCCATACAAATGTGTATGCTGCGGTAGCTGCTGACTGGAAAGCTGCTTTTGTGAGCTGTCTGCTTTCGTTTGTTTCAACTGTAAGCTTGTCCTCTTCGGCTTTGAGCTCTGTCAGTTCCAGTTCGGAAGTTTCTTTGTTGGTTCTAATCATGGCTGCTGTCACTGTGGATGCGGCCGGGTCTGTCAGTTCCGGTGAAGAAGCTTCTTTATAAGTAAAGCTGTAAGTAACTTTGTCGGACGGTTCAACCGGGTTGCCATCTGCATCTGTAAAAGATACGTTGTAAGCAAGGAAGCCGTCGAGGTTTTTGCCCTGGCTCTGAAGCTGCTCTGTAATCTTGGCTGCCAGTTTGTTGTACTGGTCTGTCAGCTCAGCATCTTCGGTGTTGTTCTCGACTGCTTTGACGATCATCTGTGTTCCGTTTGGAAGGACACCTGCAGGAGCTTCGGCCTTGACCTCGATTGTTTCGTTTTTAAGATTTACGATACAGCTTACAGGCTGTGCTGCTTCTTCAGCTGGAGCGCTGCTCTCGGATGTTCCATCTGTGAACATGTTCTCGCCTGATGAGAAGTCGGCATCGCTGGAACCGAAATCATCGGATTCGCTGTATGTTTCGGCCGAACCCTCTTCCGATTCCGATTCAAAATTCACATCTGTGTCGAGATCGTCTCCTGTATCTTCGGATGTATCAGCTGCTGCGGAATCCTCCTCAACTTCGACCATGTCTACCATGTCATCGAAGGAGCTTGCCTGAGATACATAGTCTGTATTTATTAATACAGTGGAGCAGAACAGCACGATTGCAAACATCATACTGAGCACCCGACATGTCAGGCTTCTGTTCTGATTCCGTTTCCTTTTTTTGAATTTTTTATTATTTTCTCTTTTCATATTAACATCCCCTATTATATGCATGATGATAATAAAAAAATTATCGTTAACTGCTTCACGTACAACTTATTTAAGATTTAACGACATTATAACAGGTGAACTGTTTCGTCACCTATTTCGTCAGCCGCTTTCAGCAACATTTTTAGTACTATTTTGACAATTTTCGATTATTTTGAGTAAATCGAGCTCGCTGTTGAAATCTTCTCGCTCGTTGTTTTTCATATGATAGACACTTCCCTGCCATGTAGCGTTCTGACGGTATCTGACATATACAGCCAGGGTGTCTATGCTTCCTCTCTGTTCAAGGATCTGTTCGCGGTTGCTGACCTCTGTAAAAGAGATTCTTTTTTCATTTGCTGGTTTCTGCTGTTTGTCTTCGTATGTCCGCAGCTCTGTTGATGACTGAGGAAAGTTCAGCTCGTTCATGAATCGCTCCATATAGCGGAAGAGTTCATGAATACTTCGGAAGAATATAGGATCTTTACTGTAATAACAGTAAAATCTTCCGGACCTTTCTACTCCGTCTATGTTGTCTATGCAGACATTCACGATATTGGAAGCAGAAACGTTGAGCTTTTCTTTCATCATTCATCCACCTCCAGTGCTCCATCAATCAATCTAATCAGTTCAAGTGCACTCCTGAAACTTTTCTTTTTATTGGCTTCCGCCCAGGTCACTTCGCCCTGCCATGTGGCGTTATCACAGTGACTCACATGTATTACAAATGTCCCTGTATGTTTTTTTTTGCCTTTTTCCATCTGTTCTGTATCCTCCGTCAAGATCCGACCACGGTATTTTTGTTTTTAACCACACGATAACACGCACTTATTTCAGAGTATTTTTATTATAGCATCGGGGTTATTTCTTCAACTATTTCGTGATTCTGCTTTTTGAACATTTTTTCATATTTTTTCGACAATGTTTCTGATAATTTGCGAGGGGGGCTGAGATTTGGGGGGACGGGAGATTTCCGGGCGCAAAAAAACCCGGAGGGGATCTCCGGGATGAATAGTTTTACTTCTATATTAATTATTAATGTTGTTTGTTTTAGTCGTTGCAGACCTCACCGAGTGAAGCAACGTAGTAGTCGATTGATACGTTCTTGCGGCGGGTGAGTCTTTTGTTGAATTCTTTGTTGATTCGTTTTGATACGAGTGTGCAGTTTTCCTGGGTTATCCCTATCAGCATTACGAGATACTGCTGGATGTTGTATCGGGTGTAAAAATCGCCTTTACGGACTGCTTTCTGAATGGACTCGCGGAGAAGTTCTGAATAGTATTTCTGATTTTCGTCGTCTGTCTCGATATTTATAAAGTTCAGGGTGCAGAGCATCAGGAATACGGACATGCCGGTTCGTTCCATCATGCGGCCGAACACGTGGTAAACGTCCACAAAGCTTGGATAGGTGCAGTAGTAAGCGCCTTCGATGGATTCTTTTTCGCGGAGGCGGTACTTGATGTCTTCGATTGCGCCTGCTGCCTGTGAGGTTCGCTCTCCCATGAGTTTGAATCGCTCGAGCATTCCGGCGGATGGTGACAGGCCGAGTTCTTCGAACATCAGCTTGGTTGTTCTTTTGTAGACATCGAGGCCGTCTTTGTAGCGGGACATTCCGATGAGGCTGTCGATTTCCCATATCTGCCAGTCGTAGAATGGATAGATTTCGGCTGCGCTGTGTGCAACACGGTAGAGTTCTTCGAATTTTTCTTCGGTTTTCAGGTAGTGGCACAGTTCTTCGACACAGTCGAAATACATATCTCAACATGCGATGTTTTCGACTGCCGCCCAGTCCTCGCCCATCATATCCGGGAGGAATTCTCCGGTATAGAGTTTCCATGCTTTGGCGTAGATTTCCATTTTGGTCTTTTGGGATTTTTCGTGACGTGCTGATTCGATCGTCTGCTTGAAGTCGCATACGTCTACTGAAGTTTCGATATCCGGGTCCCAGGTACACATTCCACCATTTATATTGATGTAACTGCTTTCCGGAAGCCCCGCTGCGGTGAGCTGCTTTCGGAGCCTGAATATTGTGTTGTTGAGGCTGCCGTTTTTATTTTCGACATCGCTTCGGCCATACAGGGCATCGATGAGTGCTGCTTTGGAGATTTCTCCATCCTGTGTGTGTAGAAGTAATAACTGAAACAGCTGTGTGGTCTTTGATACATTGTTACGGTCCAGGACCAGTTCTTTTCCTTTATATTCAAGTGTAAATCCACCTAACATTCGAACTTTCAGTATATTTTTCATACTTTTCTCCTTCAACAGATATCGTGTTCTGTTTCTTGTCTTTTCATTTTGATTAGACTTATCCTTATTTAGCATATCATTCAATACGTTAAAGTTCTACCACCAAAATACACAAAAAAAGGCTGTTATTATTATTCAATCCGCTAATAACAACAGTCTTTTAAGCTCTATCTAGCAGATAATTCCTTTGCTATCTCATCTATTTTTTCCTGAGTATAACCGGTATACTCTTTTATCTTGTCCATAGTTTCATGATTCATAAGCATTTTCTCAATCAACTCTCTTCGTCCAAATTCAATTCCCTCCTGTTTTGCTTCCTCCCGTAATTCATCAATTGCAAGACACATACTTGTTTTCTCCTTTTCTTCATTGAATTTCAGTTTTGAGTTAGTAAGTGTATTCAGCATGACTACCGTTTCTGTCTTCATGTTCTGAAATCCGTCATCGGTTTGGATCAGGTCAACCAGTTTTTCTTTTTCCTTCGAATATTTGATATACAACAGTACTTCCCGCAGATCTGTGTGAAAACGGTTGATTTCCTGTTCGGACATTTCCTCCGGAGCTATCAGATTAATCCTGTAATCTGGAACAAAAGGCAGTATTTTCTTGTTTTCCACGCCGAACATCTCGTAAAGACTCCGCGGGCCGTCCCATGCCTCCGTTCCAAAATATATCACCAGCGTAACCACCGGGATCAATTCATCGCTTCTGCTGAATCCAGTCAGAAATTCTCCTGAGCTTGTTTTTCCTGAATTATTTTTTTCCGATTTCGTATTTCCTGTGCTCTTCTCTTTTCTGTATCTCACAGAAGTTTTTCTTACCTGGTTTGCGTACTCCATGGCATCGTACAGCATATTTTTCACAGGCATCGCATAATGCACGTGTGACTGGTTTTCTATCCCGAGAATCATGTACACTACATCGTCTCTTTCCATGGCTGTCATATACTTCAGGCTGTCCCTGTACCTCTGCACCGGTTCTGCCTTCAGATCATCACCATAGACGACTGCGGTTGCTGCCGGATCCAGTTCATGAAGACTTTCCGGCATGATGATTTTTTCACCTTCATACAGCAGATAGTTGAACGCATCCGCAAACACTTCTGCATTTCTTATGTAATCCTTCGTGACGGTGTCTTTCTGTCCCATATGATTCCTCCTTATTTGCAGGAGGGATCTCTGTAACTTCTCAGTGAAACCTCCTGCCTGTTTTTTGTTAAAGCATGAGATTTCTCTGTTACGGCCGAACGGCCAAAGATAATAAGATACAGTTTTCTGTAAAGAACAAAAAGAAATGTGATGCTTTGTTATATTTTAGCACAATATGCTCTATTTATCTACAAGAACATTTTGCTCTTTTTCGACATAAAAAAACAATCCCACATCAATTGTTGTAGGATTCTTAATATCAACTTGGTAATAGGCATCTGCAAATCCAATTCCAACAAGTTGCAGATGCTTCCAACCCTGACCAGGCATCTGCAAATCCAATTCCAGCAAGTTGCAGATGCTTCCGACCCCAGGATATGCATCTGCAAATCCAATTCCAGCAAATTGCAGATGCTTCCGAACCCAGGATATGCATCTACAAATCCAATTCCAGCAAGTTGTGGATGCTTCCGACCCTGACCAGGCATCTGAAAATCCAATTCCAGCAAGTTGCAGATGCTTCCAACCCCGGCCAGGCATCTGCAAATCCAATTCCAGCAAGTTGCAGATGCTTCCAACCCCAACCAGGCATCTGCAAATCCAATTCCAACAAGTTGCAGATGCTTCCAACCCCGACCAGGCATCTGTAGCTCCCAAAACAACAAATCAAAGATGCCCACCGGTGAATTTTCTTCTCAAATTCGCTGGTGGGCATCTTTATTGCATCTCTATTTCATCAAATAGCTATATATGTCTCTTTTTGATACACCGCGGTCTTTCGCGACCTGTTTCATGGCATCTTTTCTGGACATTCCCTGTTTTTCATAGATTTCCATATGCTCTTCTATGGAAATCTCTTCCCACGAGGCCACTGCTTCTTCTTTCAGTTCCTGACGGCTTTTGCCCTCGATGACCAGCACACATTCTCCGAGCGGTTTTTCTTTCTCATAATGTATGATCAGGTCATCAATCGTTGAATGAAAGGCTGTCTCATGTTTCTTTGTCAGTTCTCTGCAAAGTGTCATTCTGCGGTTTCCAAGGGTTTCCCTCAGATCTCGCAGTGTCCTTACAAGTTTATGCGGAGCCTCATACAAAATGATCGTCCGGGTCTCATTGACCAGCTCTTCCAGAACTTCTTTGCGCTCTTTTTTGTCCATCGGAAGAAATGCTTCAAAAGCAAA
>ERZ857745.3418-NODE-3418-length-15195-cov-4.254954_pt1 | contig 15195 bp, 8 predicted proteins | sample MGYA00519699_ERZ857745 | MGnify/ENA primary metagenome ERZ857745 (study PRJEB31778, sample SAMEA3449357) | human gut metagenome | biome: human gut; feature: human-associated habitat; material: faeces | place: United Kingdom | collected 2010/2012 ...
TTTTTGGACCTTTAGCTCAGTTGGTTAGAGCAACCGGCTCATAACCGGTCGGTCCCGGGTTCGAGTCCCTGAAGGTCCACTTTAGTTCCATATTTTATATTCTGTATATGTCTGGCCCGGTGGCTCAGCTGGTTAGAGCGCCGCCCTGTCACGGCGGAGGTCGTCGGTTCGATCCCGATCCGGGTCGCTTTAAAAAGCCTGCTTTCGCAGGCTTTTTTCGTGTATAAAATTTCTTCCAGCTATAAAAGATGCCGTATTCCAGACATAGAAAAAAGTCTGAAAGACGGCATCTTGCTTAACAGATAAATTAACGGATAAAGTTTGTGCCGACGCGCGGTTCCTTTTCCGGAAGACCAAAGGATTCTTTTCCGAGCTGGATGCTCTTCATCAGAAAACTCATATTCCGTGCAAGGGTACGCATGATCTGCAGGCCTTCGAGATCTTGCTGTGCTTCGTCCGCATTATTTCCATGGATACTGTTCCAATACTGGCCGGAAGCAACCGGCATGCCGGAGATGGTGAAGTATTTGTTCAGCTCATCAAAGGTAGCGGAAAGACCGCCGCGGCGTGCAGAGACAACCGAAGCGCCGACTTTCATGGTCTTGTCAAAGTGTGTGCTGTAGAACAGACGGTCAAGAAAAGCAATAAGTGTTGCATTTGCAGATGCATAATAAACCGGACTTCCGACAACAAGGCCGTCAGCCTCTTCAAATTTCGGAGCAACCTCATTTACCATATCGGAAAAAGCACATTTTCCGAGCTTGGAACAGGCACCGCAGGCAACACAGCCGCGGATATCTTTATTTCCGATATGTACGATTTCCGCCTCAATACCATTTTCTGTAAAGACTTTTTCCATTTCGTGCAGGGCAGTATAAGTGCTGCCTTTTGCGTGAGGACTTCCGTTGATTAATAATACTTTCATTTGATGGTACCTCTCTTTCGTAATTTCCTTTATTATAACACCGGAAAAGATGCAAATAAAGACGCTTTTTTGGGCAAAAACTGATCTTAACAGAAATAGCTGCTGGACGGTATAATACAATCAGCAAAGAAGGCAAAACTTGCAATGGGAGGTTACCAAATGAAGATAGAGAGAATTCTGATTGAAGATCAGATGGCACCGATCGGGCTGGATGAGAAAAAACCGGCATTTTCCTGGCTGCTGACGGCAGAAGAAGGAGAACAGAATCTGATGCAGAGCGCATGCCGGATCGTTGTGCGCACCGGAGAAGATACTGTGTGGGACAGCGGAAAAATGGAAACCGGCGTATCAACAGGGATTGGTTATGAAGGAGAAGCACTGCAGCCCTGTACCAAATATGAGGTAAAAGCAGAGGTGTGGGATAACCACGGCGGAAAAGCAGAAGCAGAAAGTTCCTTCGAGACAGGCCTTATGGATTCTTTGTATGCAGCATGGGAGGGAGCTGAGTGGATCGGCGCACCGCATGCGACGGTATGCGCGGAAAACCGCGGTGTTTTTACGATCGAGAGTGAATTTCGGATGGAAGGAGGGAAGGGAGAAGCGGGTATCGTCTTTGGAGCCAATGACTTCCGTCTGAACGATCATACGAAAAATGAGCTTGGCATGGAAGGGGAGAACTATATCCGTTATGCTGTGTGCCTTGAGGATGGAGATGCACGCCTCGAAATTTACCGCGTGGGCTATGCGCCGGAGGATACAGCGGAAAAACCGTTTGCCGTTACGAAACTGGTCAACTGGAAAGAGAAAACACAGGAAATCCTGACACCAGAAAATGCCGATGCCTTTCATAAGCTGACCATAGAGGTTGACGGCAATGTGGCATACGCCTATGTCGACGGCATCCTCGTGGATGCCATTGAAGAGCATGGATTTTTTGGAACGAAAGTATCAGGCCGCCAGCTGAATCCGAGAGGAAATAACGATGTGCTGCCGTATCCGAGACTGAATGAGATCGGATTTTATGCAGGAAAAGGGACGACAGGATATTTTAAGAATCTGATCGTAAGAAACGTAAGAAAACCATCCGCGGAAATTGTTCGTGAGACGCCGGAAGGACGGCTGGATGGGGGAAAAAGTATCTTTGCGGATCAGATTCCGGTGGAAAACGGATACTTTAAAGTAGAAGACAGCCAGATTACGGCAGATCCGTCCCATCATTCAATTCCAATGCTGCGGTCGTGTATTTCCTGCCAGAAAGAGAAAAAACTGGTATCGGCACGCCTTTATATTACTGCGCGCGGTATCTACGACTGCCGGATCAACGGACAGGAGATCACGGAAGATCTGCTGCGTCCGGGTCTGACACAGTATGACCACAGAATAAACTATCAGACATACGATATCACAGGGCTGATGAAACCGGGCCGAAACGGAATCGGCGTGACGCTGGCATCGGGCTGGTGGAGCGAGGCACAGACCTTTGTGGTGAAGAACTTCAATTACTTTGGAGACAAGGAGAGTCTGCTTGCCAAGGTTGTCATGAAGTACGAGGACGGCAGCCGCGAGGCCTTTGGAACAAATACCGAGGATTGGAAGTATTTCGGAGAAGGTCCTTACCTGTTTTCCAGCTACTTTGCCGGAGAGCAGTACGATGCGCGCCGGGCAGAGGTTTACGAAACTTATTCTCTGCCGGAGTTTGATGACAGCACCTGGGAAAAGCCAGTTGTTGTGGATACCGTCATGATCGAAGAGTTCTGCACGATGCCGGGCTTTGGACGGTCCTGGCCGGCGGTTCATGAGCAGAAGCCGGAATATATCGGTGAGTACGATGCGCCGGTGCGGATTGTGGACCGGAGAACGGCAAAGACGAGAAAAGAGCTGTTCCCGGGTGTGTATCTCTACGATCTGGAACAGGAGATGGCCGGTGTACCGCGGATTACACTGCATGAGAAGGCGGGCACAAAGATCATCATCCGCTATGCGGAGGTGCTTTATCCGGATCTGCCGGAGTATGCCGGAAAAGAAGGCACGATGATGCTGGAAAATTATCGGGATGCGACGAGTACGGATGTTTATATCTGCCGCGGCGGGGAAGAGGTGTTCCAGCCGAAGTTTACCTTCCACGGCTACCGCTATATTGAGATCAGCGGTGTGGAGCATGCGCCGGAGCTGGAAGAAGTAGAGAGTCTTCAGTATTCTTCTGTGACGGAATTCCATGGAAGCCTTACGAGTAGCCATAAACTGCTGAACCGGTTTGCCGAGAATGTTTCCTGGTCACAGAAATGCAACTTTATCAACATTCCGACCGACTGCCCGCAGAGAAATGAGCGCATGGGCTGGGCGGGCGATACGCATATTTTCTGCCATACGGCGCTCAACAACAGCAGCCTGAAGAAATTCTATGAGCGGAACCTGCAGGCGATGCGTGATCTGCAGACACCGGAAGGCCAGTACCCGGAGATTGCACCGGTGGGCGGCGGATTCGGCGGCATTACGTATGAGTGTGCGAGTATTTTTATGGCGTGGGAACTGTATGAGCAGTATGGGGATATCCGCACACTGGAGAAATTTTATCCTGGCATGCAGAAATATATGGACTATATGAAGGATAAGGGTCTGCCGGGAACGAAGGTAAATCCGGCGATCGGACCGCTTGGCGACTGGCTGGCACCGGAAGAGACGGATCTGCTGCTTTTATGGAATGCATTCTATTATAAAGAAGCCGATCTGATGAGCCGGATTGCCGGTGCGCTCGGAAGAACAGAGGAGCAGCATCAGTATGAGGCGCTTGCTGCGAAGGTGAAGAAATTCTGGAACGAGACATTTGTACTTCCGGATTCCGGAAAGACCTGCAATGCGGACGGAACGCTGTGTGATACGCAGTGCTCGTATGCAATTGCACTGTCTTATGGTGTGGCAGAAGACAGAAAGAGAATAGGAGAGCATCTGATCCGAAAGACGAGAGCGATCGGCCATACGGTCGGAACGGGATTCTTTGGAACGGGTATTCTGAACCAGATGCTGACCGAGCAGGGCGCTGTGGAGGATGCCTGGAAGATGATGCTGCAGACGGCATTCCCGTCGTGGCTGTATCCGGTGACCCAGGGAGCGACGACGATCTGGGAGCACTGGGATTCCTACACGAAGGAAAAAGGCTTCGGCGGACAGAATGCGATGAACTCGTTCAATCATTATTCTCTCGGAAGCGTTCTTTCCTGGCTGTATCACACGGGACTTGGTATCCAGAGAGACGAGACAAAACCGGGTTATCAGCACATTCTGCTGAAACCGCAGCCGGGCCCGCTCGAGTTTATGAAAGGTTCCGTAGACAGCCCGTACGGCGTGATTTCTGCCGGATGGGAGCGGAAAGGTGACAAAATAGAGTATCAGGTTACGATTCCGGTCAATGCAACGGCAACCCTGTTTAAAAACACGGAGGATCCGGCGGATACCGTGGAACTGGGAAGCGGAACGTATACTTTTATGCTGTAAAAAGAAAACCCGAAAGGCTCCGGCAAAGAAATGGGAGACTTTCGGGCGGAAAGAGAAACGCTGTCGGAGAGAAGAGAACTCCGGCAGCGTTTTCTTTGTCATGCTTATTTTTCGGCAGTCATGTGCAGATGACGTTTGATCGCTTCAAAGCTTTCCTGGCTGATGACATGCTCGATGCGGCAGGCATCTTCCGTGGCGGTCTGCTCATCAACACCAAGGCTCATCAGGCCGCGGGAGAGGAGCTGGTGGCGCTCATAGATCATCTCTGCGATCGCGCGTCCGCTGTCGGTCAGGTAGATGTAGCCTTCCGGCGTTACGCGGATCTGCTCTTTTTCTCTTAAGTTTTTCATGGCAACGCTGACACTTGATTTTTTAAAGCCAAGTTCTTCTGCAATATCAACACCGCGTACAACGGGTTTTTTCTGACTTAAGACTAAAATGGTTTCCAAATAATTTTCTGCGGATTCGTTCGTTTTCAGCAAGATGTTCACCTCGTTTTTCTAAATAGCTGAAGATTCATAAATATATATACATATAGAATAGCATATTTTTCGGAATAGGGCAATGATGGTTTTTGATGGTTTTTCTTAATTTCAGAAAAGTTGTAAGATTTCAGAAAAAAAAGACAATGAGGATAGAAGAAGAAAAGCAAGATAAAAGATGACAGGGGGCAAAAAGAGAGGTAAAATAGGAAAAAACAATGAAATTTAGATGGAGGTTAGAACATACCATGGAACAGGTGATAAAGAAAAGACTGCAGCAGGTGATGGATGCGTCTGTTGCAAAAGGAGAGACACCGGGCTGTCTTCTGATGGTGATCAAAGACGGAGAGGAGCAGGTTTATCTGGAGAGCGGATATGCGGATATCGAAGCGAAAAAGCCGGTTTCCCGCGATAATATTTTCCGTCTCTACTCCATGAGCAAGCCGATTACCGCGACGGCCATGATGATTCTGGCAGAGCGCGGAATCGTCGATCTGGCGGATCCGGTCAGCAAGTATCTGCCGGGCTTCCGGAACCCGGTTGTATGTACAGCGGATGGGAAGATAGAAAAAGCAGAGAGGGAGATCCTTCTGGAGGATATTATGAATATGACATCCGGGCTGACGTACGGCGGAACGGATGAGACGGGACGGCAGACCGATGCACTTTTTCAGGAGGTGATCCACGGACTTAAGGAAGAAAACGGCGGAACGATCAGTACAGTAGAATTTGCAAACCGTCTTGGAAAAGTCCCGCTTCTGTATCAGCCGGGTCAGTCCTGGAGTTATGGAACGTCGGCGGATGTCGTAGGTGCGGTGATTGAGGTGGCAAGCGGCATGCGCTTTGGGGATTTTCTGAAAAAAGAAATTTTCGAGCCGCTCGGCATGAACGATACCGATTTCTGGGTTCCGGCAGAAAAGCAGGATCGTCTGGCGAAGGTGTATGACTGCAGGGAGGGACAGCCGTCCGTCCGTTATCTGGACAATAACCTTGGCATTCAGAACGATATGGCGTACCGCCCGGCATATGAGGCAGGCGGAGCAGGCCTTGCATCTACCATCGACGATTATGCGAAATTTACGCAGATGCTGTTGAACGGCGGCACCTACAACGGTGTACAGATTCTCCGTCCGGCAACGGTAAAATTTCTGGGAGGCCACACATTAAGCGCGGTACAGCAGGCAGGCTTTGATAACTGGATCGGTCTGGAAGGATTTTCCTACGGAAATCTGATGCGTGTTCTGGTAGATCCGACGCGTGCGGTAACGCTGGGAAGCAAGGGCGAGTTCGGCTGGGACGGCTGGCTTGGATGCTACATGGAAGTCGTGCCGGAGCAGAATATGACATTTCTGATGATGACTCAGAAAAAAGATGCCGGAACGTATACGCTGTCCCGGAAGATCCGAAATATTATTTTCAGCGAATAACTTTTCATGAGAGTGATTCTCAAGTAAGGCCTTCCGGCCCGTCAGATCAGACGAAAAAAGTGCCGGAAAAGAAACAACTTAACGAATCAGACGGAACATATGAGCAAATTGCTGTAAAACTACGTCGAATTTTGTCTAAAACGGATATTTGCAGTGAGACAGATGTATGCTATTTTAGTGTCAGTCGAAAATGAAGGCGATTTCATTACTACTTTCAGAAAAAACAGCAAAAAAGAGATATCGTGTAAGTTTTTGACCGATTTTGAAGGAAATAAAAGAAAAAATTCAAAATCATGAAAAGAAGACCAAAAAGCAGAAAGGATGCAGAAAATATGATTTCGTTACCGTTAAAGTTTGATGAAGTAGAGAGTGTAGAAGAATTTGTAAATATGGTGAAACGCCTGGATTACGACGTTGACGTAAAAATAGGACGATGCGTCTTTGATGCGAAATCCCTGATGAGTGTCCTGATGATCGCCGGAAACCCGGATGCGGTTGTGGAAGCCCATACGAACGATATCGAAGCATTTAAAAAGAAATTTAAGGATTACCTTCAGTAAGAAAAAAAGTCGGAAAGGCACTGTGTGTAAGATGCATGGTGTCTTTTTTGATGCACGAAAAAGCGGGTGAAGTATCTTGCCGGGGAGACGTGTGCATGGTAAAATAAAGTCTATTGGGATGGAAATAAGAGAATCAAAAGAACGGGCTGATGTAGAAGAAGTTTTTCGTAAAAAAGGAGGCACAAAGTGGAAGAAGAGAAACTGGAAAGAAGCATCAGAAAATCAGAGATTCCCGGACTTACGAGGGAAGAGGAGGAAGCACAGCTTGCGAAGGTGATCGGGATTGCCGAGCAGAATCTGGAACAGGCGAAGGCGGATATCCGGTCGGCGAATGAGGATCTGGCGGATCTGATGGAGACGTACGACGCAAAAGAGGCGGAAGGCCTGGCGCTCTGGAACAACGCGACGGCGAAGCTGAATGCGTACCAGCACGGCATGGCGCGGCTGGAAAAAGCGAGAAAGAAGCCGTATTTCGGGCGGATTGATTTTCAGGATCCGCGGCTTTCGTTTTTAGAGTCCTATTACATCGGGCGCGTCGGCATTTCCGATGAGAAGGCGGAACCGGTTGTGCTGGACTGGCGGGCACCGATTTCCTCCGTCTATTATGAGAACAGCACCGGGCCGTGCAGCTATACGGTGAGTTCAGAGGGTACTTTTTCGATTGATCTGAAAAGAAAGCGGACGTATGAGATTGAAAATGACCATCTGAAAGACTTTTTTGATTCCGATGTGGTAGCGAACGATGAGCTGCTGACAAAGTATCTGGCGAAGAACAAAAAAGCGGTGCTCGGTGAGATCATTGCGACGATCCAGCAGGAGCAGAACCTCATTATCCGCAGATCCCCGAAGACGAATCTGATCGTACAGGGCGTGGCTGGTTCCGGAAAGACGACGGTGGCGATGCACCGGATTTCGTACATCCTCTATAATTACGAGGAGGACTTCCGGCCGGAGGATTTCTATATCATTGGAAGCAACCGCATTCTGCTGAACTACATTACCAGCGTTCTGCCGGAACTCGATGTGTACGGCATCCGTCAGATGACGATGGAGCAGCTTTTTATCCGGCTTCTGTACGAGGACTGGGACGAAGAAAAGTACACGGTACACACCATCGACCGCGCGGATGAGAAAAACAGCATAAAGGGCGGAAGCGGCTGGTTTTTCGATCTGGAAAATTTCTGCCGTACGTACGAGGCAGAGCAGATTCCGCGGGAGCCGGTGCGGCTGGAAAAAACGGGAACATTGCTTCTGGACGCCGAGTATATTGATAACTATTGCAGGGAGCAGTCCACACTTTCCATGGAAGGAAAGATGTGCATGCTGAACGAGATCCTGCTGGCAAAATTTGAGAACGAGGTTTCGGGAAAAGAAGTGACGTTTCCGGCGCGCGAAAAAAAGGCGCTGAAGCGGAAATACGAGAAATATTTTGGAGATGGAAAATGGCGGGGATCCATTTTTGATCTCTATTTACAGTTTCTGGAGCAGCAGGAGGAGAAAGGAAAAGCGGTGGAAGTGCCGGAAAACTCCTTTGATGTCTATGATCTGGCGGCGCTGGCATACCTCTATAAGCGGATCAAGGAAAACGATCCCGTGCGCGAGGCGAGCCATGTGGTCATCGACGAGGCGCAGGATTTCGGGATGATGGCGTACCAGGTGCTTCATTACTGTCTGCGTGACTGTACGTATACCATTATGGGAGATACGTCGCAGAATATCCATTTTTCCTACGGCCTGAACGACTGGGAGGAGCTGAAAAAGCTGATTCTGACCGGCACGTACGATGCGTTCGGCGTTCTGCGGAAGAGTTACCGGAATACGGTGGAGATCTCCGATTTTGCAAACGAGATTCTGCGGCATGGGGACTTTGCGATCTATCCGGTGGAGCCGGTGCTGCGGCACGGAACGGCGGTGCGGAAAGAAGCATTTGACGATGAAGAGGCGCTGCTCGCCGCGGGTGTTCAGACAATCAAGACATGGCAGGCGCAGGGATATGAGACGATTGCCGTTGTATGCCGGGATGAGGCAGAAGCGGCGGATACGGCGCGGAAGCTGAAACAATACGTGCCGGTTGTGGAGGAGGATCTCGAGACGGCAGAGTTCGGCGAGGGCGTGATGGTGCTCCCGGTGGCATATACGAAAGGTCTTGAGTTCGATGCGGTGCTGCTTCTTGATCCGACGGAAGAAAAATATCCTGAAAATGACGGGCAGGTGAAGCTGCTTTACGTGGCGGCGACGCGGGCACTGCATGAGCTGGCGGTGCTGTATACAGGAGAACTGACGGGAATCCTTGCCAAAGAAGCGCCGAAGGGCCGTCACAATCAGGAATTTGCCATAGAGACGCTGACGAAGGCGAAAGAGTATGAGAAGGTTTCGCTGACGCAGAAGGAGGCGCGTGAGGAGAACCGCGCGATCGGCATTCAGGAGATGGACGAGCGGAACAGCCATGGACCGAAACGGATTGTGATCAAGCCGGAGCAGAGGCCGGGAATGGCGCTTGGAAATACAAGCACGACCGGAACAGCGGTGATGGCAAAAGGCAGTACGGCAACGTGGAGGGCTGCGGCAGAAACGGGAGAAGAAATTGCCGCAAAGACAATGCAGCAGCGTGCACCGGAAGGGGTGTCATCTATTTTTGCTGGTGCGGCTTATCATGGAAAGGCAGGCGGCAAAGCGCCGGGAAGCAGACGGAGTGCAGGAACACAGGCAGGAATGCAATATGGAGCGGGCATGGCCGGAGTGCAGAGTGCAAAAAGACCGGGCGGAGCAGGTATGGTACCAGTAGAAGCCGAGAAGACGGAGCGCCTGAATACCTCACCTTACGCTTTCGGCGCAATCCCGGAAAACGAGCTGCTGCGCATCAAGGGCCATTCGAAGATCAAGTGTGCGGTGAAATGGGCGAAGAAAGGAAAATCGGCGGTTGAGATTGCCAGCATGTACGGCATCTTACGCATCACCCCGATCACGCCGGAGGTGATCCGCATCAGTTTCGTAAAGGGCGTGACCGCAAAAGTGCAGGACACGTACTGGAAGCCGAAGGCAGATACCGCGTTTCCGTGGAGTGCGAAAGAATCGAAGACGGCGGTTCTGGTCGAGACGGAAAAGCTGCGCGTCATGGTAGAAAAAAAGGACGGCGCGGTGCAGTTCCTGACGCCGGACAACAAACCAATCCTTTCCGAGAAGCGTGACGAGCCGCGCATGATCGACGGCGGCATGACATGGACGTTCTTCGACTGGAGCGGTTCCGAAAAGCTGAAAGCAAAAGGCATTCTTTCGACCGAGTGGCTGGATCTGACCGCGAAGGCGCGCTACGTCTCTTTTGGCGGAAAGCAGGCGCGGATGCCGCTGCTTGTTTCGAACCGCGGCTACGGCATTGCGGCCGCCGCGTCCCGGACGGCACTGCTGTGCAATGTACGGACGTTTGGAACGTATCTTCACACCGCAGGGGACGGACAGATTGATTATTACTTCATTCTCGGAAAAGACCGGGAGGAAATTGTAAAACAGTATAAAGAGCTATAAAAGGAGCAGACATTTTATGAAAACTCTGGTAATTGCAGAAAAACCATCCGTGGCACGCGACATTGCGCGCGTACTGGGGTGCAGCAAAAAAGAAAACGGAGCGCTGGAGGGAAACAAGTATATCGTTACCTGGGCGCTCGGCCATCTGGTGACGTTAAAAGATCCGGAAGACTATGACAAAAAGTATAAGGAATGGAATATGGCAGTTCTGCCGATGATGCCGGAAAAACTGCAGATCAAGGTCATTCCGCAGACGGGAAAACAGTACCATGCGGTGACGACACAGCTTGCGCGGAAGGACGTGAATGAGATTGTCATTGCAACCGATGCCGGACGCGAGGGTGAGCTGGTGGCGCGGTGGATTCTCGACAAAGCACATAACCAGAAGCCGTGTAAGCGTCTCTGGATTTCCTCTGTGACGGACAAGGCGATCCGTGAGGGTTTTGCCAATCTGAAGGATGCGAAAGAGTACGACAATCTCTACCGCGCTGCCGTTTCCCGTGCCGAGGCGGACTGGCTCGTCGGCATCAATGCGACGCGGGCGCTGACCTGTAAATACAATGCACAGCTTTCCTGCGGCCGTGTGCAGACGCCGACACTTGCCATGATCGCACAGCGCGAGCAGGAAATCCGTGAATTTGTCCCGAAACCGTATTACACGGTGACGGCCGCGGCGGGCGGTGTGGTCTACACCTGGAAAGATGAAAAATCGGGCGGCACAAGAATCTCCGATCCGGAAAAGGCAAAGCAGATCGCAGAGAAGGCAAAACGGTATCCGCTTGTCTTACAGAACGTAGAAAAGAAGAAAAAGCAGAAAGAAGCGCCATTGCTCTACGATCTGACGGAGCTGCAGCGCGATGCGAGCGCACGGTTCGGCTATTCGGCAAAACAGACGCTGAATCTGATGCAGAGCCTCTATGAGACCCATAAAGTCCTTACGTATCCGCGGACAGATTCACGGTATCTGACGAAAGATATTGTGCCGACGTTAAAAGAGCGGCTGGATGCGGTCAGCATCGGCCCGTACAAAGCACTGGCCCAGCAGGCGAAGCGCAGTCCGCTGAACGGAAAGCTCTTCTTTGTCAATGATGCGAAGGTTTCCGATCACCATGCCATTATCCCGACGGAGCAGTACGTGCAGTTATCCGCACTCTCGAACGAGGAGCGCCGCATTTATGATCTTGTTGTGCGCCGCTTTCTTGCGGTACTGCTGCCGCCGTGTGTATATGAAGAGACGGTGATCCGGGCTTCCATCGAAAAGGAATGCTTTACTGCGCGCGGAAAGCGCATGGTCGAGAAAGGCTGGCAGGAGGCGTACGAGGATAACCGGTACGACGAAGAGGATGAGGCGAAAGAAGAGGTGCGGGAGCAGAATCTGCCGCTTCTGGAGGCAGGCATGAAGATCGGGCAGCCGAAGATCAGTCTCCGCGAAGGAAAGACAAAACCTCCGGCACGCTTCACGGAAGGCACGCTGCTCTCCGCGATGGAAAATCCGGTCCGCTACATGGAAAACCGCGACAGCAGCCTGGTAAAAACGATCGGTGAGGCGGGCGGCCTTGGAACGGTTGCGACCCGTGCGGATATCATCGAGAAGCTGTTCCGCAGCTTTCTGCTGGAGAAAAAAGGCAATGAGATCTATCTGACCTCGAAAGCACGCCAGCTTCTGAAGCTGGTTCCGGCGGATTTGAAAAAGCCGGAGCTGACGGCAAGCTGGGAGATGCAGTTAAACGACATTGCAAAGGGAAAGAAGCGGCGCGATGTGTTTATGGAGGAGATCCGCAGCTACACGGTGGAACTGATCGATGAGATCAAGACGGAAGAGGGAACGTTCCGCCACGACAACCTGACGAACAAGAAGTGCCCGAACTGCGGAAAACGGCTGCTTGCGGTGAATGGAAAGAACGCAAAACTGCTCGTCTGCCAGGACAGAGAGTGCGGCTACCGCGAGACGGTTTCCCGCACGACGAATGCGAGATGCCCGGTCTGCCATAAGCGCATGGAGATGATCGGAAAGGGCGAGGATGCGACGTTTGTCTGCGCCTGCGGCCACAAAGAGCGCATGACAAAATTCCAGGAGCGCCGCAAAAAAGAGGGCGGCGGCGTGACGAAGCGCGATGTGGCAGCTTATATGAAGAAACAGAAAAAAGAGGCCGAAGAGCCGGTGAACAATGCGTTTGCCGCGGCATTAAAAGGAATTAAATTATAAAAAAGGGAGCGAGTTCTGCCGAAAATCAAAAAACGGCGGAACCCGCTTCTTTTGTTAAAATCGTTGAGGAAAAGGTCAAAAAAAGTGATTGTTTTATGCAGAGTTATGCCGTAAAATAGAAACAAATGATATAAGAAACAGGAAAATTCTGAAAATAACAACAGGGAGGTTTTTCAATGAAACAGACGGATCTGGAAAAACTGCTGGCGGATATGTCGCTGAAAGAGAAAGTAGATCAGATGCTTCAGTTAAGCGGAGCATTTTACCTCGGGGATGAAAACAGCGTCCTGACCGGCCCGGCAAATGACATGGGAATCGGAAAAGAGGACCTGGAGATGGCCGGTTCCATTCTCGGTGCAGCCGGTGCCGATACGATGAAAAAACTGCAGGATGACTACATGGCAAAACAGCCGCATCACATCCCGATGCTGTTCATGATGGATGTCATTCACGGCATGAAGACCATTTTCCCGGCGCCGCTGGCGCAGGGAGCCACTTTTGATCCGGAGCTCTCCGGCGAGTGCGCGTCTGCAGCCGCAAAAGAAGCATCCGCGGCCGGACTTCACGTTACCTTTTCTCCGATGGTTGACCTTGTGCGCGATGCGAGATGGGGCCGCGTTGTGGAATCCACAGGCGAAGATCCGTACCTGAACAGCCGCTTTTCCGAGGCGATCGTAAAAGGCTTCCAGGGCGATGATTTAAAAACACCGGGAAAAGTTGCCTCCTGCATCAAACACTTTGCAGGCTACGGCGGAGCAGTCGCAGGAAGAGATTACAACACCGTAGAGCTCTCAGAGCATACCTTCCGTGAATTCTATCTTCCGGCATACAAAGCAGGCATCGATGCGGGCGCAGCGATGGTGATGACATCATTCAACACGATCAACGGCGTTCCGGCGAGCACCAACAAATGGCTGATGCGCGATATCCTGCGCGGTGAGATGGGATTTGACGGCGTGCTGATTTCTGACTTTGCAGCCATTCTGGAAACCGTTGCCCACAGAAGCTCGAAAGATGCCGCCGATGCAGCGAAAAAAGCGCTGGAGGCAGGCGTGGATATTGATATGATGACATCCGTTTACGCCGCAAACCTCTGCCGTCTCGTAGAAGAAGGTGAAGTGGACGAGCATCTGATTGACGAGTGCTGCCTGCGGATTCTGGAGCTGAAAAACAAACTGGGACTGTTTGAAAATCCATATAAAGATGCGGATGCCGAGAAAGAGAAAGCATACAACCTCTGCCCGGAGCACCGTGCACTGGCGAAAAAAGCAGCGGAGGAATCCTTCGTCCTGCTGAAAAACGACGGCGTACTGCCGCTCGACACTTCGAAAAAAATCGCATTTGTCGGCCCGTATACCAACAATCATGAAATCAAGAGCAGCTGGTCCTTCACCGGCGACAGCAAGGACTGCGTGACGATTCAGGAAGCAGCCGAGAAAGTCTTCGACGCATCACGCACCACGTATGCAGAAGGATGCCCGGTTATCGGAAACGATGTGGAGCTGATCGGATTTACCGAGACGACACCGAAAAAATACAGTGAGGAAGAGCTTGCTGCCATGGAGCAGAGCGCACTACAGGCAGCAAAAGAGGCCGATCTCGTGGTAATGCCGATGGGTGAGCATTATCTGCAGAGCGGCGAGGCGACCAGCCGTGCCATGATCGATGTGCCGGAAATCCAGATGGAGCTGTTCCACAAAGTGCTGGCCGTTAACCCGAATGTGGTTGTCGTTCTGTTCAACGGCCGCCCGCTGGATCTGCGGGAAATCAGCGCTAAAGCAAAAGCCATTCTCGAGGTATGGTTCCCGGGAACCGAGGGCGGAAGCGCTGTTGTGGATGTCCTGACCGGAAAGAAAAATCCGTCCGGCAAGCTGCCGATGAGCTTCCCGTACTGCGTGGGCCAGGCACCGGTCAGCTACAACGAGTATTCCACCGGAAGACCGAATCTGCCGGGCATGAAAGAGCGGTTCCGCTCCAAATATCTTGACATTCCGAATGCACCGCTGTATCCGTTCGGCTATGGCCTTAGCTACACGGAATTTGCGTATTCCGCACCGACAGTGAAAACGCCGGAGATCAGCTATGCCGATCTGAAAAACGGAAAGAAATTCGAGATTTCGGTGGATGTTAAGAATATCGGCGAACGCGACGGAAAAGAAGTCGTCGAATGCTATATTCACGATACGATTTCCCGCATGACAAGACCGCTTCGCGAGCTGAAAGGCTTTGAAAAGGTGCTGATCGCAAAAGGGGAGACCGCGCATATTACGTTTGAACTTGGCTTTGAGGAGCTTGGTTATTATGGCGCGGACGGAACCTTCGACGTTGAACCGGGCGCTTTTGAGGTGTATACCGGCAAAAATTGCCTTGACGTTGACAAAACGGACATCAAAGTTACCCGATAAGCGCAAATTTTCGGCATAATATCCGGGTATAATAAGTGTGCCGTAAAATTTGGTTTTACGGCACGCACCGGATTCGTTTTTCTGCGCCTCATGCCGGATAGTTTAAGCTTTGGGGCGCTTATGAATCTGTCAGAGAAAAATTCGCGGCATAGCCTGCAGCTTTTTCAAATTGAATT
>ERZ857745.3420-NODE-3420-length-15193-cov-6.099815_pt1 | contig 15193 bp, 9 predicted proteins | sample MGYA00519699_ERZ857745 | MGnify/ENA primary metagenome ERZ857745 (study PRJEB31778, sample SAMEA3449357) | human gut metagenome | biome: human gut; feature: human-associated habitat; material: faeces | place: United Kingdom | collected 2010/2012 ...
CTGGGACGCCAGAAAGCACCGCTGCAAGCCTTTTTTCGGGGTTTGCAGCGTTTTTGTTTTCTCATTCTCCCGGTAATTTCACTTCTGTTACCGGGAGGTTTTTATACGCCGCAAGATTTTTTGTGATGGCGTTGGATTCGGCAAGGACGCATTGTTTACAATTTGGCGGTGGATTATCCCGCGCAGGGTGTGGTACAATATAAACCACACTGAAAATGCAGGGGCCGATGCTCACCATCGACCCGTGAACCTTGCGGCGGCCGCTATGTGCCGCGGGCGAACCATGTCCGCCCTTACACTCTCGACGCAGGAAGGCCGCGCTGCATCTATTATAATTAAAGGGGTGTTTACCATGTGTACAGCTGCAACCTATACAACCGACAGTTTCTACTTTGGCCGCAATCTCGATTATGAATTTTCCTACGGCGACGAGGTCACCGTCACGCCGCGGGCCTACCCGTTTAGCCTGCGCTGCATGGGGGACTTCCGCACAAAATATGCGATGATCGGCATGGCCTACGTGGCAGGGGAGTACCCCCTCTACTATGACGCCGTCAATGAGAAGGGCCTGGGCATCGCAGGGCTGAACTTTGTCGGCAATGCAGTCTACCACCCGGCGCAGGATGGCAAAAGCAACGTCGCCCAGTTTGAGCTGATCCCCTGGCTGCTGGGCAGCTGTGCGACGCTGGCCGAGGTGCGCACGCTGCTTGCAAAAACCAACATCGTCAATATCCCGTTCAGTGAGCAGCTGCCCCTCGCGCAGCTGCACTGGCTCATTGCCGACAAAACGGGGAGCATCGTGGTGGAGTCCACTGCCGACGGCCTGCACATCTACGATAACCCCGTCGGTGTACTGACGAACAATCCGCCGTTCCCGCAGCAGCTTTTCGCACTGAACAACTACCGCGCACTCTCGCCGCGCACGCCTGCGGTTGCGTTTGCGGACGGCCTTGACCTGCCCGTCTACAGCCGCGGCCTCGGCGCACTGGGCCTGCCGGGCGATCTGTCCAGCCAGTCCCGCTTTGTGCGTGCGGCCTTTGTGCGGATGAACGCGAAATCCGGCAGCAGCGAGGCCGAGAGCGTCGGGCAGTTCTTCCACATCCTGCACGCTGTCGAGCAGCAGCGCGGCTGCTGTGAGCTGGACGGCGGCAAGTACGAGATCACGCTCTACACAAGCTGCTGCAACGCTGACAGAGGCATTTACTACTACACGACCTACGGCAACCACCAGATCACTGCCGTCGATATGCACCGGGAAAACCTTGACGGGGACAGGCTGGTCCGCTATCCGCTGGTGCAGGGCGAACAAATTGCGCTGCAAAACTGATTTTACACCCAAAACGTGAAAAAAGCGCTTGCAACGTGCGGCAAACTATGCTATACTGTACGGTGCATGAGACTTTTCACGTCACGACGGCGTGGATAGAAATAGAAGGAGTGCTAATCTAATGAACTGGTATGAGATCGTTCTCGGCGTCGTCCTCATCGCCGTGTCCGTGTTGATCGTTGTTTTCACCCTCGCGCAGGAGCAGAAGGGCCAGGGCCTGTCCGGCGCGATCATGGGCGAAAGCTCCGCCACGATGGCAGCAGGCCGTGAGCGCGGCGTGGACGCCAAGCTGGCCAAGCTGACCAAGATCTGCGGCGTCGTTTTCTTTGTCGTCACGCTGGTCGTTTGCGTTTTGAGCGCGCGCCTGTGATTTTGGCAGGGTAACAAAGATGAAAAGGGTCCGCCAAGCGCTTTGGCTTTGTAAGCAGCGCCCCGGCGGACCGTTTTTTGTGGATGTATATAAGGGTAGGGCACCGTCGGATGGCGGTGCGACGTAAATTAAAGGAGCAACTATGACACCGTTACAGAAATCTATTTTAAACGCGGTCAAGCGCCGTCCCATGACGCTGCGCGAACTGCAGAACAACCTGCAAGTGGACAACTCCCGCCTGCGCACCACCGTTTCCGCTATGGTCGCCACCGGCGAGCTGTCGATGCGCAACGGCACCTATGTGCCCGGCTTTGCGACCTATGAGAATGCTGCAGCCCCCAACACGATTCCCTGCACGCTCGTCAAGCTGGCCGCGCGCTTCGGCTTTGCCAGCCGCGACGACGGCGAGGGCGACATCTTCATCCCGGGCCGCGCGCTGCACGGCGCAATGCCCAACGATAAGATCAACGTCAAGCTGTTCGACCACCCGCGCGTGGAGGGCTCCTCCGAGGGCGAGGTCGTCGAGGTCACGGTCCCGAACAACCGCTTTGCGGGCACGGTCTGCCTGTCCGAGGATGGCCGCATGGCCGTGGAGCCGGACGGCTGCCGCGACGTGAAGTTCCTGCTGGCCAAGCAGGGGAGCGAGGGCGTGCACCTGGGCGACAAGGTCGGCTTCCTCATCACCCACCGCGGCAACCGCCACAGCGACCACCGCGCCGCCGTTGTCGAGAAATTCGGTTCCTCCGACTATGCGTCCGAGTGCGCCAAGGCCATCCTGTATGGGCGCAGCGTCCGCCAGGAGTTCCCGCCGGAGGTGCTGGAGGAGGCCCGCGCCTACGACAACGCCACGATTGACCCCGCCGAGGCCGCGAAGCGCCTGGACCTGCGCGGCATTCCCATCTTCACGATTGACTCCGCCGAGACGAAGGACATCGACGACGCCATCAGCCTGCAGAAGCTGGACGACGGCTACGAGCTGGGCGTTCACATTGCCGACGTCAGCCATTATGTCCGCCCAGGCTCCGCGCTGAATGAGGAAGCGTTCGAGCGCGCGACGAGCATTTACTACGCCGACAAGGTCATCCCGATGCTGCCGACCCAGCTGTCCAACGGCATCTGCTCGCTGAACGAGGGCGAGGACCGCCTGGCGTTCTCCTGTCTGATGCGACTGGACGAGAACGGCGAGATCCGCAGCTACAAGTTCGTCAAGAGCGTCATCTGCAGCCGCGTCAAGGGCGTGTACAAGGAGATCAACGCCCTGCTGGAGCCCCCGGAATCTGAAACAGACGCCGACCTGACCGACCTCAAGACGAAATATGAGGCCGTGCTTGACCAGCTGCCCACGATGGACGAGCTGTACCGCAAGCGCCTGGTCCTGCGCAAGGCCCGCGGCGCCATGGATATCGAGTCCAACGAGGCTAAGCTCGTCATGGACGAGAACGGACGCTGCATCGACATTGTCAAGCGTGACCGCGGCACGTCCGAGTGCATGATCGAGGAGTTCATGCTGCTGGCGAACCAGTGCGCCGCCAACGCGGGCCGCACGAACAAGGCCCCGTTCGTCTACCGCGTGCACGAGGCCCCCGACGCCGAGAAGATGGAGAAGCTGTCCGCCACGCTGTTGGCCTGCGGCCTGAACGCCAAGTTCAAGAACCCCATCCCGACGCAGCTCGAGCTGGCGGCCCTGCTGGACGAGACCCGCGGCCAGCCCATTCAGATCCCCGTCCACACCGGCATTCTGCGCAGCATGCAGAAGGCCCGCTACGCCCCGCAGCCCCTGGGCCACTACGGTCTGGTGCTGGCGGACTACGCCCACTTCACCAGCCCCATCCGCCGCTACCCCGATTTGGCGATTCATCGTATTTTGACCGAGATGCTGAACGGTGTCTCCGCCAGCCAGCTGCAGCGCGACTTCAACGAGTTTGCCCAGCAGGCCAGCGAGAAGTCCAGCAAGCAGGAGGTCGCCGCCGTGCGCATTGAGCGCGATGTCGAGGACCTGTACAAGGCCGAGTACATGCACAACCATCTCGGCGAGGTCTACACCGGTACGGTGGCCGGCATCACGCCCCGCGGCGTCTTTGTCGAGCTGGACAACACGGTGGAGGGCTTTGTCCCCGCCGCGCAGCTCTGCAAGGGTGAACCGCAGGTCATCGACGGCGTCAGCATGCTGGACCCGCTGACCGGCAAGAGCTGGATGCTGGGTTCTTCCATGAAGATCCGGGTCGCCGCCGCCGATGTGGCGCTGGGCCGTATTGATTTTGAGTATATGGTGGAGTAATTTCCCGCGCCATACAATAGAAAACTCCCTGTCCGCACCGGGCAGGGAGTTTTTTGCGTCTTATATCACCTTATGCTCCATCCATTTCCCGCGGGCAAACCGCACAAGGAAACACAGGCTGCGGCAGATCCAGTCGATGAACATACCGAACCAGACGCCGGTCAGTCCTAAGTGGAACTGCAGAACGAAGATATAGCTCAGAATCACGCGGAACAGCCACATACTGACGATGCTGACCGACATCGTAAACTTGGCGTCGCCGCCCGCGCGCAGGGCGTTGGGCAGGGTAAAGCTCGTCGCCCAGAAGAAGATGCTGAACAGGTTGAACCAGTGGACCACGTGGGTACACATGGCGGATGCCTCCGCCGAGAGGTTGAACCAAGTCACGACCTCGGGCATCAGGAAGAACAGTGCCGCGTTCGTGACGGCCAGCCCCGTGATGGCGATGCCCAGCAGCGTGACGGAATAACGCTGCGCCTGCTTTTTCTCGCCTGCGCCAAGGCACTGCCCGATGACCGGGATCATGGCAAGGCTCATCGTGTTGCCGGGGATGTTCGCCAGCGTCGAGACCGAGTTTGCCACGGCATTGGCCGCGATGGCCGAGGTGCCTAAGGTAGACGTCAGGCTGCTGACACACAGCTTGCCGATCTGGAACATGCCGTTTTCCAGACCCGACGGGATGCCAATGGACAAAATCTGCATGATGGGCCTGCGCCGGGGCCGCAGGTCAGCGAAGTGCTGCACGCGCAGGGGATTGTGCAGGTTCTGGTTCTGCCACAGGATGAACACCGCGGCGAACACACGCCCGATCAGCGTGGCCAGCGCCGCGCCGATAACGCCCATGCCGAAACCGTAGATCAGCAGCGCGTTGCCCGCAATGTTGATGACGTTCATGACAAGGCTGGCCAGCATACTGATGCGGCTGTTGCCCTGCGCACGGAACAGCGCCGCGCCGCCGTTGTACAGGCCGATGAAGGGGTAGGACACCGCACTGATAAGGAAGTACTGCTGCGCAAACCGCATGACATCCTCATCAATGCTGCCGAACACCATCCGAAGGATCGGGCGGGAGAGCAGCATACAGACAACACCCACCGCAACCGTAGAGATGCCCAGCACGCTGTACAGCTGGGCGGCGCTGCGGCTGGCGTTTTCCTCATCCCGGCGGCCCAGATACTGGCTGGCAATGACCGCACCGCCGGTAGCCAGCGCGGACAAAATCTGAATAATCAAAATATTCAGGCTGTCCACGAGCGATACGCTGGAGACAGCGGCCTCACCCACACCGGCGACCATCAGTGTGTCGGCCATGCCCATCGTGACGCTTAATGTCTGCTCCAGCAGCAGGGGCCAGATCAGGGTGAACAACGCCCGCCTGGTAAACAGGGGACCTTGTGATTTTGCAGTGGATGTCATGGTAAATTCCCATCCTCTTTTACTTGGATTTTACCATTAGTATACAGCAAAATCTATGCGAAATCAAGGATTTGACACTTGTACAAAAAATGCCCGCGAACGCTGTAGCTTCACCCTGTACAACAAAAATCCGCAAAAATTAAATCGCAAGGATTTTGCCCACTTTTGCGGCGGCAAAAAGCCCCGGCCACAAAAGCTGGTGGCCGGGGCAGATCATGCGGCGGCTTGCAGGGGCCGCAGAAGGGCGGTGGTTAGAAGTCGACCTCGGTGTCGTAGTAGCAGCACTTCAGCAGCTTTTCCATCTCCTCCTGGGTCGGCTGGCGCGGGTTGGAGCCGGTGCAGGCATCGGCAATCGCGTTCTTTGCAATCTCGGGCAGTCTCTCGAGGAATACGTTCTCGGGGACAAAGCCCTGCTCGGCGGGGTAGGAGTCGGGGCCGTAGTGGCCGATGCAGTGCGGGATGTTCAGATCGTCGTTCATGCCGCGCAGATACTGGATGAGCAGCGCGACCTTCTCGTCGTCGTTCTCGCCGCCCAGGTGCATCTTGTCGGCAATGACGCCGTAGCGTGCCTTGGCGGTGGGATCCTTCGCGTTGTAGGCGATGACCTTGGGCAGGTACATGGCGTTGGCTGCGCCGTGGATGATGTGTGCGCCGTAATCGGCAAACGCCGCGCCGGTCTTGTGGGCCATGCTGTGTACGATGCCGAGCAGCGCGTTCGAGAACGCCATACCGGCCAAGCACTGGGCATTGTGCATCGCGTCGCGCTTATCCATATCGCCGTTGTAGCTGCCGACCAGATCTGCCTGGATCATCTCGATGGCGTGCAGGGCCAGCGGGTCGGTAAAGTCGCAGTTCGCGGTGGAGACGTAGGCCTCGATGGCGTGGGTCATGGCGTCCATGCCGGTGTGGGCGACGAGCTTCTTGGGCATCGTGTGGGCCAGCTCGGGGTCAACGATGGCGACATCGGGCGTGATCTCAAAGTCAGCGATGGGGTACTTGATGCCCTTCTGGTAATCGGTGATGATCGAGAAGGCCGTGACCTCGGTGGCCGTACCGGAGGTGGAGGAGATGGCGCAGAAGTGGGCCTTGCGGCGCAGCGGCGGGATGCCGAACACCTTGCACATATCCTCAAACGTGATGTCGGGGTACTCGTACTTGATCCACATGGCCTTGGCTGCGTCGATGGGGGAGCCGCCGCCGATTGCGACGATCCAGTCGGGCTGGAACTTTTCCATGGCGGCAGCACCCTTCATGACCGTCTCCACGGACGGGTCGGGCTCGATGCCTTCAAACAGCTCTACCTCCATGCCGGCCTCTTTTAAGTAGGCCTCGGCGCGGTCCAGGAAGCCGAAGCGCTTCATCGAACCGCCGCCGACGCAGATCATGGCGCGCTTGCCGGGCAGCGTTTTCAACGCTTCCAGCGCGTGGGGGCCGTGGTAAAGGTCACGGGGTAAAGTAAATCTAGCCATAGGGTTTGCCTCCTTTAAAAATAGGTCTCTCGGACTTTGATAATTAAATGTCAAAATCTGTTATTAACAGTATACACCTTATGTGTCTAAACGGTCAATCGACAATACAGAGAATTTTCCGGCGATAATTCAGCATTTTGCCAGTGGAACACTCATAGGCTGTTCTATGGGGAAGGGGGCAGGAGCTATGCGTCCGATCACGCCGCAGCAGAATACAAAAATGCGCCTGCGCATGCGGCTTTTGGCGGCGGTGCTGGCGGTGGGGTGTCTGGGCGGGCTGACGGTGCGGCTGTTTGTGCTGATGCTGCGCGACCCCGGCGGCTACGCGGCACGCGCCGCCGACCAGCAGCTGCGCGGGGCCACGCTGCCCGCCGCCCGCGGGGAGATCTATTCCGCCGACGGTACGCTGCTGGCCGCCAGCGAGACCTGCTGGACCATCCGCGCCGCCCCGCGGGAGATGGCCGACGACGCCGTAGAACCGGCTGCGCGGGCGTTGAGCGAAATTTTAGAGCTGGACTACGCCGATACGCTGGCCAAATTCAGCCAGCGAACCTCCAACGACTGCCTGCTGCGCCGCCGCGTGGATAAGACGATGGCCGACGCCGTGCGGGACTGGTGCCGGGCGAACGGTGTGGACGGCATACAAATTCGGCAGGATACCCGCCGCGTCTACCCGCAGGGGAATTTTATGGGCGGCATTTTAGGCTTTACCGACGTGGACAACGCGGGCCTGTGGGGGCTGGAGCTGCGCTACAACGACGAATTGACCGGGCAGAACGGGCGCATCCTGACCGCCAAGAACGCCTGGGGCTACGATATGCCGACCCACTACCAGACGCTGGTGGACGCCGTGCCCGGTAGCACGCTGACGCTGACCATCGACGCGAACATTCAGCATTGGCTCGAAAGCGCACTGTCCGCCGCTGTGACGGAGCATCATGTGGCCGAGCGCGGCGTCGGCATCGTGATGGACGTCCACACCGGGGCCGTGCTGGCGATGTCCTGCCAGCCCGACTACGACCCGAACGCGCCGCGGACCCTTATAAATAAGGAAGTCCGTGACGCTGTGAATGCCCTGACCGGCGAGGAGCGCAGCGCCGCGCTGCAAAAGGCCCAGCAGGCACAGTGGCGCAACAAGGCCATCAGTGACCTGTATGAGCCGGGCAGCGTGTTCAAGCTCATCACGGCGTCGGCGGCGCTGGACTCCGGGGCGTGTAAGGCCACGGACTATTTCACCTGCGCGGGTAAAATAACCGTCGCAGGCACGCGGTTCCGCTGTGCAAACGGGCATATCCACGGCACCGAGACCTTCGCCCGGGGGCTGGCTGTCAGCTGCAACCCCTGCTTTATCCAAATCGGTGCGCGGCTTGGAAAAGAACGCTTCTGCGATTACTTTGCGGCCTTCGGCCTGCGGGAGGCCACGGGCATCGACCTGCCGGGCGAGGTCAGGCGCAGCGAATACTACACGGCGGACCGGATGGGCCCGGTGGAGCTGGCGAGCTGCTCGTTCGGGCAGAGCAGCAAGGTCAGCTACCTGCAGATGCTCACGGCGGTCTGTGCGGTGGTAAACGGCGGCGAGCTGATGCAGCCCTACGTTGTGGCGAAAATCACGGCGCCTGACGGCACTGTTGTGAAGGAAGTGCAGCCGACGGTGAAGCGCCGCGTCATCAGCGCGGAAACCTCCGCCACGATGTGCCGCCTGATGGAGGGTGTCGTTACAGGCGGCACGGGAAAGCAGGCCGCGCTGGCGGGCTACCGCATCGGCGGCAAGAGCGGCACGAGCCAAAAGCTGGACAGCGCCAACGAGGGCGCGCGCATTGCGAGCTTTGTCTCCGTTGCGCCCATCGACGACCCCAAGGTCGCTGTGCTGGTCTGCCTGGATGAGCCCCACAGCTGGACGACGAGCGGCGGCGCGCTCTCCGGGCCGGTGTGCGCCGAGGTACTGGGAAAGGTGCTGCCGTATCTGGGGGTGGAGAGGGAAAGCGGCGAATAAAGACAGCCGGGCACGGGCGGATATGGAATCCGCCCCTACGTTGAATCGGGAAAGCGCAGGGTGACGGGGCTCTGCCCGTTTGCCGCTGCACTATACAAAAAACTCTGCGCCGTCCCTCTTGACATTCCCCGATCCGGTGTTATACTGGTAAAGTACGCAAACGAACAGTTAGACAACGAACAATTCGGAATCTAACTTCTTGGACCCAAAAATCGTAAAGGAGGGAAGAAATGCACGAATCATCGCATGATGACTGCGGCTGCTGTGCGGATGTCCACTTCGGCGCACTGCTGAACCAGACCTCGCGGCTCATCCGCCGTGCGCTGGATGCCCGCATCAACGCCGAGGTCAGCTCGGAGCTGTCGGGCGTGCGCGGCATGGTGCTGGGCGACATCGTCCGTGCCGAGCGCCAGGGCCGCGACGTCTACCAGCGCGACATTGAGCAGTGGTTCAACATCCGCCGCTCCAGCGTCACCGCCATACTGCAGGGCATGGAGCAGGATGGCTTCATCACCCGCAGCGCCGTGGCGAAAGACGCCCGCTTAAAGCGCCTTATCGCCACAGAGAAGGGCCGCGCCTGTCACAAGCAGATCGAGGCAAGCATTGCGCGGTTTGAGGATGACCTGCAAAGCGGCATTGACCCGCAGCAGGCCGCCGCGGCCCGCGCTGTGCTGGAGCAGACCCTGCGCAACGCACAGCACTTCCTGCAAGAGGAAAATACCAAACAAGAGAGGGGAAATACCAATTGTTAAAAACACTCGGACGTGAAACCAAGGGCTTCCGCCTGGTCTCCGTGCTGACGCCGATCTTTATGATCGCGGAGGTCATCATGGAAATGATCATCCCGAAGCTGATGGCCTCCATCATTGACAACGGCGTCACGCCGGGCAATATGCAGGTCATCTACACCGTCGGCGCACAGATGGTCGTCGCGGCGCTGTTCGGCCTGCTGTTCGGCATTCTGGGCGCGGTGGCCGGCTCCCACGCAGCCACGGGCTTTGCCCGCAACCTGCGCCGCGGCATGTTCCGCAACATCCAGACCTTCAGCTTTGCCAACATTGACAAGTACTCCACCGCGGGCCTGGTCACCCGCATGACCACCGACGTCACCAACATCCAGAACGCCTACCAGATGATGCTGCGCATGTCGGTGCGTGCGCCCGCCAGCATGATCGTGGCGCTGATCATGTCCTACACGATCAACCGTCGGCTGGCAAACATCTATTTGATCGCCGTCATCCTGCTGGGCTGCGCGCTCGCCTTTATTATGAGCCGCGCCACCAAGTACTTCGGCGAGGCATTCCGCAAGTACGACGACCTGAACGAGAGCGTGCAGGAGAATGTCTCCGCCATCCGCGTTGTCAAGGCCTATGTGCGCGAGGAGTTTGAGGGCGAGAAGTTCCGCAAGGCCAGCGAGAATGTGCGCAATCTGCTGATGCGTGCCGAGCTGATCCTGGCCTGGAACGCCCCGCTCATGCAGCTGACCGTCTACAGCTGCATCCTGCTCATCTCCTGGATCGGTGCCCAGCTCATCGTCAGCTCCGGCGCAACGACCTTCACCACCGGCGACCTGATGAGCATGCTGAGCTACTGCATGAACATCCTTATGAGCCTGATGATGCTGTCCACGGTGTTCGTCATGATCACGATGTCTGCAGCCTCCGCCAAGCGCGTGGCCGAGGTGCTGGACGAGCAGTCCGACCTGACGAACGGCGAGGACCCCGTTATGGAGGTCAGGGACGGCTCCGTCAAGTTCGACCACGTCAGCTTTGCCTATAAAAAGGATGGCGAGAAGGCCCTCGAGGACATTGACCTCGACATCAAGTCCGGCGAGACCATCGGCATCATTGGCGGCACCGGTTCGGCTAAGTCCAGCCTTGTGCAGCTGCTGCCGCGTCTGTACGACGTGACCGAGGGCAGCGTGACCATCGGCGGCGTTGATGTGCGCAGATATGACCTCGACACCCTGCGCAACAACGTCGCCATGGTGCTGCAGAAGAACGAGCTGTTCAGCGGCACGATTGCCGAGAACCTGCGCTGGGGCAACCCCGACGCCACCGACGCCGAGATCGAGGACGCCTGCAAGCAGGCCTGCGCCGATGAATTTATCGAGCGCTTCCCCGACAAGTACCAGACCCACATCGAGCAGGGCGGCAACAACGTCTCCGGCGGCCAGAAGCAGCGCCTCTGCATTGCCCGCGCACTGCTGAAAAAGCCCCGCATCCTGATCCTGGACGACTCCACCTCCGCCGTCGATACCGCGACGGACGCAAAGATCCGCCATTCGTTTGCGGAAAAAATCCCCGGCACGACGGTGTTCATCATCGCCCAGCGCATTTCCTCCGTGGAAAATGCGGACAAGGTCCTCGTGCTCGACAACGGCAGGGTCAGCGGCTTTGACACCCCGGCCAACCTGCTGAAAACAAATGCCATCTACCAGGATGTCTACAACAGCCAGACCAAAGGTTCCGGCGACTTTGATGAGAAGGGAGGGGAGGCATAATGGCACAGCAGCCTAAAGTCGTAAAGGTCGGCCCCGGCGGGCGCAGCAATGGCCCCCGCCCCAAGGTCGAAAACCCCGGCAAGGTGTTCAAGCGCATCCTCGCCTATGTCATGAGCCGCTATCAGGCACAGGTCATTGTGGTGCTCTGCTGCATTCTGCTGGCCGTGTTCGCCCAGCTGCAGGGCGTCATGTTCTCCCAGACGCTGATCGACAGCTACATTCTGCCGCTGCTCAAGGCGGGCAGCACGGACTTCAGCGGCCTGGCCGCGGCTATCCTGCGTGTGGCAGTCATCTACTGCGTCGGCATCGCTGCTGTCTTTGTGCAAAACCGCCTGATGGCAAGGATCACCCAGGGCACGCTGAAGGACCTGCGTGACGAGATGTTCACCCACATGCAGACGCTGCCCATCAAATACTTTGACACCCACGCCCACGGTGATATTATGTCGGTCTACACGAACGACATTGACACGCTGCGCCAGATGATCAGCCAGAGCCTGCCGCAGCTCGTCAACACGGTTGTGACCCTCGTCGGCGTGCTGGCCTCGATGCTCTATCTGAGCGTCCCCCTGACGGTGCTGGCCCTCGCGATGGTCGGCGTCATGCTGCTGGCGACGAAGTACCTGACCGGCAACTCCGGCAAATACTTCATCAAGCAGCAACAGGAGCTGGGCAAGGTCAATGGCTACATTGAGGAAATGATGAACGGCCAGAAGGTCATCAAGGTCTTTTGCCATGAGGAAATTGCCATTGAGGAGTTCGACAGGCTCAACGATGAGCTGTTCCACAGCGCCGACAAGGCAAACTCCTATTCGCTGGTAGCAATGCCCGTCAACGGCCAGCTGGGCAACCTGTCCTACGTGTTCTGCGCCATCCTCGGCGGTGCGCTGGCCATCAACGGCTTCGGCGGCTTTACGCTGGGCGGCCTCGCCAGCTTCCTTGTGCTGACCCGCCAGTTCAACCAGCCCATCAGCCAGATCTCCATGCAGCTGAACTCCGTCGTTATGGCGCTGGCCGGCGGTGCGCGTATCTTTGCGCTGCTGGATGAAAAGCCCGAGGTCAACGAGGGCGACATCACCCTGGTCCACGCCAAGTACGAAGCGGACGATACTGTCACCGAGGCGAACGAGTCCACCGGCATGTGGGCGTGGAAACGCATGGATGCCGACGGCAAGCCCCGGTACACCAAGCTGGAGGGCGACATCGTCTTTAAGGATGTGGACTTCGGCTACGACGAGAAGAAGATCGTCCTGCATGACATCAACCTGTATGGCCGTCCGGGGCAGAAGATCGCCTTTGTCGGCTCCACCGGCGCGGGCAAGACGACGATCACGAACCTTATCAACCGCTTCTACGACATCCAGAAGGGCCGGATCCTGTACGACGGCCACGACATCAAGTCCATTGAGAAGGACGCGCTGCGCTCCTCTCTGGGCATCGTCCTGCAGGATACCCACCTGTTCACCGGCACGGTCATGGAGAACATCCGTTATGGCCGCCTGACCGCCACCGATGAGGAGTGCATGGCCGCCGCGAAGCTCGCGAATGCGGATACCTTCATCAAGCATCTGCCCGAAGGCTACAACACGATGCTGACCGGCGACGGCACGAACCTGAGCCAGGGCCAGCGCCAGCTGCTGGCGATTGCCCGCGCGGCTGTCGCAGACCCGCCGGTGCTGATCCTGGACGAGGCGACCTCCTCCATTGATACCCGCACCGAGGCGCTGGTCCAGCGGGGCATGGACGGCCTGATGTATGGCCGCACCAGCTTTGTCATTGCCCACCGTCTGTCTACCGTCCGCAATGCAGACTGCATCGTGGTTCTGGAGCAGGGCCGCATCATCGAGCGCGGCAGCCACGACGAGCTGATCGCCAAGAAGGGCAAGTATTACCAGCTCTACACCGGTAATCTGGCCGAAAATTAAAGAAAAATCGTAAAAAACGGAGCCGCTGTACAAAATGATGTGCAGCGGCTCCGTTTATTTTCAATTTGTTCAAATTCCTCACAAAGAAACTCCATTTTTATCCTGTACAATAAGGGTGCAGTCAGGGAGGAACAGAAAAACATCCTCCCAAGATGCCATGCAGGCAATGAAAACCGCGCATCTCCGGCAGAAACCGGGCGGCGCGGCCCCTTTAAAAAACACTGTCCCCTGCTGATGCGAGGCAATAGCCAAGGCGGCGGACAGACTACCAACCATCTCCTGACAGCCGCAAATGTTTGGGAGTTCTCATACACAGCCAGCGCCGCTTTCTCCTCCTTTCCACGGCGCTGGCTGTTTTTGTTTGGTTCCCGCCGCCATCTCAGCGGCAGGGGATTATCCGATCAGCGCGTTCAGCTCAGATTCCTTTAATCTGGGCAGAGAGGAGACAGGGAGCATCATTTTCTCCATCCGATACAAGACCAGAGCGGGGCTCTGGTCTTTTTTTGCGGCAGAAGCCATAACACTGCGTGTAAAGGCGAGAATCCTGTCCTTTTTGTAGAAAAAGATCAGCTGCACATGGCCGGTGAACAGGGCAAACAGGGCTGTGCGCAGCTCCCGGGAGCCGAAGAGGAGGAGCAGGTCGCTCTCCTCTAAAAAGAGAACGTCTGCCCGATCAAGAAACTGCAGGGAGGTCTGGCACAGGGCCTCCCGCTGCGGCCAGTAGGGCGCGGCCTGCGCCAGCCGGGGAAGATAGCAGCAGAGCGCCCCGGCATCCCGGGCGGCGGCAAGGGCCTCGAGGTGGGCCAGCCGCAGGGGGCTGTCCACCAGCCCGGCGGAGGAAAAGCAGAAGGCAGAGGCTCCCCGGAACGGGGCGGCCTCCAGCTGTTCCGGCCCAAGGGCCAGCCCGGCGGTGTGGGCACGGTAGGGCAGAGCGGTGTCTGCTCCGGTGAACACCACCGGCGTGGGGAAGGCATCCGTGAAGCAGAGCAGGGAGCAATCCACACCATCCCAGGCAAGCCGGGCCGCCAGCTTGCGGCCAAAAGGGTCGGCTCCCAGCTGGGCCAGCAGAGCCGCCTGCCCGCCCAATGCGGCGTACTGGCGGCAGAAGCCTGCGCCCCAGCCGCCGGTCTGCGCCCGGAATGTCTCCGTCAGCTCCGGAGCCGTGGCGGCGTTCAGCTCCAGCCAGACTTCGCCCAGACACAAAACGGACATGTGCACCCCTCCCTCCGCAAATAAAAATCGGGTTACAGTATACACGATTTGCCCACCGGATGCAACCGATCCGGGGCGAATCCTGACGGAATAAAAGTGCCCTCGGGCAGGAAAGGCTCGATTTTACAAAGACCACCTGTTTTTTACCAATGCCTGTTTTTCATTGCCCAAGGTTTACCTAAGATTTGCCTTACCATGGTTTCCCCTCTTTCTCCGAACGGGTACAATAGAACCGTTCCCAGGATACATTGCAACAGGGCCCGGGAGGGCTCAGGATAAGAGAGGAATTATCGTATGAAAGAACATAAAATGTCCCGCCGCAGTTTCCTGAAAGTGGGTGCTGTGGCATCTGCCGCCGGTCTGATGACTGCTGCCCCTGTGGCTGCAAACGCTGCCGCTCCGGCTGCTTCCACCGCAGCTGACGAGGAGAACTGCTTTGGCCTGTTCCAGAAGAAGCCCAAATACATCTTCCTGTTCATCGGCGATGGCATGGGCACTGCCCAGATCCAGTCTGCCCGGTTCTATCAGGGCACTGTCACCAACAACGGTGCCATCACCGAGGCGGAGCTGAGCTTTACCCAGTTCCCGGAGGTGGGCAGCGTGACCACCTACGACAGCACCTCCTTCTGCCCGGACTCCGCTTCCACCGCTACCTCCATCGCTTCCGGCAAAAAGACCGAGAGCGGTGTCATCAATATGT
>ERZ857745.3425-NODE-3425-length-15182-cov-4.616844_pt1 | contig 15182 bp, 11 predicted proteins | sample MGYA00519699_ERZ857745 | MGnify/ENA primary metagenome ERZ857745 (study PRJEB31778, sample SAMEA3449357) | human gut metagenome | biome: human gut; feature: human-associated habitat; material: faeces | place: United Kingdom | collected 2010/2012 ...
GAGAGAAAAAATTTGAAATTTTGCTGGAAAATTTCTGATTTCTTGTTCTCTTATATATTAGAGGGCTAATTTTAGACCTACTAAATGAAAAGGAGATTTTCAAAATGAAGATGGAAAAGCAAATGCGTAGGATTTTCAAAGGCGAGCAGGGGCAGGAAGCCCTTAAAGGACTGGAACGATACGGGGTGGAGGACCTGAGCAAGTATACGCCGTGGCAGTTGAATTTCTATGTAAAGAGTCCGTTGCCGTGGCCGCAGTGCGAGGAGCTGTTTAAGCAGTATACGAAATACTGCTCTGAGCATCGGTATTTGAGGTTCGATACTTGGTATGCTATTGTGGATGGTAATCCGGTTCGTGATGGCGGCGATGATTTTGATTACTCGGCATACGATGACCCTTCAGAACAGTACATAAATTATTCGTGGGGCGAACCTCTGGATAAAGTCAATTGTGAAGACGAGACGGTGGAGGTTGACTGCTGATATTGTCAATGGATGAAGTGAACAAAGATACTGTGCAAACATTGTGCAATAGGCAAAAACGAAAGGATAGAGCAGACTTTATTTGCAATTTTGCGACAGAAATTATACAATTAGATTATGTATAGTTCAGTGCAGCAGAATCGCTTACGGAATTAGTGGTGATGACATTGCTATGCTCACACTTGAAGATGTGGAGCAGGCATAATTTTACTACAATGTGAAAGTCAAGGGAGTAGTCGAATGTTCTCTGTATCAGCAATGGCAGCACAGGCAAAACAGCCTAATGGCGGCTATCTACCCGTGAGCCTATTCAGAACACTTGAATATGACGATGGGAATACTACTCCATCAATTTCGGCTGAGTATGCGGGCGCGGTAGGTACAGTTGTTGATTATATGACGCGGTTTGCCATGACAGGGGACAAACAGGCTGCGTTCTCCATATCATTGGCAGGTGCCGCAAAAGTAGCTCATGGAGCAGATGCTATCAGACTGCTTGACAAAGTTACGGGTCTCAATGAGCAGTCTCTGTGCGCGGCATTCGAGCTTGTCAAATACGATGTCGCCCTTCGGCAAGGCGCGGCAGCGTTTGTCCCAACAGAAGCAAAAGCTCCGCCCAAAGAAGTGCTATTGGCAACTGCTATTATGATTCAGCGTACTATCGCATTCTTCCATGCCTATGAGATGCCAGATCTGAACGGTTTTACGATGGACGGCGGATATAGCCGACTGGTGAGCAGCGGTGACGGCGATTATGTTACAGAGACAACGCTGCTGGACATGAAATGCACCAGTGGTAATCTGAACAGTCGCTGGGCATTGCAGCTCTTGATGTACTACATCATGGGCTATCAGTCGTACAACAGCAGCTATTTCCGCAAGCTGAAACGCATTGGATTCTTCAATCCGATGAAGAACACGCTCTATTACTACGATATCAAAGAAATTCCCAACGAAATACTGTACAAGGTGAGCCGCGATGTCATCGGCTACAAGATGGATTACAGTACATATTCTTATGAGCTTACTCAAAAAGAAATTCAAAAAGCGTATAATCACTGGTATTCCGTAGAAGTAAATAACTCGGATGCGGTCAGAGATTTGCATTACGCCCCATACTGCGCCGCCCTTAAAAGATTGGGGGCTGGTAGTCACCAGCCCCCAAAGCTCTGTTAATTTGCCGTTCCAAGTGGAAAAGGCGTTGTTCAGATTTTCTACGATCCAGTTTTGATTCAAGGTTTCACCTTCTTTCCGGCATAAGAAATGACCGTCTTGCTGAAAAGCAAAACGGTCAAAGACTGGTTTTATACACCGTATTTCTTATTCAATGATTCCCATACACTATCGTGGTTTTGCCACTGCGTGTCCGTAGAAGCAGCTTGTTTCTTGGCTTTTTCCAATTCTTCGGTCACATAGCACTGATACAAAAGTTCATCGTGCGACGGTTGAACGGTTGCTTGCATTTCAACAGACACCTCTCTTTTTTTGCTTTAATGTACCACAGTACGCCAATACATACAAGTGCCACATGGCTTTTTTCACAGAATCATATCCAAAATATCCTTTGCAAAGTAGATAACTACGCCGCCGAAAAAGGTCATAAAGCCCTGCGCACGCTGCCCGGCATCGTGGCTTTTGAGGGCAAGACCGATCTGTACAATGCCGAAGCCCAGCAGAATGGCACCAATCGCCTTAATGGCGCTGAACACAAAATCACTGAGTGCATTGATGGTTGCCAGCGGGTCGTCCGCATACACAGGCAAAGCCATCACGATTGCTGCGGCGGCAACCGTGGCAACCGTCAGGTAGCTGCGCTTGATTTTGCGCTGGGTTTCCGGTGCGGATACAGGTTTTTTGATTTTCATAACAGAGATTCCTCCCATTCTTGTAATTCATCATATAGATCTTCGGTAATTTCGGGGCAGGTCAGCTCCGCCACATAAGCGAGCGATACGGTGCCGGCTTGCGCCATATAATCCGGGGGCATCGTGTAGCCCTCCGGCGCAGGGATGGGTGTTGCAAACCGATGCAGCAGTCCCCGCGGGCTGCGGTAGTCGGGTGTGTATTTCAGGTTCGGGTGGTCAAAAAGGTTGTATTTCTTGTCCCTCACCGGTGCTTCGCCGCTGATCATTACAAGGCAGTCACTGCGTTTCATGCGGCGCACCTCGTCCGGGGTCATCAACTCGCGCCCCGTGACCTGATAGCTGTCGCTGGACGAACCGTGGCTGCCCTTGCCGATGCTCTGCCCCTTGGTGCGAATGGTCTGCTTGCCCAGCAGCTTGGAAATGTACTCAAAGGTGCTGTAATCGTTGCCGCCAAGGTAAACAAGGCTGTCGCAGTTGCCGATGATCGTTTCCCAGTCGTCCTTGTATTTGCTTTTGATCTGGGAAATATTTTGCAGAATGATATCGCAGCTTATATTGTCCCTCTGCCGTTTGGCAGAACCAGCAGCCCACACCCATGCTGGTGAAGCTGGGTTCCATAATGTTGGCGTAGTGGGCAGGGCTGCCTTGCCAGCCGGTGCAAACGGCACTTGCAGAACCCAGCGGACCGGCGGCGCAGATCTCGCTGCGGGTAGTCATACCGCTGTGGTCAAAGGGACCGCCTGCCACAAAACTCTCGCACCGGGCATCGGCTGCGGCGCTCAAGCCACCGTCCATGGTCAGCGGTGCCAGTCCACCGGCAGCGCGCATAGCGTTGATGTTTTCCTGCACCGCCCAATAAGCGGAATCGGAGCTGTCGATGCTCCACCACTGTTCGGTGCCTGCCGCCAAATCAAAGGGCACAGCACCATAGCTCATACTGACCTGCGCCGGGGCAGGTTCTGCCGTCGGCACTGCCGTGGGTTCCGGCGTAGGGGCAGGAGTCGGCGCGGGGGTGGCAGTGGGTGTCGGCGCGGGTGTTGCGGTCGGCTCCGGCGTGGCTGTAGGTGTCGCTGTCGGCTCGGCAGTTGAAATTGGTTTGCTGAGAAATTGCCGCTTCTGCGGTTTCTGCTCTTTCCGATGTCGCTGCCGACAGCTCCGTCAATTCAGCGGATTCCGGTTCCGGTGCCTGTGCGCAGGCTGTCAATAGGGACAGCATCGCAAGCATTACGATCCATTTTTTCATCTTGATAACTCCTTGCAGGGGGCCATCTCTGACCCGGTTGCTTCTTCTTTCCTTCATCTTAAAACCTTCTACCTTTCTTGTCCACGCTGTCGATTGTCCGAACGACACTGTTGCTCTTCGTCCGGCACGGTATCCAGCACAATATCCTTTTCGTTCAGGTTCAAAAGTGCCTCCAGCTCGGCAAGGCGCTTGCTCTTTTCAGCCAGCTCGTCCGCCTGTGCAAAAGGCTGCGCAAGCTGTTCCTTGGCGTTTTCCAGCTGCTTTTGCAGCTGCACCAATTTGGATTCAAGGTCGGTCACGCTCTGCGGCAGGTTGTGCAGGCAGTTGTCCAAGCGTACCGTATTGCCGACCGCATCCGCGCCCAGCTGCACCGGATTGATGCCGCTGCCCACAAGATACGCCAGATACATTTTGTCCATTGCAAAATAAGCGATCTGCAAATCAAAGCCCTTGTACTGCCCGATGGAAACCGGCTCGGTGCGGTTCATCGCCATACCCAGCAGCCCCAGCAGGGCTTTGCCTGCGTCCTCGCGCTTGGTGTAAACCGTATCCATCAAAGAGATGGCGAAAACATCCTTGCCGTCCGCATCGTGCTTCGTGTTTCGCTGTTGTGTGGCAAAAGACTCGTACCTATGGTTGGTTTCTTCATCGCCAGATTAGGGAAAAATACGTTTTTAGAGCTGTTTTTTATCGCCAGCTTTTTTCTGGCGATAAAGCTGGCGATAAAGGGGCAGTTTCACTACTAAATAAGACCAAAAGATTCGTCACATTACCTAAAGATAAGACTTCTATAAGACACAGTATCTGGTACGATTGCACAAGAAAAATAGAATTTTAAGAGGTTCGGTATTCTCATAACCGCTTGAGTGGGGGTTCGAATCCCTCACGGCCCACCAAAAAAAGATCGCAGCTATGCCGTTTTGTACAAAATGGCATAGCTGCGATTCTTTATTTTTCGTACAATTCACTGCTCAACTGATTGCGTATCGACTCCCGGCGTTTTTTGTATTGCTGCATAAATGCCATGTACTCCGGGGCTACATCAATATAACGGTCGTTGCTTTCTTTTGCGGCTGTGTGCTGATAGCCGAAGTCCCTAAAAACCAAAAGGCTCTTGTTGACATGAACGGTATATTACCGTCAGCGTTGGTACACCGACCACCTAAAGTCATAACCCCCACCAGCCGTCACGCCCCCCGTGCCCGCTTGCGGCAGGACAAACCTCCGCGGGCGCATATAGAATGCGCCCCTACGGATTCCGTTTTCGACCAACAGGAACACCCACAAAAAAACGCAGCCACGCTATTTTGCGGTAAAATAGCGTGGCTGCGTTTTTGGTTTTGGCTTTACGTATGATTCCCGGCACGGAAACCCTGCGTGTTACAGGACCTTGCGCATCTCCTGCACAAGGTCGGCGATCACGATGGGCTTGGACAGGAAACCGTTCATGCCGCATTCCAGGGCGTTGCGGCGGTCCTCGTCAAAGGCGTTCGCCGTCATGGCAAGAATGGGGATGCCCGCCAGGTCGGGGTTTTCCAGCTCGCGGATGCGGCGGGTGGCGGTGTAGCCGTCCATGATCGGCATCTGCACGTCCATCAGCACCAGATCGTACTGCCCCGGCGCGGCGGTGCGGACCTTTTCCACGGCGATGGCACCGTTCTCGGCGGTATCGACCTCAAAGCCGTAGGCGTTCAGAATCTCCACGGCGATCTCGCGGTTCAGCTCGTTATCCTCGGCAAGCAGGATGTGCTTGCCCGCAAAGTCGGTGGGTTCCTTGGGCAATACGCCCGGCTGCTCCTCCGGCTTCTGCCCGATGGCGGTCATCAGGGAGTCGCGCAGGTCCGACAGGAACATCGGCTTGGGGCAGAACGCCGTGACACCGGCGGCCTTTGCCTCGGCCTCAATGTCGGACCAGTCATAGGCGGTCAGGATAATAATAGGCGTATCATCGTTCAAACTGCGAATCTGGCGGGTGACCTCGATGCCGTTTATATCCGGCAGGCGCCAGTCGATGATATAAGCCTTGTAGGTATCGCCCATCTCGATGGACTGCCGTGCGCGCAGCACGGCCTCCTTGCCGGAAAGCGTCCAATTGGCGCGCATACCCACCGCGACCAGCATCTTGGTCGCGCTGTCGCAGGTGTTGAAATCGTCGTCCACCACCAGCGCCTTCAGGCCCTCCAGCTCGGTGATCTTTTCCACCGGGCGCTGCTCGGTCTGTGCGCGCATGGGCACGCAGACGGTAAACTCGGTGCCCTTGCCCTGCGCTGTCTGCACCTCGATGGTGCCGCCCATCATATCTACGATGTTTTTGCTGATGGCCATACCCAGCCCGGTGCCCTGTATCTTGCTTACCGTGGAGGTGCGCTCGCGCTCAAAGGGTTCAAAGATTTTTTGGGCAAACTCCGGGCTCATGCCGATGCCGTTGTCCTTGACGCGGAACTCATACTGTCCGCAGCCGCTGACCTGGCCGGAAAGCTGGCGCACCCGCAGCGACACCGTGCCGCCCGCGGGGGTGAACTTGATGGCGTTGGACAAAAGGTTCATCAAAATCTGATTCAGCCGGGTCTTGTCGCAATAGACGTCCTCATCGGTAATATCTATCGCGTCCATATACAATTCCAGCTGCTTTGCGTAAAACTGCCCGCTGACGATGGTCTTTATGTCGTGCAGCACGTCGGACAGGTTGACCTCGGTCTCGTCCAGCTGGATCTTTCCGCTTTCGATGCGGCTCATATCCAGAATATCATTGATGAGCGAAAGCAGGTGGCTGCCGGAGGCAAGTATCTTGGTAAGGTAATCCTTCACGCGGTCCCTGTCGTCCAGATGGCTGACCGCCAGCGTGGTAAAGCCGATGATTGCATTCATCGGGGTGCGGATGTCGTGGGACATATTGGAAAGGAAGGTGCTCTTGGCGCGGTTGGCGTTTTCGGCGGCGGCCACGGCATCCGAGAGCGCCTGGTTCGCCTGCCTGTCGGCGGTGCGGTCAGACAAAACCAGAATGTGCTTGGTTTGGCCCTCGACCTCGCTGCCCATGGCAACCACATGGAACCAGCGATGCTCCCCGGTTTTCTGATGGACAAACTCCGTGTCCCATTCGCGCTGGTCGCCGCAGGCAAGCCCTTCCAGATAATTTTTGGTGCGTCCGGGGGAATCCGCCGGGTACAGCAGGGCCAGCGTGCCGATATTCTTGCGCACGCTCTTCATCGTCAGGCCCAGCAGCCGTTCTATGTTCGGGCTGACATAATCCGCCCGGTTCTTTTGGGCATCCAGCAGCAGGAAAACGTCGTCCACGTTCTGGGACAGCTTCTCGAACAGCACATCCCGGTACAAAATCGCGGTGTTCTGGCGGCGCAGCTTGGTGCGGCCCCGGTGCATGACCATCAGAAGGACCATTGCCGCAATCGACAGGACAACGAGGGCTACGATCTGCATCGTGCGCTGCCAAAGCTGGTTCATGGCGGCATTGACGGTATCCCGCGGGACAAGGCCCACCAGGATCCAGTTCTGGATGCCGGTGCTTTCGTAGACCATATAGAATCTTGTGCCGTCCAGCGTCACCTCGCGGTTTCCGGTGATGCCCTGCGCAAAATCGTCCGTAAGCTCCTGTATCTGCGCCTCGGTAAGGTCGGAATACTCTTGCAGTATCGCTATAAAGTTATAAATGGATTCCGAGTCTTCTGAGATATTTTCGATCACGACCTGCCCGTCCGGGTAGATGACAAAGGAGCTGGCCGCTCCGCCGAAAGCCGAATCGTCCACGGCCTTCATCACAACATTGTTGTAGTGGCCGATGGCAATGGCATCGTAGGCAAAGCCGCGGTAGATGCCCTTGGTTTCGGGGCAGATGAACACCAGCATCGGGTCCTGCCCGGGCAGGGCCGTGTTCAACACAACGTCCTTCTGGTCGGAAAGCAGCTTGTCCAGATTGCTCTGCAGGCCCAGGTAGCCCGTTTTCCCGCTGGGGGTCATGTAGTTGCCGTCGTAAGAAAGAAAGTAGAATTCGGCAAAGCCAAGCTGCTGCTGCGCTGACTCCAGATACGCCTGCGTGCTGGCATCATCGGGGTCACTGCTCAGAAAGCCGTTCCACACATGCAGGTAGGAGGTGTTCTTCTTGACGATCATGCTCAGCATATTGTTGGATTTGTGCAGGACTTCTCCCAAATGCTGGGTGCTTTCCGCATAGATGGTTTTTGACACAAACGAAAGGTACTGCGCGCTAAGGCAGACAAGCAGCGCAATCGACAGCAGGCAGGCCACCGCAGCATGCCAATTTCGCCGCGAATGCCGCTTTATTTTTATTTTATGCTTAGTTTCTTCCACAGCGCATTACCCCCCCCGAATGTAATATAGCTTTCCGGCGCGGCCAGCGTCACGCTGCCGCCGGAAAGTGCCTCGCTCCAGGCGTCTTTAACCGTAGCCTCCCCGCGCTCAAACGCGCGGCTTTCGTCCTGCAGCAGCGGCGCCATCTGCTTTTCGGTTGCCAGGCAGGTCACGGTGACGGTGTCGTCATCCTGCAGCGGCTGGCCGCCGCGGGTGATGCCGGTCAGCGTATAGCTGCCGCCGTTCTCCTGCACCTGCACGGCAATGCCGCTGACCACCGGCAGGGAACCGCGGTTGAACGGGGTAAAGCCGCCCTCGCAGCCTTCCACAAAGGCGCGCACGGTGTCCTTCAGCTCGGCGCCCGTCATGGTGCGCCGGTACGACAGAAGCCCGTTGGGCATGATCATGGCGCGCGCCGTTGTCTGGGTATAGTCTGCCTGCAGCACGCTGCCGGTAAAGCTGCTGGCGGGTGCTATCAGCACGTCGGTGCCGTACAGCCCGCGCAGCGTGTTTGCCATGACCGAGAAGGACGCATTGCCGCCGTTTTTGTGGAACACGTTGGAATAGGCGGTTTTACTGGTCAGCACAATGTCGCTTGTGTCGGGCGTTTCCTCTGTCAGAAGGCGGGCGTTGAACGCACGGTAGGCCTGCCCGGCGTCATATTCGCCCGCGATCATCTTGGAAACCACATCCTGGGAGATGGCAAAGAAATCGTTGGAGGCGATGCGGATGAACATGTGGTTTTCTTCCACCACCGGGCGCACGTCCCTCATGGTGTCGGTCAGGCGGTAGCTGACATTCTGGCTGTAGCTCAAAAGATCCTGCCCGTCCGCGAGGATCTGCTCCTGCGCCCCCTCCGACAGCATGACGTGCAGGACATGCATTGCCTTGTCGCGCCGGGCGGCGTCCTGCTCCAGGTCGCGGTTCAGCGCCACCTGGAAGTAGGGGGTAGTCATCAGCCATTTTTCGCCGTTCTGGTTGAAGAACGGCAAAAAGGTCGCGTCGATGCCCTGCTCCCGGAACATCTGTACGCCGGCGGAGCTGCCAAAGTACATGGCAAGCTCCCCCTTGCCGAACATCCCGGTCACGGCGTCGTAATTCAGCTCTAAGTCCGCCGCCGTAAGACCGGTGTCCTGAATGAACTGCTCCATACGCGCAAAGACGCCCGGCCAGACGGTATCATCCAGCCCGACACGGGCGGTGCTGGCGGGGTCGCTGTAGGCGGTGCGCCATTTGCGCCCTGCCGTGGTCTTAAGCTCGGCGGCGGAAAGCCCCTGCAGCGTTTCCATGCAGGTGTAGTCGTACAGATAATCGGCGGTAAAGCCGCGGATGCCCGCTTCGTCAAAGGCTTTGCAGGCAGCGGCAAAGCTGGCATAATCGGTGGGCAGCGGGATACCGTATTCCTCAAAAAGGCCGCGGTTGACCACAAAGCCGTGGGCGTCTGCGCATACGGGCAGCCAGTTTACACTGCCGTCCTCATTTTTAAAGCTGTTGAGGTAGGTATTGTAGACAGCGCCTGCCTCGTTGGTGGTGGAAAGGTCCATCAGGCTGTCCTTCAGGGGGGCCGCATCGTGCAGGGAGAAGCGGCAGCAGGTTATAATGTCCGGCAGACCGCCGTTTTCCTGCAAGAATTTGTAAAAGTCCAGATCGTTGTTGCCCACGATAAACTCAATGTTTACGTCCGGCAGCTGCGCCTGCACGTAGGGGGCGTACTTTTCGTAGAGGCTGTTGGACCACAAATAGACCTGAATGGTGTCGGCGTCCTCCTGTGCCTGCACCGCCTCGGCGCTTTTTCCGGCACAGCCGGTCAGCAGGAACAGACCCAGCACCGTGGCTGCAAGCAGGGAGGAAATTCTGTGCAGTGGTTTCTTTTTCATCCGGTTTTTCTCCTTATTTTTTGACGGTCTGCTATATAGGCTGTGACGCAGGAAAAAACGCCTTCAGGGCATGGCGGACCCATGCCTGAAAGCGCTGTCTGATCGTATTAAACAATATCCGCGGGCAGCAGAAAACAGCAGAGCGTCATAGATGCCCTGCTTTGTGCCGCCGGTGTAGCGATGTGTTTTCACCCTCGTCAACTCCTGCCCCCAAAAGGACGCGAAGCTACCGGCGGCAGTAAAGCAACAATTTCTTGTTGGCAACTGGCTGACCCGATGGGCCCCTATAGCTTTGCGTCGCCGGTTTGCACCGGGTTTGCCTGTGGACTTGTAGAGAAATAGTATACCACATAAGATGGTATTTGACAAGGCGAAAGCGGAAATAAATCCGCTTGCACGCACAACAGGCAAAAACGCGCCCCTTGGCCACCTCTGCGCGGGGGCTCCGCCACAAAAAAACGTAGGGGCGGATTCCATATCCGCCCGTGCCCGCTTGCGGTAAGGCAAACTTCCGCGGGCGCATATAGAATGCGCCCCTACGGATTTCGTTTTCAACATCGGCTTTGCCGGTTCTGGGCGATACAACAAAAAAAGAGTCTGTGACATCTAAGATGCCACAGACTCTTGGTGCGCGGTACAGGACTCGAACCTGTGACCTCCTGCACGTCAAGCAGATGCTCTACCAGCTGAGCTAACCGCGCTTGTTGCGCCGCCTCTTGGCGACGCATATTATTATAGCAGAACGACTTCCAAATTGCAAGCCTTTTTTACAAAAAAATTCAAACTTTTTCTGCGTCGCGCAAATCGCCCCGGCAGCGCCAGACCGCCAGCAGGATAAACACAAAGCATACGACCCAGGTCGTCGGCTCACAAAAGCAGACCGCGCGGTAGCCCCGGACCGGCACGAGCCATACGGCAAAGATCACCTTGCCCACAAGCTCCAGCCCGCTGGCCAGCAGCGGCTCTACCGTGTGCCGGATGCCCTGCAGCATATTGCGCAGAATGACCAGCACGGCCATCGGTGGGATGACCGGTGCGCTGATTTTCAGGTACAGCAGCGCGTTGGAGATAATGACCTCGTCCGTGCTGCCCGTGATGCCGCGGATGGCGGCCCCGCCCAGCAGGAAGGTGAACGCCATCACAAACACCCACCACACAAAATAGATCGCAAGCGCGGCCTTGACGCTCTGCCAAATGCGGCTGCGGCGGCCCGCACCCAGATTCTGGCTGCTGAACGTCGCCACGCCGATGCCCAGCGCACCGCCCGGGATAAAGTACAGCTCCGCCAGGCGGCGCGCGGCGGTCTGCGCCGTGATGTAGACGCTGCCCAGCGCGTTGATGCTGCTTTGCAGCGCCACGCTGCCCAGATTGTAGATGGCGCTCATCAGCCCCATGCTCAGGCCCGCCCAGAACATACTGGTCACGGCGCGGCGCGTGGCAGCTCGGAGCTGCCGGGGCGTAAAGCGCAGCTCCGGGTAGCCGCGCAGGATGTACACAACGCCCAGCACGGCGCTGATGCCCTGCGCCAGCACCGTGGCAATGGCCGCGCCGCGCACGCCCAGCCCCAGCGGCCCCATGAACGCGGCGTCCAGCCCGACGTTCAGCACGCTGCTGAACAGCAGGAACAGCAGCGGCGTCACGCTGTTGCCGACGGCGCGCAGCAGCGCAGCCTCCATATTATAAAGCATCGTCAGCGGGATGCCCAGCAGAATGACGGTCAGGTAGGCGGACGCGCCGTCCCATGCCTGTGCCGGGACCTGCAAAACGGTCAGCAGCGCGTCGCGGCCCAGCAGGGAGCACCCCGTCAGCACCAGCGACACCGCCGCCGACAGCGTGACCATCCAGCCCACGGCGCGGCGTATCCCGCTTTCATCGCCCGCGCCAAAATAGCGGCTGACCGTCAGCGCCAGGCCGTTGTTCATGCCGAAGGCAAAGTTCATGATAAGCCCGTACAGCGCCGCCGTCGCGCCGATCTCCGCCAGCGCGGCGGAACCCAGCAGGTGCCCGGCCAGCGCAGTGTCGGTCAGGTTGTACAGCTGCTGCAAAAGGTTGGAGCAGAACAGCGGCATCGAAAATTGCAGCACCAGGCGGAACGGGTCGCCCTGGGTCATATCCAGCACACGGCTTTTGTGCGCGGTGGCCATAATGTAACATCTCCTTTATTGGTTGCAGGGTCTATTATACGGGACGGCACGGGGCGTGTCAATCGGATCATTCCGGCACGGGACCCGGACAAAACCGCAGGGAACGCGGAAAGGGGCGTGTGGAATTTTCCCAAACAATCAAATTCTTTTGCGGATGGAAAGCCGGGCCCGGGTGTCGTATAATGCAGACAAAAAGCAAATGCTGCAACACTGTTATTTTGCAAAGAAGGAGAGAGCTTATGCAAACCTGTACACTGGCAGTCGATATCGGCGCGTCCAGCGGGCGGCACATCGCAGGCACCGTGCAGAACGGAAAAATCACCCTGCAGGAGGTCTACCGCTTCGAAAACGGCGTCCACCGCGAGAACGGCCACCTCTGCTGGGACATCGACACCCTCGCGAAAGAGGTCGTCAACGGCCTGAAGGCTGCACACGACGCAGGCTTTGCCCCCGCGACCATCGGCATCGACACCTGGGCCGTCGATTTTGTGCTGCTGGATGCGGACAATAAGTGCATCGGCGACGCCGTCGCCTACCGCGACGAGCGCACCGAGGGCATCCGCGAGGCGCTGGAAAAGGGATACGGCCTGACCTTTGCCGACCACTACGCTCGCACCGGCATCCAGTACCAGCCGTTCAACACGGTCTACCAGCTGATGGCGCTCAAAAAGGAGCACCCGGAGCAGCTGGCCGCCGCCAAAACGTTCCTGATGGTGCCCGATTACCTGAACTACCTGCTCTGCGGCGTGCCCGCCAATGAGTACACGAACGCCAGCACCACGGCGCTGGTGGGCGCGGACAGCAGGGACTGGGACGATGCACTGATCGAAAAGCTGGGTCTGCCGCGCGGCATCTTCCAGCCCATCAAGACCGCCGGGACCGTGCTGGGGCATCTGACGCCGGACATTCAGAAGGCTGTCGGCTTTGACGCCGAGGTCATTCTGCCCGCGACCCACGACACCGGCTCGGCGTTCCTCGCCGTGCCCGCGCGGGATGGGTACGCCGCTTACCTGTCCAGCGGCACATGGAGCCTGCTGGGCGTGGAAAACGCAGCGGCCATCACCGGCCCGGACAGCTGCGCCGCCAACTTTACGAACGAGGGCGGCTATGAATACCGCTACCGTTACCTGAAAAACATCATGGGCCTGTGGATGATCCAGTCCGTCCGCCGTGAGCTTGGCGAAAAGACCGGCACCCGCCCGAGCTTCCCGGAGCTGATCGCCGCCGCGAAGGAGGCCGCCGACTTCCCCAGCTGCGTCGACCCCGATGACAACCGCTTCTTAGCGCCTGCCTCCATGATCGAAGAAGTCAGGGCCGCCTGCGCCGACACGCACCAGCCCGTGCCCGCCGCCACCGGCGAGGTCATGCAGTGCGTCTACAACTCCCTGACGCAGGACTACCGCCGCGCTGTGGAGACCTTGCAAAGCCTGACCGGCAAGACCTACACAAGCCTGAACATCGTCGGCGGCGGCAGCCAGGACGGCTACCTGAACCAGCAGACCGCCAACGCCACCGGCCTGACCGTGTTTGCAGGCCCCACCGAGGGCACAGCGCTGGGCAACCTGATGGTGCAGTTCATCCACAGCGGCGATTTTGCCGACCTGGCCGAGGCCCGCGCCGCCATCCGGCGCAGCTTTGAAATTAAAGAGTATCAGCCGGAGTAAACGACCCGGCGGGGTGGGGGCACCCCGCCCTACATCCAACCGTAGGGCGGCATGCCCTCATGCCGCCGCCAGCCTGCCGTTCACCCCGGTTTGTAGGGGAGGGTCTTGACCCTCCCGTGCCCGCGCCCGACACCGTATACTTTCCGGGAGGGATAAATCCCTCCCCTACACGCACATCACAACAAATCCATATACAGGAGGTCCCACCATGTTAGTCGAAACCAAAGCCCGCGTTGGCGTGTTCGCCATTGCGCTGGGCGCTTACCTGCCGCAGTTCCCCACGCTGGTCCCCGAGTTTGAGGGCCAGTACGCCGCCTTCAAAAAGACGCTGCCCGACACCGTCGATGTGCAGTTGCGTGAATTCGTCATGTCGATGTTGGCCAAGGACCCGCTGGACCGTCCGAAGGACGCGCTGGTGGTGTCACGCACCCTGTCCCGCATCGAACGCCGTCTGCTCGACCAGCAGACGCAGCTGGCCGACACGATGGTCGTCTCTTCGGGAGGAAGGCTTCCCCGACGTGTGGTCAGCAAACCCCATATCTCCGTGAGCAATGATTGGAAGGAACAGGGATGAACATCAACATGCCTACCTCTCTGGCCGGGGGCCGTTATCAGCTCGGCCAACTCGTCGGCCGTGGCGGCATGGCCGAAGTGCATGTGGCGACCGACACGCGTCTGGGGCGTACCGTCGCCGTCAAGATCATGCGCGCCGATTTCGCCACTGACAGCATCTTCCTTGAGCGTTTCCGCCGTGAAGCCCATTCCGTCGCGCAGATGAACAACCCGAACATCGTGAACATCTACGATTCGGGCGAGGAAACCGTCACCACGGAAACCGGCGAGATCGAGCATCTGCCGTATCTGGTGATGGAGTACGTCAAGGGTCAGACCCTGCGTGACATCCTCAAGGTGAATGGAGCGCTGAGCCAGCGCGACGCCGAGCAGGTGATGATGGGCGTGCTCAACGCGCTCGAATACTCGCACCGCATGGGCATCATCCACCGCGACATCAAGCCCGGCAACATCATGATTTCCGAGCAGGGCGTGGTCAAGGTCATGGACTTCGGCATCGCCCGCGCGATCGACGATTCCGCGGCCACGATGACGCAGTCGCAGGGCGTCGTCGGCACCGCGCAATACCTGTCTCCGGAGCAGGCGCGCGGCGAAAGCGTCGACATGCGTTCCGACCTGTATTCCGCCGGCTGCGTGCTGTACGAAATGCTCACCGGCCGGCCGCCGTTCACCGGTGATTCGGCGGTGGCGATCGCCTACCAGCATGTGTCGGAAGTCGCCACTCCCCCAAGCACGATCGTGCCGGGCCTGCCGAAGATGTGGGATTCGATCTGCGCGAAGGCGATGGCCAAGGATCGGCAGAACCGTTACGCCACCGCTTCCGAGTTCAAGAACGATCTGCTGACGTTCATGAACGGCGGTGTGCCGATGGCTGCCGCGTTCAACCCGTTGACCGACCTGACCAACATGAAGGCCCGCAAGCAGGCCGAAATGGATGCCGCCACCGTGCCCATGGCGCCGGCGACGGATGCGCCGACGCAGGCGTTCAATCCGGTCACCGGCCAGTTCGAG
>ERZ857745.3433-NODE-3433-length-15159-cov-4.459613_pt1 | contig 15159 bp, 15 predicted proteins | sample MGYA00519699_ERZ857745 | MGnify/ENA primary metagenome ERZ857745 (study PRJEB31778, sample SAMEA3449357) | human gut metagenome | biome: human gut; feature: human-associated habitat; material: faeces | place: United Kingdom | collected 2010/2012 ...
AGAGCACTTCCTTGGTAAGGAAGAGGTCACGAGTTCAAGCCTCGTCAACAGCTCATAAAATCAAGAGGTTGCAAAATCTGCAATCTCTTTTTTTTGTGCTGTTTTGCGAAGGGAAAGGGGCTGGAAAGGGAGGTCGGAGGTGTGTCGTTGGACATAATGTCGGACATTAAAATCGCTGCTCAATATCGCTTGCGTAATCTGCAAACAGATGAAAATCAAAGCAATTCATCGATCCAGCATCGTTTGTAAAAATGGCAAGTCTCCATTGATGCTGCGGTTCATCCACGAACGCACCTCTAAACGACTCTCGCTCGGTATTTCGGTAGAGCCGCATGATTGGGATAAGGATGCTGAAATGATAACGGCAGACTGCCCCGACCGTGCTGCTCTGCAAAGTCGGATAGACAGTACATTAGCGACTTACCGAAAAATATTCAAGTCGGAAATAAACAGCTATGGGAGACAAATACGTGACAAAGAAAGTGCTGTCCGAATTCATAAGATTGAAAAGACAATGCAGATGCCCGAACGGTCACGCTTAATCGCTGAAGTTATGGAAAATGAAATGCAAGTTTGTGTAAAAACACGTTGCCGGAATTGGAATAAAACATTTTTAAATGTGCGGATCTCGATGCGTTAACGACAGGTGGGTATATGCTTGTGGAATAACCATCTCGGCCAAGACCCACGCATATGGCACGTCGTCTTGGCCGTTTATCAGACAAGTGGCAACCTGCCGCTAAGATAAATATCTTTAAGTATATATCTTTTATATTTCAATATTCAAAACGGGGCATATGAATTCGCAGATGCGAATACACTCGAAAAAGCAGGAACATTCGTGAGTATGAAACGGCTTGTGAATAAGGGCGTCTGGCTCATCAGCTATCGGCCACGAAGTATTTGACCGTTTTACGATTCTACCGATGGCTTCTGAGTACGTTGTACAGGTTGAAAATATCGTTAACGGTCTATGCGCGTTTTACACCGTCGTGTTCACTGATGATCCTCGAGGAGACGTGCGCGGATTTCGTGGGAGTTTTCAATGCCGGGACTTTTGCAGCGTGGAATACCTTTTCAACAGGTTTGGAAGGCTGCTGGGGCAAAACCAAATACGGAGGAACGTCGCTTGCCGGGGAGAATGATTCGGAATGGGTGCCCGAGTTTCAGGGAAGTCCCCGTCGCCTGAAAACTTCGTTCCTGAGACTTTACTTCGTATTTCAAATTCCTTTCAAAATCGGGGGTAATATTTGCAGCGAGAGATTGTCTAACTAAATAAACAAAAAGAACGATGAAAAAGACATTTTTGACCCTGTTCCTTATGACGACGATGTTTGGAGCGGCGTATGCCGACGGCCGCGAAAAGCCCACGAGCGTGGACAAGCTCCCGCAGGCGGCGCAGGAGTTCCTCTCCGCGCATTTCAAGGATCTCACGGTGGCATATGCCGTCGAGGAGCAGAAATACACGGGCAAGGAGTACGAGGTGGTCTACACCGACCGTACGGAGATCGAATTCCGCAGCGACGGGCAGTGGGAAAGCGTCGGGCGCAAATACAGCCCTGTTCCTGCATCCATCGTCCCGCAGCCTATCCAAACTTTCGTTTCCGGAAGCAACTATCCCGGGCAGTTCATCCGTCAGATCGACCGCAACGCCTACACGTGGGAGGTGGAGTTGTCGAACGGTTTGGAGATCAAATTCGACAATCAATTCAACGTTATAGACATCGACGATTAAAGACAAATATTCTAACTGAAAAACTATGAAAAAAATCAATATTGTATGCGCTCTTTCGGCAGCGGCGTTGCTGATCATGGGCGGCACGGGCTTCATCTTCTCTCCCTCGCAAACTGCGGGCCTGCGCACCCTGCCGGCTGAGATGAACCCGTTCGGGGTCGCCATCTCCACCACGTTCGTGCAGATCGCGGCCTGTATCGGCCCCTCGCTGTACACGGGCATCATGTCCACCGCCCAGGCGGGCGCGCTGGCTGCGGGCGCCGGTGAGGCGCTGGCGACCGCGCAAGGCTTCTCGATCGCCATGGTGGTGGCCGCGTGCATCGCCGCGGCAGGTTGTGCACTCGCGCTGGTTTATTCGCGTGCCGCGGTGAAACGCGATGCGAAACGCGCAGGAAGCATGTAAAATAGACGTAAGCGAATCTGCGGCGCGCCTTCACGGGCGCGCCGCTTTAGCGTTAGCACACGAAGAGAAACGAGCGCAACCCATGGCTATCACCGGCAAGCAGGTCCGTCAGCTGCGCAGCATGGCGAACAACTTGAAGCCCACCGTCATCGTCGGCAAGGAAGGCGTCACCGCCAACATCCTCAAGCAGGTTAACGAGGGTCTTGAGGCCCACGAGCTCATCAAGGTCAGCGTGCTGTGCGAAACGGGCAGCCAGGCCGCCGAGGCCGGTCGCGAGATCGCCGATCAGGCGGAGGCCGAGCTGGTGCAGGTCATCGGCAAGCGTGTGGTGCTCTACCGCGAGACCACCCGCGACGACATCGAGAAGATTCAGCTGGTCAAGTAAGTAGGCGACCAGCGAGCGAGCAGGCATACGAGTAGGCAAGCAAGCATCATTGCGTAGCTTAAGGCTGCGTGAAGCAGATCGGGCCCCCGCAAACGCCGGGGCCCGATTTGCGTTCAGGGGCCGTGCAGCTTCCTACTTCAGGCACCTGCAGAGCCATTGGTTGCCGGTGTTGGCGGCGTGCGGGCAGCCGATGCAGGTGGGCGCATCGCAGGGTTGCGCGCTTTTGGGCGCGCCGCAGAAATCCCGCAGGTCAAGCGCGGGGTTGGCGACATCGGGTTGCGTCCCGGCGGTGATGCCTTCCGGCGCGTCCGCTTCCGCCGGGTTCTCTCCCGCCGCATCTGCCAGCTGCATCGCGCGCACCACCATGCTGGCGAACTGGCGCATGCCCAGATTCGTGGGGTGCGTGCCCTCGAGCGAGTCGTAGTCGCGACCGAACGCGCGCACGTCGGCCACGCGGCAGCCTTCGGCCGCAGCAGCATCGCGGATGGCGGCGTTGTATTCGTCCAGGTGATGGCCGCGTAGGCGGTAGCAGAACTCGGGATGGTCGACGCCGTGCGTGCGTCCGGGCAGCAGCGTGATGCAATACACCGCGGCTTCAGGGGCGGCCGCACGGATGTTGCGCAACATGGTTCGGTACGCCGTGCCGAAACGCTTCACGGCGTCGGCGGGCGCGGCGCCGGCTATCTGCTCGGGAACGCTTGCCGGGTCGATGCAGCGCGGCATGGCGTGGCTGCGGCCGGCGGCCTGCGCCTTGGCGCCGCCCCAACCGTAGTCGTTGATGCCGATGAACACGAGCACCGCATCCGGTGCCTGGCCGTCGGGTCCCAGCAGGGCGGCTGCGCGTTCGGGGCTGCTGGCGGCGGGGAAGCCCGCGCCCTCGACCATGCTGCCTGACCAGGCGCTATCGGCAAGCACGGTTCCGCCGAGCGCGCGCACCGCGTGCGACCACCACGTGTCCTCGGGGCGCAGCACCCCGGATCGCTCCAAGCGCTCGTCGTTGTAGAACAGCGTGTAGCCATCGGGCACACACCCCTCGAAGGTGCTGATGGAATCGCCCATGATGGAGAACGTTTTCGCGGGCATGCCCGACCACCTTTCTTGCATCATTCGTTTTGCGCCCCGGCGTCGTGCGTCGGGGCTGATTTTTTCCAGTAGCACATGGTAGCAAAACCTCGCGTGCGGTCTGTTAACAGTCTATGTAGGCTCGAATCTTGGGTAGGCTTTCCCGGCTCATCCAGCCCTTCGCCCACGCCGCCTTCGCCACCGGAATAACCCCAGGTGAACCGCATAAAAACTTATGTGCAACCAGTGAATGCCGTAGACTGTCCCCTTGACGTTGTACGAAAGACGTTGTACAATAATACGAACCACGCACTCACACAAGTTGCGCCGGCGGAGCCCGGCGCAACGCTGGCAATCGCTGCGGGGAGCAACGGCCGGCTGATCGGCCGGCCGCCCGTTTCCCCGTGCTGCGAAGCGGGACGATCGGAGGTTGCAATGGGCGAGGCAATGGTCACCGGCCGCATGGCGCCCGGCAAGAAGCGCCGCGGCGGCCTTGTGCTGCAGCGGGAGGGCCTCACGGCCTCTCAGGCCATCAACCGCATGTACGACAAGCTCATCGAGAACGGCGACGCGTCGTTTCTCACGGGCATCGTGGCGGCGGAGGACGAAGCGGCCTGGGATAACGCCGTGGAGTTCGTCGATTCCCTCTCCGAACCCGCATCCAACGGCGCATCCGATGCCGACGATGAAGCGCCCTCGGCGCTGGTCGATCGCGCTTTCGAGCACGGCGACCTGCCGCCCGACGGCCCGGACCTTGCGGCCATCGCCCGCGCCGCGCGATTCTCCTCGCGGGGGGTGATCTAGCATGCCTCAGGCCCGTGTCCTGCTTGGTACCGAAGTCGTCATGGACTTCATGAACGAGCGCCAACCGTTCTACCGGCAAACGCGCATGCTTATGGTCGCCGGCCGCGTGGGCGAGTTCGACCTGTGGGTAACTGCCCCTCAGGTGGTCGACCTCGTCTACCTGCTCTCCGAGGGCGGCAAGCCCGATCTGCTGCCGCGCGCCATGGAGCGCATCCGCGGCCTGCGCACCTTTGTGCAGGTGGCGGACCTCACCGCCGCGAACGTCGACCGCATGCTGGCCTCGTCGGGGCAAAACCCCGAGGGTCAGCTCATGGTCAACGCCGCCATCGACCTGCGCGCGGACTTCCTTCTCACGCACGAACCGGACGGCCTGGAAAATGGCCTGGTCAAGGTCACGAACGTGCCGGGCATGTTCGAATGGCTGTGCGAGAACCGCGATCTGGACTACACGCAAATCGAGATTTAGCGAAGCCTTCCCGCTGTCACCTTCCTGTCACTTGACACTCCCAAGTGCCAGACTACAATCGAAATTAGCACTCAAGCTGTGAGACTGCTAACGCGCCCCGCACCTGCGGGGCGTTTCATTCGCCGGGGCATGCGCGGCCCGGCGCTCCGCCTGCGGGCGGGTGCCCGCAAGCCCGCATTCCCCACATGAACGAATCGCCCTCGCGACGCGCGGCCGGTCCCGCAGCACCAAGCACGAACGGAAAGGAAGCGCCGCACATGCGCAAGTTCAAGACAGAGAGCAAGAAGCTGCTCGATCTGATGATCAACTCCATCTACACCAATCGCGAGATCTTCCTGCGCGAGCTTATCTCCAACGCGTCGGACGCCGTCGATAAGCTGTACTTCAAAAGCCTCACCGACTCCAGCATCCAGCTGACGAAGGATCAGCTCGGCATCGACGTCGCCTTCGACAAGGATGCCCGCACCATCACCGTGTCCGACAACGGCATCGGCATGACCCAGGAGGACCTGGACCGCAACCTGGGTACCATCGCCCATTCCGATTCCATGGCCTTCAAGCAGGAGAACGCCGAGCAGCAGGGCGACGACGTCGACATCATCGGCCAGTTCGGCGTGGGCTTCTACAGCGCGTTCATGGTGGCAAAGTCCGTGCGCGTGGTGTCGAAGGCCTACGGCAGCGATCAGGCCTGGGCCTGGGAATCCGACGGCGTCGAGGGCTACACCATCGAGGAGGCCCAGCGCGAGGGCAACGGCACCGACATCATCCTGACCCTGAAGGACAACACCGACGAGGAGAACTTCGACCAGTTCCTCAGCGAGTACGGCCTGAAGGACCTCATCAAGCGCTACAGCAACTACGTGCGCTACCCTGTGCGCATGGAGGTTTCGAAGTCCCGCCAGAAGCCCAAGCCCGAGGATGCCGGCGACGACTACAAGCCCGAGTACGAACAGTACACCGAGGTCGAGACCATCAACTCCATGGTGCCGATCTGGAAGCGCAGCAAGTCCGACGTACAACAGGAAGAGTACAACGAGTTCTACAAGCAAACCTTCCACGACTTCACCGACCCGGCTGCCACGTTCTCCATCCACGCTGAGGGCGCGCTGTCCTACGACGCGCTGCTGTTCATCCCCGGCCGCGCGCCGTACGACCTGTACAGCAAGGACTACAAGAAGGGCCTGGAGCTGTACAGCTCCAACGTGCTGATCATGGAGAAGTGCGAGGACCTGCTGCCTGACCACTACAACTTCGTCCGCGGCGTCGTGGACAGCCAGGACCTCACGCTCAACATCTCGCGTGAGATGCTGCAGCAGAACAACCAGCTGCACGCCATCGCCCGCAAGGTGGAGAAGAAGGTCACGAGCGAGCTGAAGAAGATGCTGAAGAACGACCGCGCCGCCTACGAGAAGTTCTTCGAGGACTTCGGCCGCGGCCTGGAGTACGGCATCTACACCAGCTACGGCATGCTCAAAGACGAGCTGGCCGACCTGTTACTGTTCTACAGCGCCAAGGAGCAGAAGATGGTCACGCTGGCCGAGTACCTCGAGGCCATGCCTGCCGACCAGAAGTCCATCTACTACGCCGCCGGCGACAGCACCGACCGCCTGGCCAAGCTGCCTATCGTGAACACGGTGCTCGGCAAGGGCTACGACGTGCTGCTGTGCACGAAGGACGTCGACGAGTTCTGCTTCCAGGCCATGATGACCTACGGTCCCGAGGCCGAGCAGGAAGCCGAGGGCAAGGACATCGAGGGAACCGGCCCCAAGGAGCTCAAGAACGTGGCGTCGGGCGACCTGGACTTCGCCTCCGAGGAGGAGAAGAAGGAGGCCGAGGAAGCCGAGAAGGACAACGAGGCCCTGCTCGCCGCCATGAAGGAGCAGCTCGGCGACGCGGTCACCAAGGTGGCCGTGTCCACGCGCCTGACCGATGCGCCGTCCGCCGTCACCACCGAGGGCCCCGTGTCGCTTGAGATGGAGCGCCTTATGTCGCAGATGCCCGACGGCATGGGCGAGGTGAAGTCGCAGCGCGTGCTCGAGCTGAACGCGAAGCACCCGGTGTTCCAGGTGCTCAAGGACGCCCAGTCCGCCGGCGATGCCGAGAAGGTGAAGCTCTACACCGAGATCCTGTACAATCAGGCGCTCATCGTCGAGGGCATGCCCATCGCCGATCCGGTCGCCTATGCGAACGCGGTCACGAAGCTGATGGCGTAAGCGGCAGCTTGCAGCACGCGGCACGCTGCCCGGGAGCGCCTGCGCAACCAGGCAGCCTGCGGCCCTGCCGTTCCGAGCGGCATGCTCGCGCCCGGTACGCGGCCCCGGCCGCCCGTCACCTGCCGAAGCCCATTCCGAATGTGAAGCCTGCCGGCCCTCAACAGGGCCGGCAGGCTTTTGTATTATGATGTTCACGCTATGCAGAAGAGCATCCACGACATATTGCAGATGATCGAAACGCCGCTTATCAGCTTCACGGTGGTGGTGCTGAGCTGCGTGTGCTTCCTGCTGTCGCTGTGGATCATCATGATCTTGGTTAGGCTCGTGGTGGGATGAGCTTGCGACGGCACATCTCGCGCGCCGGGCGGCGGGGTTAGGCACCGCTATGTGGCAGCGCTTCACATGGTATGACGTCAGGGTCATCGGCCATTACCTGGGCATGTTGGTGCTTTTCTCGTCCGTGGCGCTTATCGTGCCGCTGGTCACCGCCACCGTGTTCCGCGAATGGATCCCTGCAAGCCATTACCTTCTTTCCATAGGGCTATCGCTCATCGTCGGGTCGGCGTTGCGTTTCCTGCGCATCGAACCCGGGCGCCTGAACCGCCAGCAAGCGTTGGTGGTCACGGGCCTGGCGTGGGTGGTCCTGGCGTTCATGGCCACCATCCCGCTGTATCTTTCGGGCCACTACAACACGTTCCTTGATGCCATGTTCGACGGCGTCTCCGGCATCACCACCACGGGCGTCAGCATCATCTCCGACCTTGACCACCTTTCCTGTGCCGATAGCATGTGGCGCTTTGTCGCGATCTTGCTTGGTGGCTTGGGCCTGGTAGTGGTGGCGTTGTCGTTCGGTCTGTTCGGCAAGCGCTCGGGCGCCAGCCTATATATGTCCGAGGGCCGCAGCGAGCACGTGGTCCCCAACATCGTGCAAACCGCCCAGTTCATCGCAAAGTTGTCGCTGGGCTTCATCTGCGTGGGAACCGCTGTGCTGGCCGTCATGTGCGCGTTCGCCGGCATGGAGGCGTCGCGCGCGTTCCTCAACGGCCTATGGTTGGCCATCTCCAGCTTCTGCACCGGCGGCTTCGCCCCCATGAGCACGTCCATCCTGTACTACCATTCGTTCCCCATCGAAGTGGTGCTCATGCTCCTCATGATTATCGGGTCGGTGAACTTCGTGCTGCACTCCGAGCTGTGGAAGGGGCACCTGAACGTGTACTTCCGCGACATGGAGATCCGCACCATGTTCATCTGGATCGCCGTGATGACCTTGGTGTTCGCCGCGTCGGTGTCGGCAAGCTCGGATTTCTCGAACCTTGCCACCATGATGCGCCGCGGCGTGTTCCTGATCGTATCGGCGTTCTCCACCACGGGCTTCCAGAACGTCACCACCAACCAGCTGACCACATCGCTGACTTCCGGCGCGTTTTTGGTCATCGCCGCGCTCATGTGCGTGGGCGGCGGCGCTGGCTCCACGTCGGGCGGCATCAAGTTCAACCGCATGGGCCTGATCATCAAGTCGCTTGTGGCCACGGTGAAGGAGACGTTGGCGCCCGACTCGGCGCGCGTGGTGGTCTCGTACTACCACCTGGGAAGGCGCATCCTGTCGCCTGAAGTGGTCAAGCAGGCCATGACCGTGTTCGTGCTGTACGTGGTCACCTACGCCGTGGGCGCGCTCGTGGGCATCGCGCACGGCTACGACGCCACGCAGTCCATCTTCGAATCGGTGGCCATGGCCTCCAACGGCGGCATCTCGTCAGGCGTGTGCTCCCAGGGCATGCCCGCGTCGCTCGAGCTGTTCTACATGCTGGAGATGTGGGCCGGCCGTCTGGAGTTCCTCACGCTGATCGCGCTCATCGTCGAGGTCGTGGTGACGCTCGACCCGCGCAGGGTGGTAAGGAGCAGGCTGGTGAGGCGCTCATGATGCGAAAGGGAATGGCCGCAGCGGCGTTGGCGTTCGCGTTGGCGCTTCCCGCGTTCGCGTGCCTGCAGGGCGCGTTCGCCGATGAGCCGGCCGAAGGCGACAACGCCGTCAACGTCACGCAGCTGCCTGACAGCTCGTTCATCTATGACACGTCCATCACGGACCTGAGCACTGCCGACACCTATTACGACAAGCAGACGGTGCAGGTCACCGGCGAGGTGGTGGGCGATCGCATCACCGCTGGCGATGGCCGCCATTGCTGGCTGCAGCTGGCATCGCCCTCCGATTCGTCCACGGTGTCCGTTTACCTTACCAACGAGTCCGCCGACAAGGTGGACACGTATGGCGCCTATGGTCGCAAGGGTACCACGCTGCAGGTGCGTGGCACGTTCAATCTGGCGTGTCCCGACCACGACGGCGCATCCGATCTGCATGCGCAGGTGGTGACGGTCACGGAGAAGGGCAAGGCCACTCCCGATAGGTTCGACGTCAACGCGTTCATCCCGGGCGTGGTCACCGTCATGATCGGCCTGGCCATGATGGTGGTGTTCTATCTGCTGCGCGAACGCCAGCGATAAGGCAACAAGGAGGAGAGCTTGCAGAGAGCGCAGGTTGTGAAACTTGACCGCGGGTATCCGCTCGTGCGATGCGAAGACGGGCGCCTTGTGCGCTGCGAACACGCAACGGCCCTGGTCAAAGGGGAGAAGGTACGCGCCGTCATCGGAGATTTCGTTAAGGTGAACGCGCCGGAGGGCCACGACAAGGGCATCATCGAGTCCATCTGCCCGCGCGAGCGCGCCTTCGTGCGCAAGGATCCCACCGAGCGCGCCGTCCCCCAGGTGCTGGCGGCGAACTTCGACCGCGTCATCTTGGCCCAGCCGCTGGCCGAGGTGAACCTGCGCCGTCTGGAGCGCGAGCTGGTGCTGGCGTACGAGACCGGCGCTGCCGTCACGGTGGTGCTCACGAAGGCCGACCTTGCCGAGAGCGAGGAGCAGGTGGAGCAGGTGGCCGACCGCGTCCGCGCGTTGGCGGGCCCCGACGTGCGCACGCTGGTGGTGTCGGACGGCAACGCGGAAAGCGTGGAGGCCGTGCGCGCCCTCATGGCCCCCGGTACCACCACGGTGCTGGTGGGGAAGTCGGGCGTGGGGAAGTCCAGCCTGGTCAACATGCTCGTCGGCGAAGAGGTGCAGGAAACGGGCACGGTTCGCGAGGGCGATGGCAAGGGCCGCCACACCACGGTCAGCCGCGAGATGGTGGCCATCCCCGGCGGCGGGTACGTGGTGGACATGCCCGGCGTGCGCGGCCTGGGGCTATGGGATGCCGACGCGGGCATCGGCGCGGCGTTCGCCGACATCGAGCAGGCGGCGCAGCAGTGCCGCTTCCGCGACTGCAAGCATGAGAACGAACCGGGTTGCGCCGTGCGCGCCGCCGTCGAATCCGGCGAGATAGCCCCTGAGCGTTTCGCCAGCTACCAGGCGCTCAAGCAGGAGACGGCCACGTTGCGCGACCGCCGCGAGGAGGCCCGTCGCATGCGCGGTGAGAAGGCCAGCGACAAGAAGCGCGGCGGCCAGGGAGGTCGTCCGGGCCGTGGCAAGCGCCGCCGCTAGCACCTGCGACGTCCATGGCGTCTCCATCCGATTGCCGGGCCGTTTCGCGATCGCTTGCCAAACACGCTACAATATAAGGGTTAACCGAAAGCAACGCGCACGTCGGCGTGCGGCTGCTGCGCCCGGTCCACGGCCGCGGCCCGGCAACCCGCATTCGGCGTAAACGGACCCGAAACAAAGGACGTGCATGAATCCGGTCATCGTAATCCCGACGTTCGTGTCACCGCGCCGCCGAAAGGATTCCGGCAGCGTGATCGCCACGTACGACCACACCACCCCGCTGAGCAATCCCGGCGAGCTGCCGCGCCTGCTCACGTCTTTGCAAAAGGTTCGCGGCATCGGGCAGATCATCGTGCTAGTCGCCGCCGAGCCCGCCATCTCCGACCAAGCCGCAGAGAAGGTGCAGGACATCGTCTCGCGCTTCCCCAGCCTCAACATCGCCATCATCGGCGCCGACGAGTGCAAGCTCGTGCAGCAGCGCATGGAGCAACTGGGCCTGGGCAAGCTGTCGAAGGAGATCGGCCTTGCCGGCTACGGCGCCATCCGCAACCTGGGATTGGTGCTTGCCAACGTCATGGGCTTCGACTCCATCGTGTTCCTCGACGACGACGAGGTCATCGACGACGCCGACTTCCTGCAGAAGGGCGTCTACGGCCTGGGCAAGCTCACGCGCAAGGGCGTGCCTATCTTGGCGAAGACCGGCTTCTACCTGAACTCCGAGGGCTCGTACCTGTCGAAAAGCCAGGACAAGTGGTACAACCATTTCTGGCAGCAGGGCAAGGCGTTCAACAAGTGGATCACGAAGGCCATGCGCGGCCCGCGCCTGTCGCGCAGCAATCATGTGTGCGGCGGCTGCCTGGCCATTCACAAGGAGGCGTTCAAGCGCCTGTCGTTCGACCCGTGGGTCGCTCGCGGCGAGGACCTCGACTACATGCTGAACCTGCGCATGTACGGCAGCGACATCTGGTTCGACAACCAGTGGAGCCTGCGCCACCTGCCGCCGGCGTCCACCAGCGAGGGCACGCGCTTCCGCCAGGATATCTACCGTTGGCTCTACGAGTATCGCAAGATGGAGTACAGCCGCACGCAGATCGACTTGATGCAGGTCAAGCCGCAGTCCCTCGAGCCCTACCCGGGCCCGTTCCTGGAGCCGGGCATCACGAAGCGCATCCGCATCACGGCCATCCTGCGCAGCCTTGCCCGCAAGGACAAGAAGGCGTACCGTCAGGCCGCCAAGGCCGCGCGCACCGAGGCCGTCATGTACGCGCAGCGCAACTGCTCGAAGTATTTCGAGTTCCAGTTCGTATGGCCCGAGCTCATGGCCCGTATGGACAGCGACCAGATCTTGCACACGGCCATCGTGCAGTCCGTGGCGCGTCGTCAAGCGGCGGCGAACATGGCGGCGGCGTTCCCCGTGGCGGGAGCCGGCGCGGGCGTCGACCCGGGCGTGACCAGCGAGATTCGCCTGAACATAGCCGAATAGGGAAGGCGGCGCGGCGCAATGGACGTGTTCGCTGCCTTCATCGCGCCCGCTTTGGCGGGCGTGTTCGTCGGCGTGATGTCGGGGCTTCTCGGCGTGGGCGGCGGCACCATCATGGTGCCCATCTTCCGCCTGGCGTTCGGCATGAGCCCGCTGGCCAGCACGGCGACCAGCCTGTTCGCCATCATCCCCACGTCCATTTCGGGCGTGGTCGCGCATGCTCGCGCGAAAACCTGCGTGCCCAAACTCGGCTTGGCGCTAGGCGTGGGAGGCGCGGTCATGTCGCCGATGGGCGTGTGGCTGGCAAGCGTCTCGCCCGGCTGGCTGGTCATCTGCGTGGCGGCGATAGTCATCGGGTTCAGCGCGTTCAAGATGTTCAAGAAGGCCGTGAAGTGCGCGCCCACGCCCCGCGCGGGGCGGGCGGGCGGCAACGTGCAAGCGGCGAGTGCGAAGGCCGTGCCCGATCAGCCTGTTCTTTCCCGCAAGCAGTACCTCCAGGGCGCGTGCATCGGTCTGATCGCCGGCTTGGCTTCCGGTTACGTGGGCGTGGGCGGCGGCTTCATCATGGTGCCGCTTATGCTGGCCGTCCTGAATATCCCCATGAGCTTGGCCTCGGGAACGTCGCTTATCGCCATCATGATCTTGGCCATCCCCGGCGTCATCGAGCAGGGCCTGCTCGGCAACATCGACTACCTGGCGGGCATCGCCATCGTGGTGGGCAGCATCCCCGGCGCCCTGGTGGGCGCGCGGCTGGTGCGCGTGGTGCCCGAGCGGCAGCTGCGGTTCATCTTCGGCGGCTTTTTGCTGGTGGCGGCCGTCATGCTCATGCTCAACGAATTCGGTATACTGGGCTGACGCCGCACGCGGGCCTTTTCGGCTTGCCCGTCGTGCCCGATAAGGAAGGAGTCGGCGTATGAACGTCGATATGGAGGACAACCGCGCAAGGCTTCCGCGCTACTTCACGCTCGAGATGCTCATGTCGGTGATGGTGGCGCTATCGGGCCTTGTGCTCATCTGGAACCTGGTATCGCCCGTCGTCAGCGTGTTGGCGCTGTTCATCGCGGGCATGGTGTTCACGCTGTCCATCACCGTGCTCATCCGTTTGCTCATGGACCCCGATTCCGTGCGCGCGCGTCAATCCAGCAACGTGCTGCAGCTGGCAAGCCAAACCCTTGAGGCCATGGGCGAGGAAGGCTTGGACAACAAATCCGCCCAGCGCATCTGCAGCCTGCTTTTGCCCTCCACCGCGGCCATCGCCGTGGCGATCACCGACGATCGCTTCATCTTGGGTTACGCCGGCTACGAGGAGTCGCATAACCTTTCCGGCAGCGTCATCCGCACGCATGCCACGTACTCCACGCTGGCGGACGGCAAGACGCGCGTGCTGTTCACCCCCGAGGAGATCGGCTTCCCCAAGGGCACCCATGGCATCAACGCCGCCATTATCGTGCCGTTGACCGTGGGCAAGGACGTGAAGGGCACGCTGAAGTTCTACTATCGCCGCGCCAACCACATCAGCGAAACCCAGAAATCCATCGCCACCGGCTTCGGCCAGCTGCTGTCCACGCAGATGGCGGCATCGGCGCTCGAGGAGCAGACGGCTCTGGCCACCAAGATGGAGCTCAAGATGCTCCAAAGCCAGATCAACCCGCACTTCCTGTTCAACACCATCAACACCATCGCGTCGTTCACGCGCACCGACCCCGCGCGTGCCCGCACGCTGCTGCGCGAGTTCGCGAAGTTCTACCGCAGCACGCTTGAGGATTCCGGCGACCTGATCGAGTTCCGCCGCGAGCTCGAGCAGACCCAGCGTTACTTCATGTTCGAGCTGGCGCGCTTCGGCGAGGACCGCTTGGAGCTGGTCTGCGATGTGGAGCCCGAGGTCGAGGACATGATGGTGCCGCCGTTCTTGATTCAGCCCCTGGTGGAGAACGCGGTGCGCCACGCCATGCCCTCCGAGGGCAAGCTGACCATCCGCGTGGAGGGCGTGCGCCAGGGCGACGATGTCGTCATCTCCGTCATCGACGACGGCAACGGCATGACTCAGGAGGCTTGCAACAACATCCTTCATCCCGGTTCCACGACGGGTTGCGGCATAGCCGTGGGCAACGTGCACGACCGCATCTGCGGGTATTTCGGCGCGGGCACGCATTTGGAAGTGGAAAGCGAGCTGGGTCAGGGCACCACGGTGCGCCTGGTTTTGGTCGAAGGCGCTCTGAGGCAGTATTAGGAAACGAAAACGGCCCCGCGGATGCGGGGCCGTTGATTGCGAATGGTGCCCGAGGCGAGAGTCGAACTCGCACGTCTTTCGACAACGGTTTTTGAGACCGCCGCGTCTGCCATTCCGCCACTCGGGCATTGAGCTTTACCATTGTACCGGATGATTCTGGTCCGCACAACAGGAAATGGAGATGACTTCATGGTTGAGAACGCAGCATTGACGGAAATGCCGTCGGACGAGCTGCTCGAGCAGTGCATCGACCGCTACCTCGAGGAGCATTGGGAGGATATCGTCACCGATATCGATAGGCTTGTGCGCATCCCCAGCTTCGAGGACCTTGGCGCAGCGGTCGAGGGCGCGCCGTACGGTCCCGGCCCGCGCAAGGCGCTCGACGCCGCGCTCGCCATGGCGAACGACATGGGCTTCGAGGTTCACGACGACGCCGGCCACGTCGGCTACGCCGATCTTGCCGGAACATCCGAGAAGCAGCTGGGCATCATCGGCCATATCGACGTGGTGCCGGCGGGCCCGGGCTGGCATTTCGAGCCGTACCAGGTCACGCGCAAGGACGGCTACTTGCTGGGCCGCGGCGTCATCGACGATAAGGGCCCGAGCGTGGTGGCGCTGCACGCCATGAACCTGTGGCGCCGCATGCAGTTCGACGGCCAGGCGCCGCAGCTTCCCTACACCCTGCGCTTCATCTTCGGCGTGAACGAGGAAACGCGCATGGACGATGTCCATTACTACCGCGCCCATCACGCCGACCCGGCGTTCCTGTTCACGCCCGATGCCGAGTTCCCCGTGTGCTACGGCGAGAAGGGCATCTATCACAGCCTTATGACCAGCGCCGATGTGCCCGTGG
>ERZ857745.3436-NODE-3436-length-15152-cov-3.312844_pt1 | contig 15152 bp, 14 predicted proteins | sample MGYA00519699_ERZ857745 | MGnify/ENA primary metagenome ERZ857745 (study PRJEB31778, sample SAMEA3449357) | human gut metagenome | biome: human gut; feature: human-associated habitat; material: faeces | place: United Kingdom | collected 2010/2012 ...
AGGACGTGATGACGAAGGTGGTGGTGAATCTGATAAATAAGAACAACTAATTTTATCCTTATTTTCACTTCCCAATGGCCAATATTGAACCGCAAAAACCACGTCTATCAGGCTCGCATAGCAATTTGTGCTGCTTCACGGATACGGGTATGACTATTCTTTAAAGGAGATTTGAGGTAATTTTCCAATTTTAATTATAAGGGCTGCGAGTTCTTCAGACTCTTGTACTCATCAAATTCTTAGATGATTAAGTCTTACTCACGACTTTTAATACGTTGATTAAATATCTCTTCCAAATATTCGTTGGAGTGGAATCCAGTCTCGATTCTCTTATGAACAAATAGCTTTTGTTCGTATGTTACTTCAGTAAGCGAACACGGCAAATCGTTTTTGTCGTACTCATCAGGCTTGAGTTGCGTTACTGAAACGGGTTTAGAATCGCCGTTCACTTGTCCTTTCCATACATATGTGGCCCGAGACATTACAATTAAAGAACTCCCATCACTCGAATAACCGTATTTCGCAACTGAATATGTGCGATCTCCATCTTGATTGCGCCAAAAAACGGCATCGTCAGTCAGATTGGCCGCATACGCCGCCAATGGATTACCATCGAAATGTTGTGGAGTACATGGATATTCGCAAGGCTTGTCTTCAAAAAACACCCTAACCTGAGCTGCTCCGGGAGTCAAAGACAATATGAGATTAGGGGTTCTGTCTTCTTCGTCTTGAAGCGCGTTGGATTGGTTATTTTCTTGAAAGCCCGGTTGTTTGTATCCCCAAACGCCTAATTGACCTTCTTCTATAAGTAAATCTGCCTGAGTGTCGTGTGTTGAAACCTTGTCGGAAGTGGAGGTGGATTTCTCGGATGGATTGAAAACCCATGCACCCAACGAACCTCCGGAAGGCTCTTTATCGCTTTCAGCCCACTCCAGCAATCGTTTTTTACTTACTTGCGCCTCAGCATTGGTTACAGTTCTCATCCATCTGAGATCGGGTGGCAATTCATTTTCTCGCAGCAAGGAGGGATTTGCCAGAAACGCTTCAATGCTACCGCAGCGTAATATGATTCTCTTCCGCGTAATGGGGTTGTCGAGTATATTTTCCAGCCGCGTAACCCAACGGAGATTCTCCACTCGGTTATTCCGACGATTCGTGTCGATATGGTCTACAACGTGTTCTTTGGTCGGCTTGGGGCCGAGGAATGCCGTTGCGACAATGGCATGGACTCGAACAGATGCGATTTCCATATATCCATGCACGATATTAGGTTTCCCGAATGTCCAGAAGTTGTCGTATTTGCGCGGACGCTTTCCATCACGCGGATAGCGAAAAACAGCACCATTCGCGGACAGCGTATCGTTCATCCTTGTAGATACACTCTACCTCGCGGGTAAAATCGTTGATGTCAGCCATGATAGAGGGTAAGAACTTACTAACTATTACAATCTTTCATATGAGCTATCACCGGAAATATTCTCATATATTGAATAAACAAACTCTTTTACAAATAAGATGGTGTCATCTAACCAATTGATATTTATTGTTTGTTTGGAATTGATAGATATATCATAGTCTGCTTCATGGACAATTTGATTTCTCCGTGAGACTATAAGATCTATTTTCTTTTCGAGAAATTTTTGATTTGCATTGGGAGTTGATTCAGGGAACGGATAATGCATTTTACTCATTATCACAGGAATCTTATGATCCAAATCCCAGATATAACTTAATGCATCTTTGATTCTGTCTATTTTTTGAAAAGACATGGATTTTAATATAGTCTTGATTTCATTATTTATCCAATATTCTGCAGTTTCTTCATTGCATGTAGGTGGCGTTTTTCTTGACTGGCATTCAATTACTTTATTTAAAGTCGAGAACTTTATTGAAATTGATTTACATTTATCCGTTTGAGGTGTTTTATTCGTGTATGAATTTATAATGCCAATACGAACAAATTCATGAATAAAACGATCCATAGCACTCACCAGATTAACTAACTCAGAGCGTAATAAATCAGATAAGTCCTCTGGCGCTATTTTATAATGATCGCTTAAAAAGACATAAAATCCTCGCATCTTCTGTATGTCACGGATACATGTATTAAATGTTGTAATCGTGTTTACCATACTGACTTAGAAGAGCTGTAATGTTATTAGCTATTGTGGTGAATTGCTCATTGAAAGCGTTTCGACTTTGAATTAATTGATCTTTAACAATTCCTGTTGTATCTAACTTATCGTCTGGAATTGCGAAAACAGGAATACCTGTTTTTTGATATTGTTGTCCTAAAGTTGCAAAATCTTTAATTTCTGCTAAACAGAAGTCTTTAGAGATATGAGCATCATTATAGCTTTCTAAGGGAAAAGTCATAGAAACCCGGGATAAAGCCGGGATGAGAAAATCTTTGACTGTTGATTTAATAGTGTCAATTAATGGCCTATAGATGGCAGCTGCAACTCCTTTTCGGATATTAAACCGTTGAATTATCTCTCCGATGAATCGAGGTGTCCCGTTGGGCATTGGATAGGTAGCGTGGGTAAAATTATGGATATTGATATTTTTCCAGTTTATCCATTGTGGTAAGATGCGGGACAAACTCTTGATAGCCATTACGCAAAATATATCAGGATTTGCAGGGATGATAAAAGCATCACTGGAAACAAATAAAATTTGATTTAATGTGCTTAATCCCGGGTTCAAATCAATAAGGGCGTATTCAATATCGTATTTTTCTGCTATGTTTACAATTAGCTGATTAAATGACCCCGGCAGATTCTGCATGGCAGTCAAGGTTACTGGAGCGTTAATTGCAAATGTTAATTGAGGATCATATTCTGATAGGTTCATATGCCCCGGGAGCAAATATAAATCTCTATTAAAGCTATGATTGGGGCAATTTATCGTCCTAATAGGATCAGGAGTTCCAGCAAAAGCGGGGTGTACACCTGCCATGATGTTATTGGAGCATGTGTCCGCATCATCATAGTATGCATCAAATTTTTCTCCTAAGAATACAGATGTGAGATTACATTGAGGGTCTGCATCGACGAGTAAAACTCGGTGTCCCATTTCGGCAAGTTTCCATCCAATATTGAAAGTCGAGGTTGTTTTGCTGACACCGCCTTTGTGATTGAAAAATACAATTTTCTTAACCATGTTATTTTGATCTTAAATTTTTATTCTTCCAGTTTGAGTTTCGGGAGAGCGCGGACGATCTTCATCGTTTCGAGCGAAACGGTGATGAGGCGCAGCAGCAGGTTGTAGATGTATTTCGGGTCGTCGTGCTCCCGGCACCAGTCGTTCGGGTCGTTCGTAATCTGGCTCGCCGGGTCCGTCTTCACCGCATAGCGTTCCATCACCCACTCGATCGCCGACTTGCCGTTCACCACGTAGTCGTAGGCCTCCAGCGGAATACTTTCGATCGTGATCCCCGCATTGTAATGGATCACGCTCTTGTCCACCGTCTTGCCGTCCGCTTTGCCGAAGCGCATTTTTTCAACCCGATAATCGACCGTATCGTCTCCGCGCATCGAGGGAGCGAGGCGTATACGGCATCCTGCGTAAGGCTCTACACGCTCATATCCGAGGTGGAGCTCGGCCAGGTCGCGTCCGGCATGGCTGAAGGCCCAAAAATCGTCGGGCGACTCGACCAGCGGCAATCGGGGCAGCGACTTCTTGAGATCGGCGGCGAAGGTCGTGCGGTAGTCCGGGGCATGGAGGATGCCGTAAACATAATAGAAGATGTCCTCCTTGGTTACTCGGCTGCCGTACTGTTTGCGGGCCGTAGAGAGGATCCAGTCGGTCACGCCGTCGCGGCGGACGTAGCGGTCTGCATCGCTCTGCTGGGCCGAGAAGAGGTCGGCAATATCCGCCGTGCTGTCATCATACCAATAGAGCGGGAAACATTGGGTTTTTTCTAATGTGTCAAAACAAGGTATATATTGAGTTATTAGTACGGAAAAATCTTTATTCCCGGCAAGTCCAGATATACAAATAAGCAAATTACTCGATAGGTCTGATGGGAATAATTTGGGTAACTGGTATACACAATTGTTCAAATCCCTATTAAAATATACCCATTGTTGATAATATGGTCTATATTGGGAGATTCTTAAAGAGGAAGGTGTGTAATGATATTTCTTGCCTTGTTTTAGGTCTCGTTCCTTTTGTGCTCTATCCCATTTAAACTTGGTCGAATCCCAGTTTATGATGTTTTCTATTTTTACAGACGGATTTGCTTTAATTGCTCTGGTAACTAAATCTACTTGCGTATTATAAAAATCAATAGAATCATTTATTATTTTGATTAACTGTGTTTTGGAACTATTGAAAACCCACGAATCTCTTGATGTTACCAAACCGCAAGATTGAACCGCAAAAAAACTTTTTGCTTTCTGATTGAACTTCTTTTCGGGCTCCAGTGGGGTGTAAAGTTTGAACAGCTCGCTGCGCTTGTTGAGCCAGTCGCCGTGTTCGTTGGGGGTGATGGCGACCCACTGCATCAGCGGATTGCCGATGTCGCCCATATTGCGGATGATGTTCAGCTTCTCTTCGCGCGAAAGGTAGTCGCCGATGTCGTGGTAGTAGATGCGGGCCGCTTCGTCAGAAGCCTTCGGTTTCTTGACCAGAATCGTAATGGCAATCGGGGTGCGAGAGCCCAGACCGAAAACATTACCGGCCTCTTTGCGGCGGATTTCACCGCTTGTGCGGCAGTTGCCGCGCAGATTGAAGACATAGATAGCCGAAAATTCGCGTTCGAGGCATTTGCGCATGCCGTCGAGTCCGTTGGCATCGAGCCATGCGCCGTTGGTGACGAAGCCGATGACACCGCCCTCCTTTTTGTCGAGCCGGTCCGACGCCCAGCGGAAGGCCTTGATATAACTGTCGTAGGCCGATTTGTTGAGGGCGGCTTCCGATCGAGCGACATAGGTATTTTCTATGCGGCTTTCGAGTGTCGGATAGGATTCGTTCTGCGCATTGTCGTTGGCCGACCTTTGGCCGATGGAATAGGGCGGATTGCCGACGATGACGGTGATGCGCCGTTTTTTCTGCTCGATGACGCGCCGCGAGTTGGTCGGAAACTGTTCGGAGTAGAGGTTCTCGTCCGAAGCCTCCTCGCCCAGCTGGAAGGTGTCTGTGAGGCAGATGCCGCCGAAAGATATGTACTCTGCGTCGGGGCCCATCAGGTCGTGGAAGACATTTTCGATGTTGACCGAGGCGATGTAGTAGGCCATCAGCACGATTTCGTTGGCATGAATCTCCCGGCTGTATTTGCGCTCCAGCGCCTCGCGCGAGATCAGTCCGCTCTGGAGCAGGCGCGTGATGAAGGTACCCGTACCGGTAAAGGGGTCGAGGATATGGACGTTCTCGTCGGAGAGCGTGCGACCGAACTCCTTGTGCAGAATGTAACCCACTGAACGGATGATGAAATCGACCACCTCGACCGGCGTATAGACGATACCCAGTTTATCCACGGTTTTGGGTGAAGCAACCTTGAAGAACTTGTCATACAACTCGACGATGATACGTTGCCGTGCCTCGGCTTCGCGGATGTCGCCGACCGTAGTGCGAACATAGTCGTAAAACTTTTGGAGTTTCTGGTTTTCCTCCTCGGTCCTGGTCTCGTCGTCGAGCAGGTCGAGCATCTTCTGCATCGAGCGCGAGATGGGATTGCTGGCGGCGAACTGGTAGTTCTCGAAGAGGGCCTCGAAGACGGGACGCGAGATGATATGCTGCGAAAGCATCTCGATAGCATCTTGCTCCGAAAGTCCGGGATTGATGTTACGGCGCAAGCCCCGCATGAGCTGGTCGAAGGCCCGGCGATGCTTGTCATTGTCGGCAATCAATGTTTTGATGCGGTCGATATGCTGTTCGGCAATTTGGGCGATGTCTTTGGCCCAAAGTTCCCAGTAGCGTTTGGTGCCGACCTTGGTCACCAGTTTGGCGTAGAAGACGTTTTGCAGGTCGTTGAAGCTCATGGCCAACTGGGTGGCGAGCTGTTCGGCGGCGCTCTTGTCGCGCGGCGAACTGTCGCCGTCGCTGTGCTGATTGTCATCCTTACGCGAGGCGCCGACCCCTCCGAAGATGATGTTCTTAGGCTTCTTGCGTGAGAGTTCGATTTTGTTGACCTCGGCATTGAAGCGGTCGTCATGGGCCCGCAAGGCGTTCAGCACGGTCCAGACCACTTTGAAGTTGGGGTCGTTTCAGCCTTCGCTGGAACCACGACCGGAATGATGATATATCCGTATTTCTTCCCCTCGCTGCGACGCATGACTCGTCCCACCGACTGCACGACGTCGACTTGCGAGTTCTTCGGGGAGATGAAGACCACGGCATCGAGCGACGGGACATCGACACCCTCCGAGAGGCAGCGGGCATTGGTCAGCATACGGCATTCGCGTTCGTTGTCGGGTTGTTCCTTGAGCCACATCAGCTCCTCGTCGCGTTTGGTGGCAGACATCGAGCCGTCGACATGGTGGGCGACAACATCGACCATCGTAGCACGGTCCTCCTCCTTGATGTCATCCATGTAAAGGTCCTTGCAGATAGTGAAGGCTTCAGCAGTGGCCTTCGAGGCCTTGATGTTCGAGCAAAAGGCCACGGCTCGGCGCATAGGCAACGGATCGGAACCCTTGACGAATTCCTCATCGGCGCCGAGCACCTTTTTCGAGAGGGCATTGATACAGCCGATGAGTTTCGAGGCATCGTCGGCAGGGATGGTGCTGCTCTTGTCGGTGATGGCATTCTGCAGTGTAGGCGGGATATCCTTTTCACCCACAGCAAGAATGAGAACCTTGTAATCGGAGAGCAACTCCTGTTTGACAGCCTCTCCGAAGCCGATGCGGTAGATTTCGTCGCCGTACATCGAGCGATCGTCCATCGAGCAGAGTACGGCGGAGTTCTCCTCAGCGCGTCGCTTCGTCTCGTCGGTATAGAGACGCGGCGTAGCGGTCATGTAGATGCGGCGTGTGGCGCGCAGGAAGTCGTTGTCGTGAACCCGGACGAAGGCGCTTTCCTTCTCGTCCTTGAGCGTGACGCCTGTGGTGCGGTGCGCCTCGTCACTGATAATCAGATCAAAAGTGCCGAAGGTGTCGCCGGTCTCCGAGAGCAGTTGTTTTTGAGCGCGGGAGATAACGTCGATGGATTGGTAGGTCGAGAAGACGACGGTCAATCCTTCGACATTGTGTTGGCGGGCGTGTTGCAATTGTTTGACGATGGAGGGAACGTCGGTCGAGGCCGGAAGCGCCAAGTCGACGACGCTCGTCGTGTCGTTGTCGTTTTTCTCAGACTGTTTCGAGACCTGCGGGTCAGAGCAGATGCAAACGGCCATCATCGGTTCCAAAGCCTGCTGCAACCACGACCGCAGGGTTTGCCCCAGCAGAGCGATCGAGGGGACAAGGAATAGCACCAGACCTCGGCCACCGGTTTCGGTCTCGGCAATTCGCAACGAAGTGAAGGTTTTACCTGTGCCGCAGGCCATGATGAGCTTGCCGCGCGTATGAGCGGGTTGACCGGTGGCTTCGTCAATCTTGAAATATGCATGGGTCTGGTCGATGGCCTGCTGTTGGTGTTCCCGTATGGTGAAGGGTTTGGAACGTGAGGCCACGCCGAAGATTCCCTGTTCGAGACTACTCCAGTCCACGTCGTCGTTTTCAAGGTCGATGAGATTCAGACGGGTGACTGGCGGATTCTGATTACGAATGGTTTGGTCGGCTGTGGAGCTCCATTTGTTCGTCGTCGAAATCCACAATCGTTGTACGAATCCCGTCGTGCCGGATTCGGTCTCGAAGAGCTTGCCCGATGTGGAGAGGAACGTGTCTACGTCGGGTTTATCGATAGACGTATCCGCCGCATAACATTTGCATTGGATGGCCCAATACGCTCCATCGACGGTACGAGCCACGAGGTCGATACCGGTGTCCTTGCCGCCGAACTGGTCGTGGAAGGGAAACTCCGTCCAAAGCCATACTTCCTCGAAGAGGTTGGCATACAAAGCTGTGGTCTTCAGATAAGCCTGCATGAGGCGTTCGAATCGGAAGCCTTTGTCACGCTCGGAAAAGGACTCCCGGCGGAATTTATTCAGAATATTAGCAAAAGTAGTCATTTACACAATCATATAATGTAACAAAGATAGCAAAGTTGCCATAAATAAAAAAGAGACTATTTTGCTCTTTTCTCAATTATTTATTTTAATTGCCCCATCTTTTCTTTGATCCTATTATTTTCTGCTTGCTTCGTTAATCTCGAAAAATCTTCCCACTTCGAAACTTTGCTCACTTTCAGTTCGGGGATATTTTCAACGCATTGTCTGTATAAATAAATTCAATTTATTTTGCCGCGAAGGGCAAGCCCCCTTGCCCGATCACTCTTTCAGCCACTCTTCCCGTAATCGTTTAGTCAGCTCCAATACCTGCTCCGAGAGGGCTTTCAACTCGCGCGTATAGGCTACCAGCGTGTCGATCTGGCGGGGCAGCATGTTGCGCGAGAGGTACGTGTTGATCGCCTTGACGACCTGATTGTAGTTGTTGCCCACGCGGGAAATCTGGGCGATATACTCGTTCAGCCGGACGATATAGCGCTGTTTCGTGGGGTCGGCCCTGACCACGCGGAACGTCTCGTCGAAGATTCGCCCGACGATGAAGCGGCTGCGGTTGTGCTCCAAGCCCGCCCTTCACAGCATCCGCTCGAAGCGAATATGCTGCTCCTCGGTCAGGCGGAAGGAGTATTTGCGGCTCTTGTTGTCCGATGCACGGTTCTTTCTCATCGTTCTCTCGTTTTAAAGGGTTTTACATTACCGGATACTGCAGCCCCGCAGGGCGAGCACCTTTGTCGGACAAACGCCGGTTTGTCGGACAAAGGTACAGCTCGCTGTTCCCGCTGCGGGAACAAAACGCCGCACTGCGGATCGCTCGTTTCCCGCATCGAAAATCATATGCGGATCACTCCGGCGACACTCGGTTTTCAAGGTGCAATATTACGATGCCGCGGCGAGAGCGGCAAACCCTTCGGACGGCCTCCGGCGGTCAGGAGCGGCCAGCCGATTCGGGGGCCACGATGGCGTATTATCTTGCGGACGGAAGTACGAAAGAACGGATGCGGGATCGTCCGCCGCCGTGCTTCCGCCCGTGCGAGCCGGCAAGACCGATTCGCCGCGAACATCTTCCAACAAATTCGTGAATGAATGATGGCTCGAACGGAGCGGGGCCGTAAAGCCTTTTCGTTCGTCGCCGACCGTTCATTCGCACAAAACAGACTGCATACCATGACGAAGAAAACCGTGATCGATGAGGAGCTGGTACGCCGTGCCATCGGAAACACCCCGTCGATTCTCGACGCCGACCCGCCGCCCTTCGACGAGCGGATCATAAAGACGGTGGAGGATTCCGACGAGGCTCCGCAAGCCGCCGAACGGCGCAGGAGAATCCTGCTTCCCGATTTCGAGCGGAGGTTCATGGCCCGCACGGAGATCCGCTTCCGTGCGGCGATCTATGTCGATGCCGAAACCAAGCGCAAGATACTGGACGTCGTGCGAAAGATCGGGCCCGACCGTATGACCGCAACCTCCTATGCGGACAACATTCTGCGGTGGCACCTCGAAACCTACCGCGAGGAGATCAACCGTCTGCACAACGACCGGAACTCCCGCGAACTGCTCTGACCCCGCCCCGCAGCTCCGGCCGGCCCGAACGGACATCCTCGAAAATGTCGGTGAGGGGCGGCCAGAGACGAACGGAGCCTAAACGCGCATGATAAGAATCGTGCGACGTTTCAAACAGAATGTACGTGAGCTATTATGCGTCGAATCCAATCATGAAAGGCGCTGCGAGCCGGCGAAGCCTTCACCGAGGGTGCGGCGATCGCCGCGTAAATGGCATCCGGCACACGGCGCACCCCTCCGAGGGCGGTTCTCAGGTCTGCGACCTCCGCTCGCCCATCGCACCGAGGAATCATTACCCAAGAGCCGCGGTCACTCCTTCTCCTCCTCGTCCTGTTCGATTTCTTTCGCCGCCAACGCCTGTTCGGCATTGAGTCGTGAGACAATCTTTTTTCCGGTCTGTGCCTCGATTTCGCGGCGGGTGTTGCCCGCGATGCGTCCGCCCTGTGCCGCCACGATCCGGTTGGCTGCAAACGTGCGCGGACGGCGCTCTTTGGAAATTTCGGTCGTCGTCGCCTCGGCGAGCATGTTCAGCACCAACTCCAAATTCGTCATGTTGTCGCGCAGACTTTCCGTTTTCAATCCTTTGTATCGCTTGTACTGCCGCGTCGTCATGCCCGACCAGCCCTGCGTGATGATGTCGGTCAGCGTGGCGAACTCCTGTCCTCGCTTGATGCCGCGCCGCTCCCACTCATCGGTCAGCTCCTTACGCACTTCGATGGATTTCAGGCGTTGGTTAATCCAGTTTTCGGAGTATCCTTTGCGGTGGTAGTATTCCAGCATCCGGTCGATACCGAGTTCGGGGTCGTCCAGCTCTTCCAGCCGCTCGCGCCCCAACGACGCCAGCCACAGCTTGAACGGTTCGGCTTTCGGCGAAGGGATCGACTGAATCAAACGAAAAAGCTGTTCCGTATCGGCCACGTCCGTCATGCGCATCTTCCCGTCGGCAGCAGGCATTTTCAAACCGTGACAACTTGTCACGGTTTCGTTCCCTTCCGCCTTCAACCGCTGTTTCAGTTTACGCCAATAGGCTGCGGCGTCGATGCTGTCGGTCAATACGGCAACGACATCCACAATGGCAACGTACCATTTCCCCGCATCGTCGTCCCACACGGTACGCACCTTCCACTGCTCGAAAAGCTGTATGGCCTGTTTCTGCGTCATAAGGGGGCTATTTTTCGATCCGGCTGTCGTAGTAGGCCAGCCGCTCCTTGCAGACCCGTTCGACCACATCGCGCAGCAGCTCGATCTTGGGCAGCAGAGCGTCGATGTCGGCCTTCGTTACGACGAACTTATCGTTGTAACGCGCCTCGATATAGGCGGCACGCAGCAGCTCGAACAGGCGTTTTTCCTCCTCGCAGTCGCACGGAAAGACGTTCGCGAGTTCCGTCGTGAACGGCTTGCTCCGCTCGCAGAGGAAATGCAGGTCGTGCTCCTTGTAGCCGTACAGACTATACACCAAGGGGATCGTCTTTATAAAATACTCGGCTGCCTGATGCAAAAAGAATGAACATTCAACATATTCTTTGTCGTCGTAATCTATCCGGGCATGATATAAAAATCTCTCTCCTCGTGTAAATTTTTTATTGTAATACTCCTGCGCCATTCTCGACAATTCGTTGTAGTCCAGCTTTCGCGGCGTCGCCAGCTCCTCTTTCGCCGAATTATAGAGCAGGATGCCCTGATTTACGATCTCGACATAGAAGTATCGCCCCTCGGAGAGCGCATGGTTGAGTTTGGTGAAACTTTCGTTGATAAGCTGCGGATAGGTCTGGAACTCGCCCTTGCCGGCCGAAAAACGCTCCTTGATCCGTGCATTGACCGTCGCCTCCCTGACACCCAGCCGCCGCTGCGTAACGACCAGCAGGTCGTAGTCGCTCATGTAGTAGGTGCGCACCCCGAAATCGTGCCGCTCGTCCAGATCGACGTAGGTGTTCTTCGCATAACTGCCGTAAAGGATAATCATTACGACATCCCTGATCTCCTCGCGGATCAATGCGACGAGTTCGTGCAGGTCGCGCTGCTTACGTTCAGGCAAAAATGTGATATCGCTCTTCATATTCACAAAATTAGCGATATTTTTCCAGAAATACACGGCTCTATCGGGTTTGATTCGAAAATCTTTCGTATATTTGCTTAGGATTCCTTGACGCGGTTCAGTTGTAGAGGGGCAGCACAGGCTGCCCGGGAACGAACCGAAAAAAGCAAGAATGATGCAACGATCGAGGAATTATCACGACTCGGCATAGCCGACGGACATAACATTATAAAGGGTAAACAACTCTTTATACCTCACTATGAACTTGGAGACCTCTTCGGAGGATGTTTATCAAAAGGTATAATAGTTGTCAGTCCCAGTTATGTCCCACTTTTTTATGGGTGGGACACGGCTGGGGCGCAGGACAGCTTCTTTTGATAGGTACTCCAAGACCTGTAGTGAGGGGCTGACACCGCGCCCCTTTTTCTTTTCCTTGCGGGCGCATGATCCATCGCTCCGAACGTTATGCGCCGTCTCGACCCGAATACAATAAAATATACGAACTGCACCTGCTGAACCGTCGGCCGGAGACGAACGGAAATCAAGCAACGCCGATTTGATTCATACAAAAAAGAGACGGAACATTATGTTCCGTCTCTATTATCCCTTTTTCGCAAAATAATGATTGGCTTTACTCCCAAGGAACAACGGAGAGTTCGATATTATGGAAAAATTCCTCCAAAGAGAGTTCATAATATCTGCAAAGGATGGCAACCGAATGAACCGACAATGATCGTTTTCCGCTTTCAGCACGACTTACATTCACCCCGGTATCCATCGTTACCCGCATTTGAGACAATCCCCGGGCTATGCGCAAATCTTTAAGTTTTTGCGCAAGAGCTTTGTTGAGTTGTGTATCTATCCGAGGAACACTCATATTTATTGCAAAAAAATCATCTCCCCGAATAAAAATCGCATACCGATCGGTATTGAATCGAATTTATTTGTTATATTTGCCTAACAAACCTTGAAATTAAGTACATAAATTATGCTACCTTTGCAACTGAACAACTCGGCATAGCCGACGGACATAACTCATAAAGGGTAAACAACTCTTTATACCTTACAGCGAACTTGGAGACCTCTACGGAGGATGTTTAATGTGGTATAATGGTTGTCAGTCCCGGTTATGTCCTACCCATTAGGGTAGGACACGGCTGGGGCGCAGGACAGCTTCGCATTAAGGGTTTCTCCAAGACCTGCTGTAAGGGGCTGACACCGCGCCCCTTTTTCTTTTCTCTGCGGGCGCATGATCCATCGCTCAGAACGTTATGCGCCGTCCCGCCCCGAATACAATAAAATATACGAACTGCACCTGCCGAATCCTCGGCCGACGGAATCGGCATGCGGGCACGACGCCTTCGTCCGCGACAGTTCGGTTGCTCTTCACGCTTGTTTTCACAGCGAACGCACACATCGTTATCTCGAACGTTATGCGCCGTCCCGCCCTGAATACAATAAAATATACGAACTTCACCTGCCGAACCGTCGGCCGGCGGAATCAGCATGCGGGCATGATGCTTGCGCCCGCGACGCCTTTGTCTGCAACGTCTTTGTCCGCAACACCCTCGTTCGTAGCACTTTCGTCCGCAACAGTTTGGGGGCTCTTCACGCTTGTTTTCACAGCGAACGCACACATCGTTATCCCGAACGTTATGCGTCGTCCCGCCCCGAATACAATAAAATATACGAACTGCACCTGCCGAACCGTCGGTCGGCGGAATCGGCGTGCGGGCACGACGCCTTCGTCTGCAACGGTTCGGTCGCTCTTCACGCTCCGCCGATCTTACAGGCGGCGGCATCGCCTTGTTTCTTTTTCAAGTAAAAGTTTTAGGTTCGGCGATGTCGCTGCCTTTCTCATACGGTCCCCGCGATCCGTAACTGACGAGTACTGGTACGTCGCCTCCGCCGCACAGCTCCGTGCGGCGGAGTGGCGGGCGGGGCAGCTCCGATATACTCCGCAAATTGCACTTAATACGACCCCTGAACAACTAACCCAATACTTAAATTACAATGAAAAAGGAAACGACACTCCCCGACGAGCTGGCCCGACTCCTCCTGCTCGAAACCGATGAAGACGTGAAAACCGAGGACGATTCCCCGAGCCTCGACTACCGGCGGGACATCCGTTCGATCCTGACGGCCCTGTACGAGCGGGCGCCCTACATCTATGCCCTCTTCAAGGCCGTGCCGAAGACGGAGTTCCGCATCGCGCTGACCGAGGACTTCTCGCGTGGCGACCTCCCCGATGAAACCTATACCATCCCCGAGTTCTGCGCCCGTTACGCCTCCTTCAAGCCCAAAGGACAGATCTTCCTTATCAGCTTCTCGGTCTACTGCACGGAGAAGGAGCGCGAGGAGATGTACCGTAAACACGGCGAAGTGTTCTGCTCGCCCGAGGGCACGGCGCTCTGCGAGGTCGACAGCGAAGACCTCGATACGGCGGTCGAAGAAATCGTCAGCGAGTTCCCGAACTACATGATGTGTCGCTGCCGCGCGGCGATTTTCTCGAACGAGCCGCTGAGAGTCGACGACGAGACGATCGCGCGCTATGCGCTGACGGCCGAAGACGCTGCACGGCTCCGGCGGATCGTCCGGCGCTGTAATACCAAGATCGTTGCAGAGCTGCGCGGGCAGTACGAACGTCTCGCGGCCATCGACTGTGTGCGGGAGGCGCACGGCGCATGAAGACCGGAAAAGGCCCGATCATGCTGAGCGACGAAGCGCGCGACCGCGTGTCGGAACAGCTCCATGCCCGCTATGTAGCGACGATCGTCGGGCGGTTGCGCGAAGTCGGCACGTTGGATCTCGCGGCGGCCGACCTGCCGATCCGCGTGGTCGACCGGCCGATCGACGATTTCCGCACGGACCCTTCGTTAGACCTCGCACGGTACGTCCGCGACGTGCTGGTCGATCGGGCGACCTATCTCGACGAGCGGTCGTTCCGTCTCGATTTCACCGAGTCGGATTTCAATCTCGACGATTATATCCTGCACGGCGATGCGGCGGAGGACGACCGGCCGATCGTCCGGCTGGCAGGGCGCGAAGGGTCGATGACCGTACGCAGCGACGGCTTCCGCGCGGCACCGGGGCCAGCGTGCCGCCCATGGTGGTGCTGCTGGTGTCGCTGTGCCTGTTCCGCATTGTGTGGATCCAGTGGGTGCTGCCCCTCTTCTCCGGCATCGAAGGGGTGTTCATCCTCTACCCGGTGTCCTGGGCACTGGGCGCCGGGCTCATGATCCTCTACGCCTGGAAGGGCAAGTGGATGGAATATCACGCATGAAAAAAGCTCCCCTGACCTGTGGTCAGGGGAGCTTTTTGGTCACAGCTTCTCAAACAGCAAAAACCGGAATGCGATGTCGGTGGTCAGCTCCGGCAGGGCGGCCAGACGGGCCGCACCGTCGCGGGGCGTTTTCCAGTAATAGGGGGTCATGGCGAACAGCGCTTCCAGCT
>ERZ857745.3437-NODE-3437-length-15151-cov-2.985824_pt1 | contig 15151 bp, 14 predicted proteins | sample MGYA00519699_ERZ857745 | MGnify/ENA primary metagenome ERZ857745 (study PRJEB31778, sample SAMEA3449357) | human gut metagenome | biome: human gut; feature: human-associated habitat; material: faeces | place: United Kingdom | collected 2010/2012 ...
CAACGTCGCCCATGCTGTGAGCGACGGCGCCGGGCAGGCCGCCAAAGCGGCAAACGATGCCGGGGCATTTCTGGCGGAGCAGGGGAATAACGTGGCCCACGCCGTGGGCGATGGTGCCGAGCAGGCTGCGAAGGCAGTCACTAGCGGAGCGAATCAGGTTGCGGAAGCCGCTGCCAAGGGGGCTGATGCTGCCGTGAAAATCGCTGGTGCTGGCGCTGGTCAATTTGGCAATGCCGCTGTAGATGCTGGTAACAAAATGGTCAATGTCCTGCAGGAAAACGTTGCTCCAGCGCTGCAGCAAGGTGTCAGCGATGCGGCTGAAGCGGCAAACCATTTGGCGTCTTCGGCTAAGAAGTCGATTTTCAGCCCACTGCTCAAAGAAGAGATAGAAGCTGAATCTTTCGTTCTGCCAAAAATGATTAACGTTATTGACGCGAGCGAAAAGCGCACGGTCGATTTGGAATTTGGTGCAATAGGCTGGCAGAGCAAAGAAGGGAAAATCAAGGTTCTTCATGTATACGAAGATGCGTTAGATATTGTCCCTTGCGATTTTTATCCATCCGCATCATCGAAGTCGGGCCTGGTTTTCTATGTGGACCAGTTGAATCCGCATCGCTATATCGATCTTTCTAAATATTTCGATATTATCGCCGACGAAAAGAAGGCGGAGCTACTGGACATTGCCTATCGCTTGGGCGCAAAGCACTGCCATCTCGAGTGCCGTGAAGAAAAACGCAGTATCGTATCGGGAAAGGCCGCGGGAAAGCGAACGGCGAAATTCCAAATCGATGGTGTGCCCGTCAAGGTGGCGAATCAGGGCGAAGTTGAGGCGGAGTTCGAAAAGTATGGCACTGCCGTAACTCTCTTTTCTCAGGAATACAGTGGTAGCAACGACCCTCAATACCCCGACCTCCATTGGTATGAACATGACCCGAAAATCTTACAGCTTATTGAAGCGCGCTGCGACCGTGCGAATGAGCTCAAACGCTACAGTGCTGAAATTAGCGATACACAATCAGTAACATTTGATTTGAATGTCGCAATGGGAATTGATAAGGCAATCGAGAAAATGGGTTTGGCGAACAGTTTCTCATTTAAGGATCAGACGCAGCAAGAGAAACGTCGCAAATTGACGTTCGTCGTTGAGTTCTAACGGTTATTCCGAGGTGTACGAAGAGGCTTAGAAGCGCGTCCTCTCCTATGAAGCGTGGCTTGCGGATAACCGGAAAGTAACTAGAAGGTAATTAATGTTTGAAGAAAAGAAAACTCCTGCTGCGACTTCCGATGATTCGCCTGCATCGTTGCAAGCGTTCTCGAAAAACGAATCTCGGAGTCGCGAACTCGGTGCCTACTTCGTGAAGGCGTGCTTGCTGGTCGTAATCGTGTATCTTCTAAGTCTTGCGTTGCCGAAGATGCCATCGCCCGTTGTGGCGCTGTTCTGGGTTGCCTTCACGCTCGTATCGATGCTCGGAGTGCTTTACCAGATGGTTATTCGTAAAGTGCACAAGCAGCTTTTATATCCCGTGGGCAGCATCGCTGCCAAATTCAATGGCGGCAGAACCATCAGCATCATCGTCTCTTTCTGTCTATCCGCTGTGTGTATGGCGAGTCTTTTGCTTGAAGCGCCAAAATGGGACGCTGCTGAAAAAGGTATTGTTGTTCTGGCGATTGTGCTCTATCCGATTGTTGAATGTCTCGTGGGGCGCCTTGCTAAACGTGAATTTGAGCCAGCTTACCAAACTGCGGCAAAGGTTCGTTGGAGCTGCGTCGTCGTTGCGATACTTCTATGCATTGGTTATGCGGTATGGATGTTTTATGGCATGAGCTCAGGGAAAGCGTTCAATACGTTGTTTGAGTCGCTTATCAATACGAGTTGTCCTCTTGTTCATGCGGAATCGCCATTGCTTCAAGAGGCCGCTATTGGATCATGGATAACCGATAGTGCAACCAATCTCGGACTTGCGCAAATCCCTGAATCGTGGAGGCAGATATGCATCGCCGTTCGCGTGGTTCTCTGCGCAGGCGCATTTTTCGGAATGGCGCATCTACTTGGAATGTGCTCGTTGCCGTGGTCCGAGCTTAAAAAGGCGTTTGCTTCCGTCGATGCAATCAAGCATGAAAACGAGGCGGACGTTCGTGTGCGCTATCTTGTGGCCGCGGCAATTATGTCGATTGCCTTGTTTGGGACATTTATATGGCTCGATGGGGAAGTTGGTAATGCTGTGGGTTCGGGAAAGAGCACAGCTCTTCAATCGCTTGCCCATCAGGCTGTAGCTACCTCGGCATATCGCATTGGCGATACATACTATGACCGGGCTACTTTCGAGGGAATCGCCCTGGGCAAAGAGGCAGACTTGAAAGCTCAAGTGCTTGCCTTGAAGGAGTCGGACATTCCCTCTGCATATGATTCGTGCAATGGAAAAGTTGATGCTTTTCTTGACTGGTTTTTCGGTATCGCGACGAATAATTCGGTGCGTTCGAGCATCTCAAAGGAAGACGCGAGACAAACCATGCAGGACTATTTCTATGATTTGGTTGGTTCGGATGCCGATGTTCAACTGACCAAACAGGTTAACGACTGCGTTGAGACGGCTCGAGAGCTGAAAAAACTTCTGGAAACAGGCGAAGGCTGCGATGCTGTCCATTTGGAAGATGGTTCCAATATTCCATCGTGGCTCGTTGATTCGGAAAGTGTTGAGGATGCCCCTCTGTTCGACGAATACAAACAAGAGGCGCAAAACGTGATTGATGCTGCGCCTGCCTCGGGTGTCTCGAAAGCTCACAACGCTAAGCAAACGGTACTTGCGTATCAGTTTGAGACGTTTGTCTATTCTGACAGCCGATTCGACTCAATGGTATCTTCTGTCGAAGACATTGCTGGTCAAGGTAATACTGTATCTGATGCATTCAACTATGTTAAAGGGATGTTCGACAAGGGTACGCAATACGATGGATTCCGCTCCAATATCGAGGAGATGCTTGCCACCTGCCGAAGCCAAACCGAAATGCTCGTGTCGTAAAACATGAAGCGCGCATAAGGCGATGACCTGTCTACTGCCAGTAATTAGCAAATATGCCAAGTTGGAATTTCTTGGTTCGTTTGAGTTCGAATCGCGCTTTGGCTTGCTTGCTTTCGCGCAGTCAAATTGTTAGAATACAATGTATTCAGCAAGAGAAAGGAGCTGGAAATGTCTACGATGACGATGCGAATAGACGATGTCGACGCTGCGGTGGTTCGGAAGTATGCGAAGTTCGAAGGCAAAACCATCTCCGATTTTATTCGTGATGCGGTCTTTGAAAAAATAGAGACTCAGGATGATTTGGCAGCGTTGCGAGCCGCCGTCGAGGAAGACGACGGCACTCGCTACACGCACGCTCAAGTGCTTGCAGAGTTGGGCCTGTAGATGTCTTGGCGTGTCGAATACACCAAGGCGGCGTTGAAGCAGCTAAAAAAGATGGACCGATTTGATGCGAGGCTGATTCTTTCATGGATCGGGAAGAACCTTGAGGGATGCGATGATCCCCGCATACATGGCAAGGGGCTTACGGCCAATCGAGGGGGCGAGTGGCGATATCGTGTTGGCGATTATCGAATCTTGTGCACCATCGAGGACGATAAGCTTGTCGTAGAAATATTTTCAATCGGCCATCGCAGCGAGGTTTATAAATAAGGGGCGCGAGCTTCGAGTGAGCGTTGCCTAATGGGGTCGGTCTGCCGAGGCGGTTTGTTCTAAAGGTTGTGGCCATGAGTCTCGGGAAAACGCCGCCGGCGCTATCGCGATTCGGCGCTGTGTCGGGGTTTCGATACCAAGGCGGCGAAGGCGCTGCGTTCGGCTTGTTGGCGGCGGGTCCAAAGAAAGGGTACATCCAATGCGCATCAGTAAAGTCGCATTCATCGGTAAGGGTGGCGTGGGGCTGCTGTATGGCAGCATGATCGCCCGCGTGCTCGGCGACGACGCCGTAGAATTCGTGATGGACGACGCGCGCTATGAGCGTCACGCGGCCGATCAACTGAGAATCAATGACGAGCCGTGCAGTTTGCGCAGCGTGCGCGCGAGCGAAGCGACTCCCGCCGACTTAGTGATTCTTACGATTAAAACCACTGGCCTCAACCAAGCGCTCGATACCATGGAAGCCGTCGTGGGCCCCGAAACGCGCATTGCGTCGCTGTGCAACGGCATTACGAGCGAGCAGAAAATCGCCGAGCGTTTCGGCTGGCAGCGCACGGTGCTCGGCATTTGCCAGGGCATGGACGCCGTGTTCTTGAACAACGAACTCACATATGGCAGGCCAGGCGAGATCCGCTTCGGCGCGGCGCCCGATACCGACCCCGCCGTGGTGGCCGACATTGCCGAGCTATATTCCTGCGCGGGCATCGCCCATGTGGTGGAGCCCGATATCAAGCGCCGCATGTGGACGAAGCTCATGATGAATGTCGGCGTCAACCAAACGTGTATGGTGTATGGCGGCACTTACGGCAGCGCGACCGAGCGTGGAAGCGAGCAGCGCCGCAGCCTGGTGGCGGCCATGCGCGAGGCCCGCGTGGTGGCGAATGCGGAAGGCGTTGCCATCGCCGAGTCTGACTTGTCGCAAATGGTCGAACTGCTCGAAACGCTTGATCCCGCAGGCATGCCGTCCATGGCGCAAGACCGCATTGCGCGCCGCAAAACCGAGGTCGAGGAATTCTCGGGCACCATCTGCCGGCTCGCCGCCGAACACAGCATCGAAGTTCCCCAAAACGAATGGCTCTACCAGCGCATTCGCGAAATCGAGGCGAGCTGGTAGCGGCTTGCACGAACCTTTACAGAAGGGACTCGCGCCGGGTTTTGGGGCGAGCAACGTGAAGAAACCGCTTGATGGTGGCGCTCGGCATGACGGGCGCCACTACTTGAATATATGAGCTTCGTGTTTTCGGGAAAAGAATGTGAAATCGTCGAAGGGCATTCGAACATGATGCAATGTGTGGGGGTAGGTGCCGTTGGTGTGCCCTCTTTCGTTTTGAATGCGAAATCTCGATTAACTTTTGCGGGATTTGTCGATTGTCGTGCGACGGACGCGTGGTAGATTGTCACGGACGGAGAAAAGCGGGAGGTGCATGTGGGTTTTAGCGAATTGATAGCCGTGTACCTATTTCTTGGCGGAGCTTCCGCGGGCGCGTTCGCACTTGTCGCCCTTGCCGACGTTGCTGGGTGCGTTTGGGGTCGCGGTCGTGCAGTTTCAGGGGTTCTTCGCGCGCCCTGCGCCGCGATTTCCGAGTCGACTCGCCGATATGTTCAAACTTTCGTGTATGGTACCGGCCTTGTCTCTATCCTCGCGGGCGTGCTCTGCCTTGTTGCCGACCTTGGTCGTCCCGAGGCATTTTATTACCTCTTCCTTTATCCGACGAACAGCCTGGTGTCGATCGGCGCTTTCGCCTTGGCTTTTCTTTCGGTGTGCCTCGTGGTCGCGCTCTCGGATGCTTTGCTTAGATTGCCTCTGGCGATACGAAGGTTCGTATCTGTCGTGAAGCTTGCGGGTATACCCGTGGCCCTCATTGTCATGGTATATACGGCTTTGTTATTGAAAAGCGTCATTGCGGTGAAGGTGTGGCAGTCGCCGTGGCTGTCTGTCCTGTTTGTCGCGTCGGCCCTATCGTGCGGGTGTGCCGTTGTGATGCTGGCCGCCTGCGCATGCGAAGACGTTCGCGCGATGCGTCTATGGCACCATTTTTTGATTCCCGCGGATGTTGCCTTTATCGTGATTGAATCGATTGCGGCAATCGCGCTGCTCGTGAGTGCTAAAAATATCGATTCGGCGGCGTTTGCCTCCCTTATGGATGGTGCGCTGTCCATTCCGTTTTGGATAGGGTTCGTTACATGCGGCATCGTGCTTCCGTTCATTGCGGAAATGATTTTGCTCTTTGCTGGTCGAGGCGCCCTTGCCTCGACTGCGGCGGTGCTCGCCGTTTTGGTATTAGTCGGCGGATTGTGTCTTCGAATCAGCATAGTTGCATGCGGCGTTGCTCCTCTTATGTAAACGAGAAGAAAGAAGTACGTGAATCAAAGCAAGGAAATACCGGCGTTTGAGTTTGACGAAGCGAGCGATCTGCCCATGTGGGTGCAGCTACGCAATCGCATCGCTTACCTTATTGCGTCTGGTTACTACAAACCGGGGGAGAAGCTTCCTACGGTGCGCAAATATGCTGCAGATTTGCGTATAGCCTACAACACGGTCAGCAAGGCATATATGGGCCTTGAGCGAGACGGCTATGTGACCACGGTACGCGGCAGCGGAGTATTCGTAAACGATGAGGGGGTCTCTCCAAAGCTTGCGCCGGAAATTGATGCTCTTGTCGAGTCGTTTGTGAAGGGATGCCTGGAAGAAGGGATGGCGTATGACGATATTCCGAAACTCGTATCGTCGTGCGTAAGGAGGATGAAGGAGGGCCATGAAAAGGAAAAGCGATGAAATGTCGCCTCTTGGGCAGAAGGATACGTATCGTCGCTCCGAAATGGAATTCGGCGTAGCGGCGGATGCGTACCGTTCCGATCCGGCAAAAAAAGCTACGCGCAACGGCGCCGTTATGGTGACGGTGGCGTTCTCGATAGCGGCGTTCGCGACGGTGCTTGCGGCGTCCGTTGCGATTTGCGGAGAGCTTACGCTCGTGGGTATTCTTGTTTCCGTGGCCGTTGCCCTTGCGATGCTTTCTTCCGTCCATGTATGTATGGACTGGGAGCGCGCTGTGGTTATGCGTTTGGGAAAATTCAACCGTCTCGCGGGGCCGGGGCTGTTTTTCACAATTCCGCTGCTAGAGTTTTGCACGCTGCGCGTCGATCAGCGCATGAATGTGACTCCTTTTGGCGCCGAAGAGGCTTTAACGAGCGACCTTGTTCCCCTTGACGTTGATGCAGTGCTGTTTTGGGTGATTTGGGATCCCGAAAAGGCGTGCACCGAAGTAGAGGATTGCTATTTTGCGGTTGCCCTTTCTGCGCAAACGGCGCTGCGCGATGCCATCGGCCGCGCCTCGCTGCAAAATGTGGTTATGCGCCGCCATCAGCTCGATCAAGAACTTCGCGATGCCGTAGAGAAGAAGGTTTCCGATTGGGGCATTTCCATTGTTTCGGTCGAGGTGCGAGACCTTATCATCCCCAAGGAACTGCAGGGCATTATGTCTCTTGAGGCGCAAGCCGAGTGCCGCAAGAGCGCTCGCATCACGCTTATGGAAGCCGAAAAGGACCTCTCGGCGATTCTCGACGATGTAGCTCAAACGTATGGCCATGACGAAATCGCCTTGTCGCTGCGCAAGATGCATCTCACCTACGAGGGCATGCAAGACAACGACGGAACGTTCGTGGTTCCGAGCGCTTATGGTGAGGGCTTCACTTCGAAACAAGAGGATGACGTGGCGAAACGCTAGGAGGCTTTCCGTTTTCTATTCTTAAAATAGAATAATTCACTCAATTAATTGTCGTGCGACACTATTGATTGTCGCACGACAATTTTGCTATAAAACACACCGAGGAGAATTAGCTGATTTCCTAATGACATGCATTCGGCAAAACGGTCGCTGCGTCGCCTCGTGGCGTTGTTTGGGTCTGAATGCGGGCTCGTGCAGGCGAAGCGCGCGCCACTGAATCGGACGCCCTGCATAATGCGGGCGTTGAGGAAAGAGGGGGAACATGGGTCTTGAATCCTTATTTCTTTTTACGTTGCTAGGGGGTATGGCGGCAGGTGCGTATGCGTTTGAAACCTGCTTCCAGCGCACGCGCACGGGTGAGCGCCCGTGGCTCGTTCCCTTGGTGATCGTGGTCTTGTTTGCGGTTGGCATGATAGCTGCCTCGACGCATGTCCAGAGCATTCCGCGTGCGCTCGCTTCGGTCAGCGCTGGCACGGTGAACTTTGGTTCTGGAATGGTCAAAGAGGTTGCGGCTTCAGGCATTTTCTTCGTGCTTGTGATTGTCGACCTTATCATCACGCTTGCTAAGAAAAACAGCCCGTTTACGTTGCGCGTCGTTGCTGCCGTCGCTGCTGTGGTGTGCATGGTGCTTATGGCCACCGCGTATGTGGACGTGTATGGCAATGCCGTGTGGAGCAATGCTCCAGCAACGGTGCTCTCGTTTTTCGCAGGAGATTTGGCTATGGGTCTCGGTCTGTGCGCCGTGCTCGGGTCGGTTGACGTTACCAAGAAGCCGGCTCTTTATGCGTTGCTCATCGTTGACGCTGCGCTCGCTATTGGTTTGGCGCTTGAGGTTGCTGCATTTGGCGGTCAGGGCGCAAGCCCCGTCACGCAGGCTGTCGGCTTGGTGGTTGCGCCCGTCGCTTCCGCTGCGCTTGCGCTTGCGGCTTCCAAACTCGAGAACAAGAAAATGCTTGCGATTGCCATGTGCGCATTGCTGGTGATTGGCGTTGCCATTGCCCGCTACGCGTTCTATGCAACGTGCGCGATGTAGAAATCTGAAGGGGGAAACTGACAGTGGGTACGAATAATATTTCCCGTCGTGGTTTCTTGGGGGCATCTGCTGCTGTTATGGCGGGCGTTGCGGGTCTTGCTGCGACCGGCTGCTCTGCGGAGTCGAGCCTCGAGACGACCGAGGAGACGGGTTTGCCCGTCGATCCCGCAAAGGGCGGCGAGTGGATTCCTGCGGCGTGCTGGCATAACTGCGGCGGCCGCTGCATGAACAAGGTCATGGTCAAGGACGGCGCCGTTGTTCGCCAGAAAACCGATGACACCCATGAGGATTCTTTCGACTATCCTCAGCAGCGCGGTTGTGTTCGCGGTAAAACTCAGCAGCAGCAATGCTTTGGCGCTGATCGCCTGAAGTATCCCATCAAGCGCAAGGGCTGGTCGCCCGACAATCCGAATGGCGAGCTTCGCGGCAAAGACGAATGGGAACGTATTAGCTGGGACGAGGCAATCGACTATATTGCCGGTCAGTTCAAAACCATCAAGGAAAAATACGGCAACCAGGCATTCCTTCTGGGAAGCTATGGTTCTCGCCTGGCTTTCTCGCCGCTTTTGGCGTGGGGCGGACACACTAACACCGCCGACACGACCTCTCATGGCGCCTATCTTTTGAACACCGCCAATACGATTGGCATTCCCCGCACCGACGCAGGCGTGTGCAACGACCGTACCGACATGCTCAATGCCGATACGATTGTGTTCTATGCCTCGAATCCTGCATGGTCTGCCGCTGGTACGCCGAGCTATCACTACATTCGCGCTAAGGAGGCCGGCGTCAAATTCATCACCGTCGACCCGATTTACACCGCGTCTGCGCAGATGCTCGATGCCGAGTGGATTCCGATTCGCACTGGTACCGACACGGCATTCTTGTTGGGCGTCGCTTCGGAAATGATTCGTCTCGACAAGGCCGAGGGCAATGTCGTCGACTGGGACTTCCTCGACAAATACACGGTTGGTTTTGACGCCGACCATAAGCCCGAAGACTTGAAGGAAGACGTTAACTTCCTTGACTACCTTGAGGGCAAATACGACGGCGTGAAGCATAACGCCGAGTGGGCCTCTGAGATTTGCGGCGTTCCGACGGACAAGATTACCTGGTTCGCACGTGAAATCGGCAAGGAAAAGAACGTGTGGCTGCTGCACAACTTCGCTGCCGCGCGCTGCAATGGCTCCGAGAACGTTCCGCAGCTTTTCATGACGATTGGCGCTATGGGCGGCCATATGGGCAAGCCGGGCAATTGCGTTGCCAACAACTATCATGCCAATGCTGGCAATGGCGGTCCTTCGCTGGTGAAGGCTGGTAAGACTGGCTACCCCAGCCTGAAAAACGAAATCGACGGCGTTATTCCCGGTCCCCAGGTTTGGGAAGCGTGCATGACCGGCAAGTATCGCATGGTCGGTGACTGGTATTCGGGCAAGGGCTCTCAGGCCGGTGAAGATCGTACGTGCGATATCCACTGCATTATTCACGACGAGAACGCCTACCTGCAAACTGGCCCGAACATGAAGCGCGGCATTGAGGCGCATCGCAAGATGGACTTCGTGCTTTCGAAGGCGCAATTCATGACGACTCAAGCGATGTATTCCGACATCGTGTTGCCCGTCACCACCCAGTGGGAGGTTCCCGGTGGCCTGTCTGCTTCGAACCGCGAGTTCCTTTTCTGCTTCAAGCAGGTGACCGAGCCCCTGTATGAGGCAAAGACTGACGTTCAAATCAACTCCTTGATCATGGAGGCTCTCGGCGTCGATCCGAAGACCGTTTACCCGATCAGCGAGAAGCAGGCGTTCTTCAACAGCATCGCTACCGCGACGGTTATCAAGAATGACGATTCGGGCAAGTTCGAGACCCTCGTGACCATCACCGACGAAGATATCGCCGAATGGGGAGTTGAGGGCAAGCCTCAGACCGGTCGCGTGACCCTGAAGGAATTCATTTCCAATGGTGGTTACCAGGTCGAGCGCAAGAAGGGCGACAAATATTCGTCGTTTATCGGCTACTCCGATTTCATCAAGGATCCCGAAGGCAAGCCGTTGACGACCAAGAGCGGCAAGTTCGAGATTACCTGCCAGGCGAAGGCCGACTTGTTTAACAGCATTGGTTTGTGCGATCACGAATACGCTCCCTATCCTGAGTACATCGTTCCTACGTTGGGCTACGAGACCACGTTCAAGGACGGAAAGATTGGCGGCGAAAAGGGCGAGTATCCTTACCTGCTGTTCAACCCGCATTATTTCCGCCGCTCCCATTCGGTCTTCGATAACTGCCCTTGGCTGCGTGAGGCGTGGGCAAACCCTGTCTTTCTCAATGCGTCCGACGCAAAGGAGAAGGGCATCGAGAATGGTGATACCGTTCGTGTTTGGACGAAGTATGGCGAAGTGCTACGCAAGGCATGCTGCATGGAAAACCTTATGCCGGGCGAGGTTGGCATTCCCCATGGTTCTTGGGTTCGCGTGAACGAAGAGACCGGAATTGACGAAGGTGGTGCCGATAACTACCTGACCGGAAACGACATTTCTGGTGGTGGTGTAACGAGCTACAACAACAATAACTGCAATTTCGAGAAATATGACGGGCCGGCGTTGGAGGACGATTGCAACATCGATGCACGCATCCTCGATCTTGGCTAAGGGGGAATCATGGCTTTTGGTTTTTACTTCGATATGACGCGCTGCATTGGCTGCCGCGCGTGCCAAGTGGCGTGCAAGGATAAAAACCGTCTTGGGGTTGGGACGCTGTATCGTGGAGTGAAGAGCTACACGGTCGGCACGTTCCCCGACGGAAAATCCGCGTTGATGCTGGTAACAGCCCGCCTGAAGTACGTCGCCGACGGCAAATGAGGCTTCCGGCGTTATCTGATTGCGACTCTGCTCAAGAAGTAGCCATGGCAATAGCTGGCTGAATTTGCACAAAAGTATTGAAGCATGCCCTCAATAACTACTAATGACAATTGCCTCCCAAGGCTTTCCCTAACGAAGCGGAAAACCCGGGAGGTAATTACTCTACACTGACGCTTTATCATTCGCATCAGCTATATCAATCGGCAGTTTAAGCCTAACCATATCGAGCAACACCGAAGTTACCCCAAAAAGCACCCCACTACGCTGATTACCAGCCCGATGAGCGACACCGCCATGGCTACTAGCGAAATGCGGGTTGCAATTCTATACGCATAGTCATGGTGATTCCACAGTGCAATCAGAACTATGGGGCCCGTTACTGCCTTTACAGCAATCACCCCTCTTTTAGGCGAATATATATTGTAGTCGCACCCTTCGGCTCGATCACACTTTTTTAGACCGAGAATCTCGCGCGCATCGTAGTCTAAAGCAATAGATTTCGCCGTAAGACCCTTTTGGCTGCCGCCTCTAACTTGACGATAAACAGAGCCTTCTTCGGTCGATATCTTTACCCAAGAAGATCGCACAAACAGCTCCTTGGAGTCATCGCCTTTTCTACGAATCCATTGATTGTTAACACGCACCGGTGAACCTAACGAATAATCTTCTTTCGGAAGCGCAACCGCTGTTTCAAATCTATGCTCGCCCACAACGTTTCTCCTCGCTGGCGCCATCTCAAAGCAAAAAACAGTACTACCGCCCCTGTGCCTTATACCTTGCCTCGGTGGCCGCCTTGGCCGGGCGCCACCAGGCCTCGTTTTCGCGGTACCACTCGATAGTGGCTCGAAGCCCCTCGGCGAAGTCGTTGTGCGTCGGGCGCCAGCCGAGATCCGTCTGCAGCTTGGTGGAGTCGATGGCGTAGCGGCGGTCGTGGCCGGGGCGGTCGCGGACCCAGTCGAAGTCGTCGGGGTCCTTGCCCATCATCTCAAAATCATGCGCAATATAATACGTTAACAAACTGAGGCAACTCGTCAAGCGCTTCGGTGCGAGTACGTTCAACCAACTTGTTAGTGGCAACTCGACCATCAAACAAGCTGGTTGACCTGCAAGGATAAGAGCATCGGGAACCTCGAAGCCATAGACTGGGCGTCCTTCCGAACGTCTCAAAAGGATGGGTTTCGGTGAGACTCCTCTTCACAAATCTGCGCAGAGGGGCGAGGCGCCGAATGCAAGGGCCTCGAAGTAGAGGGGTTCCTCCCCACCGCAATCATAGGAAACCAGGCCGGAAGGCACCCAGGCGAAAGGCGGGAAGGCGATATGGCGAAGACGGCAAGCATCAGCATGGAGATAAATCGGGGATCAAGGAGCGCGCGATGGCGGTCCTTGAGGCGCGGGGTATGTCGCTGTCCGGCGCCGTGAGGAGGATGGTGACCCTGGGGATCCTGGAGCACCGCATCCCCTTCGAGGTGACGCGCGACCCGGTGTTCGCCGGGGCGGGCATGAGCGACGGCCTGGCGAAGCGGTGCGGCATCGACAAGGAGACGCCCGCCAGGACCGGCGTCCCCACCGGCATGGTGGTGAAGATGGAGCCGGAGTTCAAGCGTGAGATGAGGCGGTACTGCTCCGACATGTACGTGACGCCCAACGGCCTCGTGCACATGCTCCTGGGGCAGGTCGCCTTCGAGCTGCGCGTGCCGTTCAACGACCGAGGGGAGCGCGCCACCTCGAATCGCATTGCCCGCTCCCAAGGGCGCGGACGGAAAACCAGGGGCGATTCCGGCCCTGCCGAGATAACGGGGTCGACGACTCGCGCGCCCGGCAAATCGGCCGCGCAAACTGCCGAGATGAGATGAAGGTATGCGGCGTCTGTATAATCAAGCGAGCGCCAAAACCAAAAGGAGGCCCGTATGGAGGAGACTGTCCTGATCAAAGACCACAAGCCCCTGCTCACGGTCGAGCAGCAGATCGAGCACCTCAAGTCGAAGGGCGTCACGTTCGAGCTGTGCTCCGAGAAGGACGCCGCCGAGTACCTCTCCGAGCGAACCTACTTCTTCAAGGTCGCCGCGTACCGCTCCCTCTTCGAGAAGCGCGTCGGCGGGCCGCGCGACGGCCAGTACATCGACCTCGACTTCGGCCACCTGAGGGCGCTCGCCTCGCTCGACCGCGATCTGCGCTACGCGCTGCTGCCGCTGACGCTCGACGTGGAGCACGCGGCGCGCACGAAGCTGGTGCGAATCGCGACCGAGCGCGATGGCGAGGACGGCTACGCCCTCTCGCGCGACTATATGGCGGGCCTCAACCACAACGAGCGCCGGCGCCGCGAGGGCGAGATCAACATGATGGGCAACGACCTGTTCTGCGGCGACCTCGTCAGGAAGTACGGCGGCGGTCCGGCCGAAATGCCCATCTGGGTCCTCATGGAGCTCTTCTCGTTTGGGAGCTTCATAGACCTCTACCTCTTCTGCGCCGAGCGCTGGGGCGACCGGGAGATGGTTCACGAGCACTACATGCTGCGCCAGGCGAAGTCCGTGAGAAACGCCTGCGCCCACTCGTCCGACGTCCTGAATGGCGTCGCCGTCGTCGACGCGAGGATCGGCGCCGACGCGGCCGTCACGAGGGCCTTGGCGGAAGCCGGGCTGTCGCACCGCGTCAGGACGGCCAAGATGAAGAACCCCCGCATCAGGCAGATCACCACGTTGATGTACCTGCATACGCAGCTGGTGCCCGAGGGGTCCGGAAAGAAAAACGCGGCATTGAATCTAGCGGCCCTCGAGAAGAGGCTGCTCGAAATGAGCGACCTTGCGCCCGCCAATGACGTCGTCCGATCGACTGTGGCTTTTTTGGCGAAGCTGATTGACAACTGGTTCCGGTAAGGCATAATGGATTCAGATAAAAAAACCCACGGGTTTTGTAAGGCGGAGTTGCGAAAGCGGTTCCGCCTAGTTTTTTATCTAGGCAAATTATCGCTCGCAGCTTACTCAGAACAGTTCGGAAAACCAGGGCGGAACCCAACGGGTCCCGCCCATGCAAGCCGATTGGTTTTCACGGACCACAATCGTCCGCCAACGGCCGCGATGCGCCAACGACACAATGAAGAGGGGCGTTGCGCAGCCGACCGTTGCTCGCAACCACGAGGCAGTCGTCGGCCATGGCAAAAAGCGGCTCATCCGGCAAGGCATCCTTCCCTTGCCGGATGCTCAAAACGCATCGCCTCGCTTATCCCCATTACAGTCTGAGATAAGCCATCGATGAACTTCGGTGGCGAGCATTCGGCGCATGGCCTACAGTCTGGCCAGGCCCCAAAGGGCCGCCCGATCGGCAGCCCTGGATAGCCATGTGCCCTGCCCCTCGACCCCCCAGGGGGTGCCGCCACCGAGGACGCTCGCCGCTCCGAACGACTGATAGGAAACTGCCGGGCCCGGGGGCCACGGCCAGGTAATGCAGGTGCCGCAGGAAGGGCCTCCAATCGACCCACCGATTGGAGGATACCACCATGGCACCACTGAGAAGGCCAGAATCGTCATAGGGCTCAACTTCGGGAAGTCGTCGCACTGGACGTGCGTCGCGACGCGCGACGGCGAGGTGCTCGCGAGCAAGCCCGTAGCCAACAGGGAAAACGCCCTCGACTCGCTTTGAATCTGAATCTGAATCTGCCCCGATTCCATTGACAACCTTTACGCCGCCTTCTGGACTGGGACAATATAATGGACACGGAGAATCGAGCGTTTCGATTGGAAAGGTGTTCAAACTATGCCAGGAAAACGCTACGACAGGCAATTCGAGCTCTCCGCCGCGAGATTGGTCCTCGAGGGAGAGATCCCAGCCAAGGGGCCGTCCGACCAGCCCATGGACTGGGACAATATACGT
>ERZ857745.3451-NODE-3451-length-15112-cov-9.671714_pt1 | contig 15112 bp, 19 predicted proteins | sample MGYA00519699_ERZ857745 | MGnify/ENA primary metagenome ERZ857745 (study PRJEB31778, sample SAMEA3449357) | human gut metagenome | biome: human gut; feature: human-associated habitat; material: faeces | place: United Kingdom | collected 2010/2012 ...
GCCAGTGCGGTCGGCATCGCCAATGGTGTGTTCATCCTGCTGCGTTACCGTGAACAGTGGATCGCCTGGTATATCTGCGCCCTGCTGGAGGCTGCCATCAATATCATCTCCGGCCAGTGGGTGCTGCTGGTGCTCAAGGCGGGCTACCTCACCAATACCACCTACGGCTACATCAAGTGGACGCAGTACATCAAGGCCCACCCCAAACAGCCTGCGGCACTGGAACCGGACCGGGCCGATAACCTTGTTTAAGTTTTTTCCTATCTATACGCGTACGCGCGCTACATACGCGTGCGTGTGCACGCATAATATAGGGTCACACGGTTGTGCATGGGCTGTATGCGCTTAGCGCGCCTAAGACATGGTTGGTTTTTTCATCACAGCCGGAAAAAATTTCACCCCCGTTTTTCCCTTGGGAAAGGCGGGGGATCATTCTGTCAAAAATTTTTTTCAGAAAAGGGCTTGACATTTCCCAAAAAATTTGTACGATAGAACATACTTGCGAAAAAAAGAGGAGGAAATTATGCGAAATAAGCTCTTTGGGAGCCGGGAGTTCTACCATCGGGTGCTGGCTATCAGTGTGCCGATCATGGTGCAGAACGCAATTACAAATTTTGTAAGCCTACTGGATAATGTTATGATCGGCCGGGTAGGCACTGTGGAAATGTCCGGTGTAGCCATCGCCAATCAGCTGCTGTTTGTTTTTAATATGCTGGTTTTCGGCGCCATAGCCGGTGCCGGCATTTTCGGTGCGCAGTTTTTTGGCAACCGGGATATGGACGGTGTCCGCCATACCCTCCGCTTTAAGCTCATGATCTGTCTGGTTTTGGCCGCAGCCTGCATCGGCATCTTTACCGCCTTCGGCCCCCAGCTCATCAATCTCTACCTGAAAGGCGAGGGCGCCGTGGAAGATGCCGAAGCCTCCCTGCGCTATGGCTTGCAGTACATCAAGGTGATGTACATCGGGATGCTGCCCTATGCCATTACACAGGCCTACGCGGGCACGCTGCGAGAAACTGGGGAAACCCTGCTGCCTATGAAAGCGGGCATTGTGGCGGTGCTGGTCAACCTTACCTTCAACTATATCTTGATTTTTGGCCACTTTGGGGCCCCGCGCATGGGGGTAGTGGGTGCTGCCATTGCTACCGTGCTTTCCCGCTTTGTGGAACTGGCCATAGTAGTAAGCTGGGCCCACCGGCACGCCGTGCGGTTCCCGTATATTACCGGGCTGTACCGTTCGCTGCATATTCCCGGCCGCCTGTTCCGGGATATTCTGCGGAGAGGGACCCCCCTGCTGGTGAATGAGGGCCTGTGGGCCGCCGGTATGGCCATGCTGAATCAGTGCTACTCCCTGCGGAGCCTGGATGTGGTAGCGGCCACCAACATAAGCAGCACCATATGGAACCTGTTTGCCTGCGTTTACCTGGCGCTGGGCAGTGCCATCAGCATTATGGTGGGGCAGGAGCTGGGTGCCGGGGACTTTGAGAAGGCAAAGGTGACAGCCCGGCAGACGACAGCCTTTTCGGTGGCAATTTCTATTGGCGTGGGGCTGCTGATGGCCTTTGTGGGGACCTACTTCCCGCTGATCTACCGCACCACCGACACCGTCCGGCATCTGGCCACCAATTTCATCCGCATCGGCGCCTGCCTGATGCCCTTTACCGCCATGACCAATGCCCTGTACTTTACCCTGCGGGCCGGCGGCAAAACGATGGTCACCTTCCTGTTCGACAGCGCTTTTGTGTGGCTGATCAATATTCCGGTGGCTTATGTGCTTAGCCGGTATACGGCCATGCCCATTCTGCTGCTGTATGCCTGCTGCCAAAGCCTGGAAATCATCAAGTGCATCATCGGCACCGTGATGGTGAAGAAGGGGATTTGGATCAATAACATCGTAGCGGATAAAAAGGGCGAGGTATAGCCCATAGTCGATGATTCCCCGGAGCAGAGATGCTCCGGGGAGTTTTTTCATTAGGGTGGATTTGATTTTCTTTTTACATATGCGGCGTTTTGCTTTTTACACAGCGGCAGTAAGATGAAGACGCTGAAGGAAATAAAGAACATGAAAAAAAAGAAAGGAAACACGACTATGAAAAAGTACATTGCAATTCTTATGGCGATCGCCTGTGCCGCCGCCCTGCTGCTGACCGGCTGCGGACAGAACAATGATCCTCAGCCCGATCCTCAGCCCTCCGGGCTGACCGGCTCGGTTGCCACTGATGGCTCTACCTCGATGCAGAAGGTCATCAATACATTGGGCGAAGCCTTTATGAATGAAAACAAGGGTATCACATTTACCTACAATCCCACCGGTTCCGGCTCCGGCATCAAGGCGGTACAGGAAGGCCGCTGTGATATCGGTCTTTCCAGCCGGGCGCTGAAGGCGGAGGAAAAGGAGGCCGGCCTGAAGGAGACCGTTCTGGCCTATGATGGCATCGCCATTATTGTAAACCCAGAGAACCCCGTAAGCGACCTGACCCTGGAGCAGATCAAACAGGGAATTGAGACACTGCAGTCGGTGAGCGGAAGATTCCACATCATCGAGACGGGAAGATATACCGTTGTCGATGACTGCTACAACGCAAACCCGGTTTCCATGAAGGCATCCCTGGATGTCTTGAAAGAGGCGAAGGGAAGAAAAGTAGCTGTGCTCGGTGACATGGGAGAGCTCGGAACGGATGAGGCAGCACTTCACGCAGAAGTCGGCACACACGCCGGAACCTGCGGCATTGATGCGCTCTACTGCGCGGGACCGCTCTGCGAGTATCTTGCAAAAGCAGCAAAAGAGGCTGATCCGAAGCTGGAAATCCGCCACTTTGCAGACCGCGAGAGCCTGATGGCAGAACTGCCGCAGCTCTTACAGGACGGCGATCAGATTCTGGTAAAGGCATCGCACTTTATGGAGTATGGAAAGATTGTGGAGATGCTCTCCGCAGAGAAATAAGAGTATAAGACAGAAAAAGAGCCGGACACTTCTGGAAAAAAAACAGAAGGGTTCAGCTCTTTTTCTATGCCAGTCATTGATTTTATCTTGCCGGATTTTCTTTCAGCTGTTCCAGCAGAATGTTTTTCGTATAATTTCCGATTTCTTTTTTCTCTTCCTTCGTAAGCTCACCCGGAAGAATCGGTTTGCCGTACGTCACAGTAACGTGTGTGGCGCGGATCTTCGGAAAGTGTGCTTCCAGAATATTTCTGGAACCGGAGATGGAAAGCGGAATGATCGGACAGCCGGTCTTTGTTGCCATCTTGAATGAACCGTTGTGGAATTCGCCGAGCTCCAGCTCACTTGGTGTTTTGCCGCGCGTGCCTTCCGGGAAGATACAGATGGAAGTGCCGCTTTTGATCTCCTCACATCCGGAGAGAATCATCTGCAGACCCTGCTTGATGTCGGAACGGTCGAGAAACAGGCAGTGGATGAGTTCCATCCAGTTCTTTAACAGCGGAATGCGTGAAAGCTCTTTTTTTGCGACAAATCCGCAGGAGCCCGGAACCGTTGTGTAGGTTACAAGGATATCGAAATAGCTGCGGTGATTGCCGATGTATAGAACAGCCCGGTCCTTCGGAATATTTTCCTGTCCTTCCACCGTGATCTTCGTGCCGGCGAAAAACAGAATCACGCGGAAAATCCAGCGGATCAGCGCACGGCTTACCTTGTCACAGACCTCCGGCTTTTTCTTCCGGATCAGAAGCAGAACAAGAAGCACCGGGATCGACAGAATCAGATACAGAAAAGCGGTCAGAATGACCAGAATAAAACGAATCATGAATCTTTTTCTCCTCTTGGTAAAAATAGTGATATTCAGTTATTGCGTACTTTTCAGTATACGTCATATATGGGGCGGGTTGCAATAACTTTCGTCTTTTTCGGAAAAAGATTTTGCGTCATAGAAGACTGCGGCCCGTCATACAATGGATAGAAAGAGCAGGAAGCGGCGTTTGGAATGATGAAGAAAAAGAGACGGGGAAGAGTTCTTCTGGCGGCGGTGATCCTGATGCTCCTGGCATCGTGCCGGATCACAGATGTGAGCGAGGGCGAGCGGAAAGAACTGTCGTATGCGATTGTAAAGCCGGGCGATTTTCCGCCGGAAATCGATCAGATTTTGCGCAGGAAAAAAGAATCCGCGTTCCAGATGGCGTACGAGAGCGGGGACGATCTCTACATACTGCGCGGCTACGGAAAGCAGAAAAGCGGAGGCTTTTCCATACAGATCGAAGAAGTATCGAAATCGGAAAACGCCGTTTTCGTGCGGACAAAACTCGTCGGACCTGCCGCAAAGGAGGAGCAGAAAGGCGCCGCCTCCTGCCCTTACGTTGTGCTGAAAACGAAAGCGGCGGCGGGAATCTCAGTCGTATTTGAGGATTAGAGTGGGAGGAGCCTTATGGATTTTGTAAAAAAGATTCTGCATCAGATCAGCAGAAAAAGCGAAGCGGTGTCACAGATTACGTTTGATGAGGACTACAATGTGCCGGACGCACGGCCCGATGTGGGGCGGATGATTCAGAAAAAAGGCGAGGTGACGATCGGGGATGTGCAGATTTCGGAAGGAAAAGCGCGTGTATTCGGCGGCCTCACCTTTCATCTGCTGTACGTCTCCGACGGCGAACGGCGCCGGATCTGCCAGCTCTCCGGCGAGCTTCCGATCGACGAGACGATCCATCTCGATGGTCTGACAGGGGGCGACAAGGTCTGCATCACCTGGGAAGTGGAAGATCTGAACCTGCATCTCATCAACTCGCGGAAGCTGGGCGTGCGCGCGATCGTCACGCTGCACGCGTGGATCGAGGAACTGTGCGACCTTGCCGTGCCGATGGAAATCCGCGGGGAGAGCGACGTCGCGGTAAAAAGGCAGGAATACCGCGTGGTTGAGCTTGCAGTGCAGAAAAAAGATGTGCTGCGTGTCAAAAAGGAGCTTACGATTCCGTCCGGCAAGCCGGAATTGCACGAGATTCTCTGGCAGGATCTGGAAGTGCGCGGTCTCGATCTCCGCTCTGAGGAGGGGCGGGTCAGTGCGCAGGGAGAACTCTTTGTCTTCTGTCTGTACAGCGACGGCGAGGAGGATCACCCGCTGCAGTGGGTGGAGCAGGCGCTCCCGTTCCAGGCAGAAGTGGAATGCCAGGGCTGCATCTCCGAGATGATCCCGCGGATCGAAAGCACACTCGGCCAGACCACACTCGAAATCCAGCCCGATTCCGACGGCGAGGAGCGGGTCCTGCAGGCGGAGGCCGTACTCGAACTTGACATCTGTCTGTATCAGGAAGAAACCGTATCACTTCTGCAGGACGTTTACCATCCGCACCGAGAATGCATTCCAAAAGTACAGGAGGAGACTTTGGAGAGCCTTCTGATCCGCAATTCCTCCAAATGCCGCCTGACCGACAAACTGCAGATGCGCGTGCCGAAAAATAAAATTCTGCAGATCTGCCACAGCGACGGCAAAATCAAGATCGACGAGGAAAGAATCGTAGAAAACGGCATCGAAGTAGCCGGCGTGGTGGAACTCAGGGCGCTCTATGTCGTGAGCGACGATGAAATGCCATTCTACGCCGCCGAAACCGCCCTCCCTTTCCGCCATACCATCGAAGTCCCGGGAATCGGACCGGACTGCCGCTACGAACTCCAGTCATCCATTGACCAGCTCTCCACAACCATGCCGGACAGCAGCGACATCGAAGCCAAAGTCGTACTGAACCTGAACGCCCTCGTCTTCCGCCGCAGAAAAGAGATGGTAATGCAGTACGTCGAAGAAAAAGACCGAGATCCCGAAGAACTCCAGAAGCTACCAGGCATCACCTGCTACTTCGTCAAGCCGGGGGATACTCTGTGGGATATCGCGAAGAAATTCTATACGACGACAGATAAGATCAGGGAATTAAATGAACTGAAAACCGAAACACTCACACCGATGCAGCAGTTATTAGTGGAGCGGGTATAGCGGAAAAGACAGCCTACTGCCTTAAGAATGGAGTTAATCCATTAGGCAGCAGGCTGTCTTTTTGCGAGTTCCATGCCGATCTGCATTGCAGAAAGAACAGGTACACTTTTGTGCCGGGAAGAAAAGCAGGAATTACAACCTTGCTTCTCAAAGAAATCAAGAATAACGGAAAGAAACTGTCCTTAACTTATGACGCAGTAGGAAATATTGTAGTATAAATACATGTATAATTACAGCTTTGGAGGAAAAACAGTTGCTTGACTGGATCAATGTTTTTAAAGTAAACCGGAAAATTAAATCCCGTCTCTGGCCGTGAATTAAGATTATTTTAAGTATTGTTCTTTTCTTTGTGGTATTTTACGGTGACATCTATGTTCATATTCTGGATGGAACAAATCTGGGACGAATTGTGGAAGCAATGATTCTGGTTGTGTTTTCGTTTCTGGACTATCTGGTCTGCTTTATTTCCGTAGCTGAAATGGACTGCCTGAAGGACCGGCGGTACGCGGCGGCGAAAGAAAGCGGCGAATTTTATAAGGTTTCTGAAATAGAAAGCTCTCTGTTTAATTATGTACCGCGTACCTATACGATTTATTACCGGAGGGGTAGCAGAAGACTTACATTCGGTGTACGGACAAGAACGACAGGAAATCCGCTGGAAATGGGAGGCAGGGAATATTTCATAGGACCGACAGGAAAGCGGGAACAGATCGTGAAAGACCTCGATGCGTTGATGAAAGAAGTAAAAAAATACGCAAGATTTGACAAAGTCCTGGTACAGACAGTGAACGGAGAACCGGTAAAGAGATGATGATGCCGGTTCTCCGTTGGTTTTTGTAAATGGATTGACAAGGAGAGAACTTGCCATACGAAGGGATGAACTTTCAGAAGTAATTGAAAAATACCAGATTGAGTTAAAAAAAGTAAAGTAAGAGAAGGTGAATAACGAGCAATGAAAATAAAAAGTTTTCTGCCATCCAAAATAATTGCATGTATGGAATGCTTTGGGCTTTATGTGACATTAGTATATTTGTTTGTTGAACTAAAACCTGAAAAGCATGAAGCAGTCATTTACCTATGTTTTCTCTATGGGGTGATATGTCTCGGATTAACCGTGATATTCTATAATCTTCGAAGAGTATATTTTTATCGGGAAAAGTGTGTTCTTCATTTTGGAAAATATTCAAAAACAATTTCGTGGGATGAATTTGAAGTAAAACGAATCGTTCAGTTTAAAAAAGATACATGGCATGAAATTTGTTTTTCTTTATATCCAGGTATAGACGAGCATAACATGGATTATTTTCATCCGTTTACGATTGTTATAATAACGTTGGAAGATGGTTATTATTGGGCTGACGGATTGTTTATGAAAAGTGAAGATATTGTTCCTGTTCTGGAAGATTATGGAATTCAATTTACAGAGAGAAAATAAGGAAGAGGGCAGACAGTAAACGGAGAACCATAAAGTGATGATGCCGGTTCTCCGTTTTTTTTTTTTTTTTTTTCTGTCACCTTTCCAGAAACTGATGCGCCCAGCGTCCCGCGTCCGTATTTTTGAGGTAGACGACATTCAGTTCGTGCGCCCCGGTGAGCGGGGGGCAGAAGAAGCGGCCGAAGCGGGGGTCGTCTTTGACGACGGCTTCGTAGACGAAGCTGATGCCGCAGTTTTCGCGGACGAGTTCTTTTAACAGTTTAAAGGAACTGATGCAGGCGCAGTCGGAGAAGGCGCTGACGTGGTAGCCGGACTGGGTGAGTTCGCGTTCGAGGATTTTCCGGGTGCCGGAGCCTTCTTCGCGGAGAATCAGGCGTTCGGAGAAGAGATCCGGGATGGGAATCTGTTTTCCGGCGAAGGGATGGCCGGCGGCGCAGATGCCGAGATACGGTTCCTCGCGGAGCAGGAAAAAGTCATAGCGCTGCTTGTCAAAAAGTCCTTCCAGAACAACAAAATCGAGTTCGCCGTCTTCCAGTTTTGCGAGAAGATGGGCCGTGTTGTCGACAAGAAAGTGAAGCTGCTGGTCCGGTTTTGCAAGAAAGCGGCGGATTTCCGGCAGCAGAATATAATCGCCGATGGATTTTGTCGCGCCGATGCGGAGCAGAGTCTTTGATTTTTCGTGAAGACGCGCGAGAAGCATTTCTTCGTTGTAGCGCAGAGAAAAAGCATACTGCTCGAGAATGTCGCCTTCCCGTGTCTTCTGCAGCCGCCGAGCCTGGTACGTAAAGAGGCGGACACCGTACTGCGCCTCGAGCGCCTGAATGTGCTTGCTGACGGCAGGCTGCGAGAGATGGAGCAGTTCGGCGGCGCGGCCGTAGTGCATCGTCTTGCAGAGCGTCAAAAAAGTTTCCAGTTTCTGATCCATAAAAACTCCTTTGTAAAATTCTCCATAACAAAATGGAATGAATGCATTCTTAGTTATGCGTTTATTTTATCATGGAAGCATATTAAAATAAACGGGCAAAGAGAGAAAAAAGGAAAAAGGAAAAAGAAAGCTGGAGGAAACGTATTGTGAAAAACGTAAAAAAACTGATTCCCGGAGCGGCGATTGCACTGGTGATTGCCGCTGCGGCGAAATTCCTGGAAAGCCTGGAGGAGAGCGCCGGACTGCACTTTATCGGGGCGTCGGTCATCGCCATGTTTATCGGTATGATTGTGAATGCCTTTTACAAGCCGAACAGTGTGACAGCGCCGGGAATTAAATTTACATCGAAGAAGATCCTGAAATTTGCTATTATTCTGCTCGGGGCGAGCCTGAATATCCGCACGGTGCTGACGGTCGGAAGATTTTCCCTGACGGTTATGGTATTTACCCTGGCAACGTGCTTTGGCCTCGGCGCACTGATTGGAAAAGCACTTGGACTGAACTGGAAGACGAGCAGCCTCATCAACGCTGGCACGGGTATCTGCGGCGGTTCTGCGATCGCGGCAATCGCGCCGGTCATCGAGGCGACCGATATGGACATTGCCTATGGCCTCTCCGCAACGTTTTTATTTGATACGGTCATGATTGTCGTATTCCCGATTCTCGGTCACTGGATGGGCCTTTCAGATGCCGCGTTTGGCCTCTGGGCCGGAACTGCGGTCAACGATACCTCAAGCGTCGTTGCCACCGGTTACGCATTCAGCGAGGCTGCCGGTGATTTCGCAACCATGGTAAAACTGACACGGACCCTTGCCATCATTCCGGCTGTTCTGGCATTCGCCGCCATCAACGTACATCTGAAACGGAAGGCGCAGGCAGCAGAAGGAACCGCCGTAAAGGTAAGCATCAAATCCATTTTTCCATGGTTTATCTTAGGCTTTCTCGCCATGTCAGCACTGACCTCCTTAGGTCTTATCCCGGCAGGCACAGCAGCCGCATTAAAAACCATCAGCAAATTTCTGATGGTAGCCGCCCTTGCGGCCATCGGCCTGAACACCGATTTCAAATCCCTCTGCCGCTCCGGCGCAAAGCCGATGCTGCACGGATTCATCATTTCGCTGCTGGTAGTCCTGGTAGCGATTGCAGTCGAATTTGCGATCGGCATTGCGCCGCATGGGGTACTGTAAAGAAACAGAGAATTAAAAATCCAGGCATCCGTATAGGATGCCTGGATTTTTTGAATCAAAACGGGTTTGTCGTTTCCTTCAAAAACGTTTTCAGAACCTGCAGCACCCCGTTCTCCCAGTACGGCGGGCAGGTGTGTTTTGCCGAGGCAATGACTTCTGCTCGGGCGTTGGAGACGGCGTAGCTTTCGCCGGCGTTCTGAAGCATCTCGATGTCATTCAGGTTGTCGCCGAAGCAGCAGACTTCGTCTGAGGTAAGGCCGAAGTAGTTCATCAGAAATGAGAGACCGGTCCATTTGCTGACGCCGCGGGCGTTGCAGTCCAACCATTCCTTACCGGCGACAGCGAGTTTTGCCTGATGCTTCCACGCCGGGATGAAATTTGGGGAGCAAAGCTCTTCACAGGAGGTTGGATGGTAGATCGTGAATTTGATAATGTCCTCGTTTTCTACCTTCGACAGATCCGGTACTTCGCGGACATCGAAGCCGTAGGAGTCGCGGAGCCAGTGAAACATACGGCTTCCGGCATCTTCGGCGAGGCAGTAGTCCGGGGTAGCGGCGAAGCAGTCGCAGGACGGAAGTTTGTCGTGTACCATGCGGCACATGGATTTCCAGAGTGCCGTTGCCATCGGATATGTTTTCAAAATCTTTTCCGGTGTGCGCACGACAGTTCCGCCATCGGAGATGTAGAGCAGGCGGTCCTTGATTGGAGCGAAAAGCTTCTGTTCACTGGAAAACTGGCGGCCGGAACAGACAACAAAATAGATGCCCTGGTCGACAAGCCTGGAAACAACAGTCATATATTCCGGGTCGATCAGAAGTGTGCCGTCTTTGACGAGCGTTCCATCGACATCGGTTGCGATCAACTTTATCATAATAGAAAATCTCCTTATCTTGTCACAGAAAAAATTCAAACTATAGCAAGACCAGAAAATAACGCAAAAAAGGCAGTGCTGCAGGGCGCGAATTACAAGGAACGGATTTGAAGGCGTACCGGGGTACGACGAAAATCCGTGACGCAGTAATTCACGTTCTGCAGTGCTGAATTTTTTGCATTATTTTCTGGGATTGCTATAAACATAATTATATCGTGAATTGCTTCGGGGTGCAAGCCGGAACCGGAGGAACGCAAAACTCCACGTTGACGAAACGCAGAAATAAGGCGTAAAATAAAGAAAAATATATATCCACAGGGGGATTTTTATTATGGCATTTATTCAGGTAAGCTTCATGTCAAAAACTTTAATGCGCACCGTACCGCTGCAGGTTATTCTGCCGGTCGACAAATTTACCTTTGGGCAGCCGGAGCGCGAGGAAAAACCGTTTAAAACGCTGTATTTGCTGCATGGCATTTTTGGGAATGAGACAGACTGGGTTCATGGAACCAGAATCCAAAGATGGGCAGAGGAGAAAAACCTTGCCGTTGTCATGCCGGCCGGCGAGAATGCGTTTTATGTGGATCAGCCGTCCATCGGTGCCATGCACGGACAGTTTATCGGAGAAGAACTGGTTGAGATTACAAGAAAAATGTTTCCGCTGTCCAGAAAAAGAGAAGACACCTTTATCGGAGGCCTTTCCATGGGTGGTTTTGGCGCACTCAGAAATGGCTTGAAATATCACGATACCTTCGGGGCTGTGATCTGCCTGTCCGGTGCACTTCATGTGCTGGAAAATCCGGAAGAGAGCAGAGCGGACAGCTTTGCACATGAAGAAGGTTATTTCGGAAATCTGGTCGAAGCAGCAAAGAGTGACAAAAACCCGGCTGTTCTTATCGAGCAGTTAAAGGAAGCACGGAAAAAAGATCCGTCTGTCAATGTGCCGACCGTATTCCAGGCGTGCGGAACAGAGGACGGACTTCTGGAAGTAAACCGTCTCTACCATAAACGGATGGAAGAGAGCGGCATGGACATTGTCTACTATGAGAGCAAGGGTGGCCATGAATGGGATTTCTGGGATGAGTGGATCAAAAAGGCACTGGACTGGCTGCCACTTGAGGAAAAGACGGAAGGCCTGAACAGCGGAAACGTAAATGTTTAAAGGAAAAAGGGAGACAGGCAATGCCAGAAACGAGAAATGACGAATTGTACCGTGCGTTAAAACACAACGGTTACCCGGACGACTTCTGCCGGGAAATTGCATACCGCCAGATGAACACCGATTTTACCGCCACGCGGATGCTCGGCTATCTCTACCGCGTCACAAGCCCGCGCGCCGAGGACGTTGTCGATGAGATGCTGGCTATTTTGAGTGACCGCAAAGCATGGATTGAGAAAAAACAGTCCGAGGAAGCTCAGGCGGCAATCAGCAGAATGTACCGGGAAGGCCTGTAACCTGTGCGGGCGTTTATGCAGAAAAAGCGGAAGGGATAGAGTAAACTTACTGTCAGTTGGAGAGGCGCAGAAGATTCCCTGGGAGCAATCTATTCCGAAGAATGCGATATACGATAAGTTCCGAGAGCTTGCTGCTACGGTCCATCGCTTTGAAGACCAGATCTTCGCCTACTGGGATTGCCCTATTGCGATTTCTAACGGCTATACGGAATGCACCAACAGACTCATTCGCGAGAATAACCTGCGTGGACGTGGATATTCTTTTGAAGTCCTACGCGCACGAACTCTATACAGAAAAACAAACCTTCGTGCAATGCTTGAAAACGGTCTTATAGATGTAGGACCAGTCATTCCAGAAGATCAGCCTGTCTTTCATTTTGAAAGTGCCAAGGAGGATGAAGATGAGGATCTTGAGGATGACTATGAGCCATTCCCAAATCCAGAAGAAGAATAATTTTCAACCTGAAGATCAAATTTCCACGGTTTACAAAAATAGTAGTTTTCAACCTGAACACTATTTTTTAGGCCGTGGATTTTTTATTCTTATGATTCTCTTTTTCAACCAGTTATTGAGATATCATATATTTCCCGCGCGCTGATTTTCAACTACTTATTGCGACCAAACGAACATAAGAAAAGGGTATCCGTATAAGCAGTTTCAACCACTTATTTCGGATACCCCAAAGATTATAAAAATTTATATTTACAGAAAGTATGAATCTAGCCTACGAAACTGGAAGTGCCCATTTTGGGCCTGATTGAAAGAATAATGTTCTGACAGAGACCAATGGAATGACTCTCTGCTGGGGCTCCAAAAGAAAGGAAAAATGATTATGGAAAAAATGATGAATACAAAAACAGAGGGTAACACATTTACAAAGAAAATCGGGCAGACAGTCTATGTTGTCCGTTATCATTTCAATGAAAATGCAAAGGAAACAATGCAGGAGAAGATTAACCGGATGCTGGTTACAGAAGCAAGTCGACAGGCAGTGTATTAAAATTAGGTGGATGTAATTGAAGAAAAAATATGATATCATGTGAGTAACAAATCGGTATTTAACGAGGAGGTAATGATTATGAGTAGAAATATAAAAGGTGGTTTTTTAACATTAAGTGGTGTTGTTGGTATTGTAGGAATGATAATAGCGGCAATGCAAAATCCGGCAACTGCATGGGTAACGCCACCTGGAAGAATGATTGTAAGTATTTTAGAAAATGGATTATTGATTCCTACGGTTTTATTCCTTGTTCTTTTTATTTATGGATTGTATATTCTCCTAACGGAGAAAAACGATTGAGCAATACCGGTTTGTCGAATTAAGAAAACCGGTATTTGTGGAGGAGGAATTCTGTAATGAGATTTTTTGAAAATACCCGTAAGCCACAAGGCTTCGGCGGAAAATTGATGACGAAGATGATGAACAGCGGTCACGCCAAATTATCGCAATGGGGATTCTCAAATATCTCCGCGAAGTCTGATGCTGAAGTTCTGGATGTCGGCTGTGGCGGCGGAGCAAATATTGCGGTTTGGCTTGATAGATGTAGAAATGGCCACGTGACAGGAATGGATTATTCTGAGGTTAGTGTGGCAGAATCTCAAAAATTGAACGCCCTCGCCATTAAACAAGGGAAATGTAATGTAGTTCAAGGAGATGTATCTGCTATACCCTTTTCTGACGCGACTTTTGATTATGTTTCTGCCTTCGAAACAGTTTACTTTTGGCCAGGATTAGTAAAATGCTTTTCCGAGGTCAACCGTGTGCTGAAAAGCGAAGGCATATTCCTGATTTGTAACGAGAGTGACGGAACGAATGCCGCAGATGAAAAATGGACAAAGATGATCAATGGTATGAAGATTTACACATCTAAACAACTTGTTGCCGCTTTGAAAGAAGCGGGTTTTGCAGAGATCAAAACGTATTCAAATGCAAAAAATCATTGGATAAGTATTGTTGCAACGAAATAGCCAAATTCTAGTTTGACGGAGTAATAGATATGAAAATCCGAGAAGTGAATGAGAATAAAAAGCAATTTATAGCATTATTGTTATTAGCTGATGAGCAGGAAAATATGATTGATCACTATCTTGAAAAAGGTACTATGTATGTACTTGAAGATGGTAATGTAAAAGCTGAATGTGTCGTTACTGATGAAGATAATGGAATACTTGAAATTAAAAATATTGCAGTTGATCCTCAGAATCAAGGACAGGGCTATGGGAAAGCATTGATTGACTTCCTTGTAAGTAAATATGCAGATGAATATTCTATTTTGCAGGTTGGAACAGGTGACAGCCCGTTGACCGTACCGTTTTATGAAAAATGCGGATTTGTCCGATCTCACAATATTCCGAATTTCTTTACGGACAATTATGACCACCCAATTTATGAGTGTGGTGTACAGTTAATAGATATGGTATATTTGCAAAGATGTTTATAACTTCTAATTTGGAAGGGGGGACTGCTATGCTGAGAAAGTTGAATTGTTTTTTAAACATCGTTATTGGTTCATTCATAGGAGTTTTCATTGGGTTCGGAATTTATAAGTTCTGGCACTTTAAAACCTATCCAAATTTATATGCCATGCAGTCTGCACCGTGGTACACAGAGTTGCTGTTGGATGGTGCCTTGGTGGCAGTTTTGGTGGTCGTATGTATTATCCTAAAGCTGATTATTTGGAGGAAGTTAAAGCCATAACTTCTTATATGAAAAATTGAGAAATCGTAAAATTTAAGAAAAAGAAATGCACAGTTCTTAGCTTATCGGGAGCTGTGCATTTTTGTAAATAAATACTTTTAATTAGCCGATTACGGCATCCTCTGCTGTAAAATGTTCCAGAGAATTTTCTTTTACCTGAATGCAGATATAAGTAATTCCAGAAATATCGGATGCAAAAAACTGACGCTTTGCAGCAGGTGCGATTTTTAGCCAGTCTCCAGTTGAAAGGCTAATTTCTTCTCCATCAATTATGGCTTTGCCGTTACCTGAAAGAATTCCATAGATTTCTTCATTTTCTTTATGAGAATGAACAAATGGGACATTTGCTCCTGCAGGTAGTTCGTTTAAACTGATTTCTGCACCTGTTAAAGACAACTTTTCATGCAGCTCAATTCGGTTTTCCTTTCCAATAGTTGTTTTTGTGTAATTTGCCATAATAACCTCCATAGTTAATTTGTAGTTTCTGGTTGCTTGGTATTAGTATAGTGTGAGACACATACAAAAACAAGTACGCACCTTTTTGTAACTGTACACTCAAAAATGAATGTGTTACAATAGACTCGGAGGTGAGAATTATGCGAGCAAA
>ERZ857745.3455-NODE-3455-length-15097-cov-22.131565_pt1 | contig 15097 bp, 9 predicted proteins | sample MGYA00519699_ERZ857745 | MGnify/ENA primary metagenome ERZ857745 (study PRJEB31778, sample SAMEA3449357) | human gut metagenome | biome: human gut; feature: human-associated habitat; material: faeces | place: United Kingdom | collected 2010/2012 ...
TGCGCATCTGCTGCTGGAGGTAGTAGTCGCGCTGCTGCTTGTCGATCTCCTGCTTGACCCGCTCCTGAATCTGGCTCTTGAGCTCGGCCAGCTGCTGCTCGCGGATCAGGATCTCGAGCAGCTTGCGGGCCCGCGACAGCAGGCCGGGAGCCTCGAGCAGCGCCTGACGGTCCTCGTCCGTGAGCTCCATGTTCGAGCAGATGAAGTTGATGATGCCGCGTTTCGAGTCGATGTTCTTGATGGCAAAGGCCGCCTCCTTGGGCATCGACGGCGAGACGTTGATGATGTTGAGCGCCACGTCGCGGATCGAGTCCACGAGGGCCTCGAACTCGATGCTCTTCACGTCGGGCGTCGAGTCGCGGAGCGCCGTCACGCGGGCCTTGAAATAGGGTTCCGTGGCGATGTATTCGGTGATCTCGATCTTCTCCAGACCGTTGAGGATCACCGTCAGGTTGCCGTTCGGCATCTCGAGGATCTTGATGATGCGCGCCGCGGTTCCGATCTTGTACATGTCGTCCGGCGCAGGGTCTTCGACATCGCTCTCGCGCTGCAGGACGGCGCCCAGCATGCCCCCCTCGGCATTCACTGCACGGACCAGGCTGATGCTCTTGTCGCGGCCCACGGTGATGGGCGTGATCGCCCCGGGAAAGAGCACCGACGAGCGCAGCGTGAGAATCGGAATGATCTCCGGCACCTCGACCTGCTCGATGGTCTCGTCACCTCCGGTAACGATCGGAATGACACGATGTTTGCCGTCCAGGAGCTCGGGCACGAGGTTCATGTCGTCTACTTCGATGGCTTCGATCTTATCTTTTTTATTCATAGTATTCGGATGATAACGTCGCAAAGGTAACGTTTTTTCATCTATTTTATTTTAACTTTGACAGATTGTTAATAACTTTGCCTCTTCGAAAACAAGCAAAACCTACATATCCCTATGCAACTCGCAGACAAATACGCGCCGCAGGAGATCGAATCCAAGTGGTACGACTACTGGGTCGATCGCGGACTTTTCCACTCGGAACCCGATGAACGCGAACCCTATACGATCGTCATCCCGCCCCCCAACGTGACCGGCATGCTCCACATGGGACACATGCTCAACAACACGCTGCAGGACGTGCTGGTGCGCCGGGCCCGCATGTCGGGCAAGAACGCCTGCTGGGTCCCGGGCATGGACCACGCGTCGATCGCCACCGAGGCCAAGGTCGTGGCCATGCTGCGCGAAAAGGGCATCGAGAAATCGTCGCTCTCGCGCGAGGAGTTCCTCCGCTACGCCTGGGAGTGGAAGGAGAAATACGGCGGCGTGATCCTCAAGCAACTGCGCAAGCTGGGCGCCTCGTGCGACTGGGACCGCACCTGCTTCACGATGGACGACGCCCGTACCGAAAGCGTGCTGCGCGTCTTCTGCGACCTCTACGACAAGGGCAAGATCTACCGCGGCGTGCGCATGGTGAACTGGGACCCCGCGGCACAGACCGCCCTCTCGGACGAGGAGGTCGTCTTCAAGGAGTCGCACGGCAAGCTCTACTACCTGCGCTACAAGGTCGAAGGCTCCGACCGCGTGATCGTCGTCGCCACGACGCGTCCCGAGACCATCCTGGGCGACACGGCGCTCTGCGTCAATCCCAACGACCCGCGCTACCAGGATCTCCCGGCCGACGCCCGCGTCATCGTGCCGCTCGTCGGCCGCTCGATCCCGGTCATCCGCGACGAGTATGTCGATATCGAGTTCGGTACGGGTGCGCTGAAGGTCACCCCGGCCCACGACGTGAACGACTACATGCTCGGCGAGAAGTACGGGCTGGAGACCATTGACATCTTCAACGACAACGGCACGATCAACGACAAGGTCGGCATGTACGTCGGCGAGGACCGCTTCGACGTGCGCCGCAAGATCGAGGGCGACCTGGCAGCCGCCGGGCTGCTCGAGAAGACCGAGGAGTACACGAACAACGTCGGCTACTCGGAGCGCACGGGCGTGGCCATTGAGCCGAAGCTCTCGATGCAGTGGTTCCTTTCGATGAAGGAGCTGGCCGAGCCGGCCACAAAGGCCGTCATGGAGGATGCCATCCGCTTCGTGCCCGAAAAATACAAGAACACCTACCGCTACTGGATGGAGAACATCAAGGACTGGTGCATCTCGCGCCAGCTCTGGTGGGGACAGCGCATCCCGGCCTGGTACCTGCCCAAGGGAGGTTTCGTCGTGGCCCCGACGCCCGAAGAGGCGCTCGCCAAGGCCCGCGCGAAGGCCGGCGACGAGTCGCTGCAGCTCTCGGACCTGCGTCAGGACGAGGATGTGCTCGACACGTGGTTCTCGTCGTGGCTGTGGCCCATCTCCGTATTCGACGGCATCCGCAATCCGCACAACCGCGAGATCGAGTACTACTACCCGACCAACGACCTGGTCACGGGCCCCGACATCATCTTCTTCTGGGTGGCCCGCATGATCATGGCCGGATACGAGTACCGCAACAACAAACCCTTCCGCAACGTCTACTTCACGGGCATCGTGCGCGACAAGATCGGCCGCAAGATGTCCAAGCAGCTGGGCAACTCGCCCGACCCGCTGGACCTGATCGCCCGCTACGGCGCCGACGGCGTGCGCATGGCGATGCTCATCAGCTCGTCGGCCGGCAACGACGTGATGTTCGACGAGGCGCTCTGCGAACAGGGACGCAACTTCGGCAACAAGATCTGGAACGCCTACCGTCTGGTGAACGGCTGGGCCGTGGATGCCGGCATCCCGCAGAGCGAGAACAACCGCCTCGCCGCAGCCTGGTTCGACCAGGCGCTGGGCCGCTCGCTGCGCCAGATCGCCGAGGAGTTCCGCTCATACCGCATCTCGGAGGCCTTCAAGGAGGCCTACCGCCTCTTCTGGGACGACTTCAGCGGCCTCTACCTCGAGATGGTGAAGCCGGCCTACGGGCAGCCCATCGACGCCGCGACGCTCGAGGCCACGAAGGGATACTTCGACGCCCTGATGCGCGTGCTGCACCCCTTCATGCCGTTCGTCACGGAGGAGATCTGGCAGGCGCTGGCACCCCGCGCCGAGGGAGACTCGATCTGCGTGGCCCCGATGCCCGAGCCGTGCCAAGCCGACGAGACGCTGCTCGCCCGCTTCGAGCTGGCCAAAGAGGTGATCTCCTCGGTGCGCAACATCCGCAACCAGAAGAACCTTCCGCAGAAGGAGGCGCTCGCCCTGCATGTCATCGCCGACGAGAACTACCCGGCCGAATACGCCCCCGTGCTGCAGAAGATGGCCAACCTCTCGCAGATCATCCCCGTCACGGAGAAGGACCCGACGGCCGCGGCTTTCCTGGTCAAGACGACGCAGTACTTCGTGCCGATGGCCGGACGCATCGACGCCGAAGCCGAGCGGGCCAAGCTGCAGCACGACCTCGAATACTACGAGGGTTTCCTCGCCTCGGTGATGAAGAAGCTCTCGAACGAACGCTTCGTACAGTCGGCCCCCGAGAAGGTCGTAGCCAACGAGCGGGCCAAGCAGGCCGACGCCGAGGCGAAGATCGCCGCCCTGCGCGAACAGCTCGCCGCCCTGAAATAGGCCATTCCGGCGGCGGAACGGCCGGTTCCGCCGTCAGGCATCCATCGAACCCCTCCCCGCAAAGGAGGGGTTCGAAGTACCGGCCTCATTACCCAACCGCATCATCGAGAAGCGCACAGTGCCACAGATCACGATCTACACCGACGGCTCGGCCCTCGGAAACCCCGGACCGGGCGGCTACGGAGCCGTCCTGCTCGCCGGCCCCCACCGCAAGGAGCTCGCACAGGGCTACCGCCTGACGACCAACAACCGCATGGAACTCACGGCCGTCTGCGTGGCCCTCGAAGCGCTCAAGTTCGAGGGGTCGGACGTCACTCTCTACTCCGACTCGAAATACGTCGTCGATGCCGTCACGAAGGGATGGGTCTTCGGCTGGGAGAAGAAGGGGTTTGCCGGGAAGAAGAACCCCGACCTCTGGCAGCGGTTCCTGCGCGTATACCGCCGCCACCGGGTCCGCTTCGTCTGGGTCAAGGGGCACGCCGAGACCGTGGAGAACAACCGCTGCGACACGCTGGCCGTGGCTGCGGCCAACGACCCGTCCCGCTGGATCGAGGACACGGGCTACAGACCCGAAGCCTGACTGCGCTGTTCCGGAAGGCGGGCCGATTCTCCGAAATTTCACACTTATTTCGGTTTTCGGGTTATTATTCATATCTTTGCGCCGACAATTGGCGTAACCAAACCCCTCGCACGGAATGTTCAAAACCTACATGCGGCTGCTGGGCTTCGCCCGGCCGATCAAGAAATACGCGATCCCGTACGGCATCTACTCCCTGCTCTACGCGTTGTTCAACTCACTGACGTTCATGCTGATCATCCCGATCCTGAACACGATGTTCGACGACGGCTTCTCGCCTGAATACGTGGAGAAACTGCCGCCCGTGGAGCTGAACCAGGAGTACCTGACCACGCTCTTCAACTACACCTACTCCCACCTGTTCGACACCTACGACCGCCAGAACGTACTGCTCCTGCTGGCCGCCGTCGCCATCATCATCAGCTTCCTGAGCAACCTGTTCCGCTACCTGGGTTCGTGGACCATCGAGAACATGCGCACCCGCACGCTCCAGAAGATGCGCAACGAGATGTTTTCGCGCGTGATGGACATGAACGTGGGCTACTTCAGCGACCAGCGAAAGGGCGACATCATCTCAAAGATCACCTCCGACGTCGGCGTCGTGCAGTTCTGCATCACCAATACGCTGCAGGTCTCGTTCCGCGAGCCGTTCCTCATCGTCGGCTACATCGTCATGATGATCGCCATCTCGTGGGAGCTGGCCATCTTCTCGGTGCTCTTCCTGCCGCTCGTGGCCCTTCTGATCGGCAACATCGTCAAGCGGCTCCGCCACCCGGCCCGCACCAACCAGAAACGCATGGGCGAGATGGTCTCGACGCTCGACGAATCGCTCTCGGGCATCAAGGTCATCAAGAGCTACAACGCCACCGAGTACATCAAGCAGAAATACTACGACATCAGTGCCGACCTGGCCCGTCTCACCCTCTCGATGGCCCGGCGCCAGCAGCTGGCCTCGCCGATGAGCGAGTTCCTCGGCATCACGGCCGTGGGCGTCATCCTCGTCTTCGGCGGTGCGCTCGTCTCGCGCGGCGCGCTCGACCCGGGCGGATTCATCGCCTTCGTAGCCATCTTCTCGCAGATCACGCGCCCCGTCCGCACCTTCATCGACCAGTTCGCCAACATCAACCAGGGCATCGCCGCCGGCGAGCGCATCTTCTCGATCATCGACACCAAACCCGAGATCGAGGACAAGCCCGACGCCCGTGAACTCAAGGGACTCAGGGACAAGATCGAGTTCCGCCACGTACACTTCTCCTACGACGGCACGCGCGAGGTTATCGACGACATCTCGTTCGAAATCCGCCGCGGCCAGACCGTCGCGCTGGTGGGCCCCTCGGGCGGCGGGAAATCGACCCTGAGCGAACTGCTGCCGCGCTTCTACGACCCGACCTCGGGCGAGATCCTCATCGACGGCATCTCGCTGCGCGACTACACGCAGGACAGCGTACGCGCCCACATGAGCGTCGTGGCGCAGGATACGGTGCTCTTCAACGACACGATCGAGGGCAACATCGCCATGGGACGGCCCTCGGCCACGCACGAGGAGATCGTCGAGGCGGCCAAGGTGGCCAATGCCGACAGTTTCATCCGTGAATGTCCGGAGGGCTACGGCACCAACATCGGCGACCGCGGCGTGAAACTCTCCGGCGGACAGCGGCAGCGCCTCTCGATTGCCCGCGCCGTGCTGAAAAACCCCGACATCCTGATCCTCGACGAGGCCACCTCGGCCCTCGACACCGAAAGCGAGAAACTCGTGCAGGACGCCCTGAACAACCTGCTCAAGGGCCGCACCTCGGTGGTCATCGCCCACCGCCTCTCGACGATCCACAATGCCGACAAGATCATTGTCGTGGACCACGGCCGCATCGCCGAGCAGGGCACGCACGCCGAACTGATGGCCCGCAACGGCATCTACGCCAAGTTGATCGAAATGCAGTCGTTCGACTGATCCCGCCCCGGCCGCAGCGCCGAGGCACACACCGCAGCCATCCCGCGACTTCGCGCCACCGGGCCGAGGATTCGCGGGATTGTTGCATCATTTCCAAAACTTTTTACTATCTTTGCGAGTTGTCAGAAAATCAGTAAAAACACCATACCGACATGAAGTTCAAGGAGTACAAAGGGCTCGACCTGGCAGGCCTCGCCACCGAGGTGCTGAACGAGTGGGACGCCCACGACACATTCCACAAAAGCATCTCGACCCGCGAAGGGCACCCGACCTTCGTCTTCTACGAAGGCCCCCCTTCGGCAAACGGCATGCCGGGCATCCACCACGTCATGGCCCGCACGATCAAGGACGTCTTCTGCCGCTACAAGACCCAGCAGGGATACCTCGTGCACCGCAAGGCCGGATGGGACACGCACGGACTCCCGGTGGAGCTGGGCGTCGAGAAGAAGCTCGGCATCACGAAGGAGGACATCGGGCGGAAGATCTCGATCGAGGAGTACAACCGCGCCTGCCGCGAGGCCGTCATGGAGTTCACGGGCATGTGGGAGGAGCTCACGCGCAAGATGGGATACTGGGTCAATATGGATGACCCCTACATCACCTACGACAACAAATACATCGAGTCGCTGTGGTGGCTGCTCAAGCAGCTCTTCGACAAGGGGCTGCTCTACAAGGGCTACACGATCCAGCCCTACTCGCCGGCCGCCGGCACGGGGCTCTCGACCCACGAGCTGAACCAGCCGGGCTGCTACCGCGACGTGAAGGACACGACCGTCGTGGGCCAGTTCCGCATCACGGACCCCAAACCCGAGATGGAGGGTTGGGGCACCCCCTACTTCCTGGCATGGACCACCACGCCGTGGACCCTGCCGTCGAATACGGCGCTCTGCGTCGGCCCGAAGATCGACTACGTGGCCGTCCGCACCTGGAACGCATACACGGGTGAGAAGATGACCGCCGTACTGGCCAAGCCGCTGCTCTACGCCCATTTCAACAAGAAGGCCGAAGGTCTCGCCCTCGAGGAGTACAAGGCCGGCGACAAGCTCGTTCCGTTCCAGGTTGTCGGCGAATACAAGGGAACCGACCTCGTAGGCATGCACTACGAGCAGCTGCTGCCGTGGGTGAAGCCCGTCGAGACGGATGCCGAAGGCAACTGGCACGACGCCTCCGACAAGGCCTTCCGGGTCATTCCGGGCGACTACGTCACCGTCGAGGACGGTACGGGTATCGTACACATCGCGCCGACGTTCGGTGCCGACGACGCCTTCGTGGCCCGCGCCGCAGGCATTCCCTCGCTCTTCATGATCAACCGCAAGGGCGAGACGCGCCCGATGGTCGATCTGCAGGGCAAGTTCTACCTGCTTGACGAACTCGACGAGCGTTTCGTCAGCGAGTGCGTCGATGTCGATCGCTACAGGGAATACGAGGGCCGCTGGGTGAAGAACGCCTACGACCCGCAGTTCACCGTGGACGGCCGGTACGACGAGAAGGCCGCCGCTGCGGCCGAGTCGCTCGACATCTACATCTGCATGAAGATGAAGGCCGCCTCGAAGGCTTTCAAGATCGAGAAGCACGTACACAACTACCCCCACTGCTGGCGCACGGACAAACCCGTGCTCTACTACCCGCTCGACTCGTGGTTCATCCGCACCACGGCGCTCAAGGAGCGGATGATCGAGCTCAACCGCACGATCCGCTGGAAACCCGAATCGACCGGTACGGGCCGCTTCGGCAAGTGGCTCGAGAACCTCAACGACTGGAACCTCTCGCGTTCGCGCTTCTGGGGCACGCCGCTGCCGATCTGGGCCACGGAGGACCGTTCGGAGCTCAAGTGCATCGGCTCGGTCGAAGAGCTCGTCGCCGAGATCGAGAAGTCGGTGGCCGCAGGCTTCATGAAGGAGAACCCCTACAGGAGTTTCAAGGTGGGCGACATGTCGAAGGAGAACTACTCGACCGCGCACATCGACCTGCACCGCCCCTATGTCGATTCGATCGTACTCGTCTCGTCGAAGGGCGAGCCGATGCGCCGCGAACCCGACCTGATCGACGTGTGGTTCGACTCGGGAGCCATGCCCTACGCCCAGGTGCACTACCCCTTCGAGCACAAGGAGGACTTCGCGGAGGTCTACCCCGCCGACTTCATCGCCGAGGGTGTGGACCAGACGCGCGGCTGGTTCTTCACGCTGCACGCCATCGCCACGATGCTATTCGATTCGGTGGCCTTCAAGAACATCATCTCGAACGGCCTGGTGCTCGACAAGAACGGCAACAAGATGTCGAAGCGCCTGGGCAACGCTGTCGATCCGTTCGAGGTGCTCGCCACCTACGGGCCCGACGCCACGCGTTGGTACATGATCTCCAACTCGCAGCCGTGGGACAACCTGAAGTTCGACCGCGACGGCGTGGACGAGGTGCGCCGCAAGTTCTTCGGTACGCTCTACAACACCTACTCGTTCTTCGCACTCTACGCCAACGTGGACGGATTCACCGGACGCGAGGCCGAGGTGCCGATGGAGCGGCGCCCGGAGATCGACCGCTGGATCATCTCGCTCCTGAACACGCTCGTCCGGGAGGTGACCGACTCGCTCGAGAACTACGACCCGACGCCGGCCGCACGCGCCATCCAGGAGTTCGTAGGCGAAAATCTCTCGAACTGGTACGTCCGCCTGAACCGCAAGCGTTTCTGGGGCGGCGGCATGACCGAGAACAAACTTGCCGCCTACCAGACGCTCTACACCTGTCTGGAGACCGTGGCCCTGCTCTCGGCGCCCTTCGCACCGTTCATCTCCGACCGCATCTTCACGGACCTGAATGCCGTAAGCGGCCGCCACACGGACGAATCGGTACACCTCGCAGCCTTCCCGAAGGCCGACGGGGCGCTGATCGACTCGCACCTCGAGGAGATGATGTCGCTGGCACAGAAGGTCTCGTCGATGGTCCTCGCCCTGCGTCGCAAGGTGTCGATCAAGGTGCGTCAGCCGCTCATGAAGATCCTCATCCCGGTGCTCGACCGACAGACCGCCGACTGCATCGCCGCCGTCAGGAACCTGATCATGAACGAGGTGAATGTCAAGCAGGTGGAGCTCATCGAAGATACCACGGGCATCATCACCAAGCGCATCAAGCCCAATTTCAAGACCCTCGGGCCGCGCTACGGCAAATACATGAAGCAGATCGCCGCCATGACCGCCGAATTCTCGCAGGAGCGCATCGCGCAGATCGAGGCGGCTCCCGAGACGGTGCTCGACCTCGGATCGGAACAGATCACCGTTACGCCGGCCGACTTCGAGATCTCGTCGGAAGACATGCCCGGATGGCTCGTGGCCTCGGAGGGCAAGCTCACCGTGGCGCTCGACATCACCGTGACGGACGAGCTCCGCGCCGAGGGTGTGGCACGCGAGTTGATCAACCGCATCCAGAATATCCGCAAAGAGTCGGGATTCGAGGTGACGGACAAGATCCGCGTCGAGATCGAGAACAAGCCGTGCGTGGCCGAAGGCATCGCCCGCTACGCCGACTACATCGCCTCGCAGACGCTGGCCGTCGAGGTCCGCAGCTCGGACGATCCGCAGGGCGAAGCCGTAGTGGCTTCGGACGTGGACGAGGAGCCGATCCGCATCGCCGTGACGCGCGTATAGCCGGACTGCGGCGCCGATTCCGGGTTGCAGATTTGGTATTTTCGGAATATTTGCTTAATTTTACATAAAACCTAAAGCAACAGACGAACTATGGCAGACGAAAGAACCCGATACAGCGACGCCGAACTCGAAGAGTTCAAGCAGTTGATTCTGAAAAAGCTCGAGAATGCGCGTGCGGATTACGAACTGTTGCGTTCCACCATCACGCATACGGCAGACAACGATACGGAGGATACCTCGCCGACATTCAAGGTGCTCGAGGAAGGCGCCACGACACTCTCGAAGGAGGAGAGCGGACGTCTGGCTGCTCATCAGATGAAGTTCATCCGCAACCTCGAAATGGCCCTCGTGCGTATCGAGAACAAGACGTACGGCATCTGCAAGACGACCGGGAAGCTCATTCCGAAGGAGCGGCTGATGAAGGTTCCCCACGCCACCGAGTGCATCGAGGCCAAGGAGGCCCGCAAATAAGCCGCGTCCGAAGCCCCGCAGGTCGGGAGTTTTCCACACAACCTCCCGGTCGGGATGCCCAGAGGCTGATCGTATGCCTGACGCACACCTCCAACCGGATAACCGGGGAGGAGCAGGCAGGCGGAAGAGCGGGTCTTACCCATAAAGAACAGACGGTTCTTCGACGCAAAACGACAAAAAAAGCCCGCATGATGCGGGCTTTTTTTGTCATCCGCCACATTCGGATACCGACCATCCATACTTTTTCGGCGAAAAATACGTTATCTTTGAACCGATGTTTACCCGGTTCTGCATATCCGCATTGACCTTGCTCGCTGTGGCGTCCGTCTCCTTTGCCCGCGTCGCGGGTCCCGATATGCGCTCACCGAAACGGCCTCATTCCGACAGCATACGGATCCGGCCTACGGCCCTCTTCACCCCGGACAGCGCCCGCATCTCGAACCCCGAAGCGGCTGAACGCAACAAAAGGCTCTACGACAGCATACGCTCGAAGACCACCCGCCGGCGTGTCCCCCGCATGCTTTACCGCATGCTTTTCGTCCGCCCGGTGCTGGACACGACGTCGAACGGAACCGTCAGGGATGAGAGCCGCCAGCTCGAGCCCTATGCCGGCAAAACGATCGGATCGATCTCCATCGAACGCTCACAGGTCTTCGACGAAAACGGCAACTGGCTCGAACGCGCCGGCAACAACACCCACATGCTGACCCGCGAGCGGGTCATCCGCCGCGACCTGCTCTTCCGCACGGGCGATACCCTCGACCCGCAACTCGTCGTGCGCAACAAGCAACTGCTGCGCTCGCGCAGCTACATCGCCGATGTGGACATCGCCATACAGACCGACACGCTCGACACCACACAGGTACACCTCACCGTAAAGACGCGCGACAGCTGGACCATCTCCGTAGACGGAGCGCTCCACTCCGAAGGGCGCACGATGGTCGGGGTCTCCGACGCCAACATCTTCGGATGGGGCAACAGTCTGAAGGTGATGACCAACTTCAGCCGCAAGGACTTCTCCTACGGCGGCAACATGGTCGAATACGAAATCCCCAACCTGCTGGGTACCTTCTACACGGCCGATTTTGCCGCCGGGCGCGACTTCTACAACTCGACCCTCGAACTGGGCATGCGCAAGGAGTTCCTCCGCCCGACAGACTACGAGTTGGGCATTACCTACAGCGACAACAAGGCCAAACGATACATGATCGAGGAGGACTCGTCGGAACTGGTCAAGGAGCGCAACCTCGACGTATGGGGAGGCTACTCGCACTACCTGCGGGGAATCCGCTCAAGCGTCTATCTCACCGGGCGCTACAACTACCGCCGCGTCAGCCTCCGCCCGCCCGTGGCCGTCGATTACAACCCTGCCCTGCACGACCAGGACGTCCTGCTCCTCGGCGCCGGTCTCTACCGCGAGCGGTTCTATACGGCCAACATGGTCTATGGGTTCGGTTCGCGCGAGTACCTGGCGACGGGCTACAAGGCGGAGTTGGTAAGCGGCTATTCATGGGGCGAGTTCAAGGATGCCATGTATCTGGGAATGAGCTACGAAACGGGCGGATTCTCCCGTTTGGGCTACATCATGGGTGGAGTGACGCTCGGAAGCTACATCGACCTGCAGTCGGGCATGTGGCGGCAGAGCGCCGTGGATGTTGATCTGAGGTGGTTCTCGAATCTGTTCCTGTTCCGCCGGAGCCGCATCCGCCAGTTCCTCTCGTTCAACTACACCCAAGGATGGAACCGTGTCGGGGGCAGCGACGAAAGCATCCGGTTCACCAGTGAAAACGGACTGCAGGCCCTCAACGAATACGTCATCGGCACCAACCGGATGATCATCAACACCGAGACCGTCGTCTTCACCCCCTACCAGCCGCTGGGATTCCGCATCGCCTTCTTCGGATTCGCCGACTTCGGCCTGCTGGGATACTCACCCAACATCTTCAAGAACGACTTCTTCACCTCGTTCGGATTCGGCGTAAGGCTGCGCAACGAGCGCCTCGTGTTCAACACGATCCAGATCCGGCTGGGGCTGGCACTGGGCAAACACGGACTGGTCGAGAGCGAATACTTCCGGCTGTCGAACGCCACACGGCTCGAGCAATACCGTTACCGCCCGACACGACCCGAGATCGTAGGTTTCGAATAAGGGGCTCGCGGAAAAACAGGGAGCGGGGCCGCTGACCGACGCCCCCGCTCCCGAACATGAACTTTTTATTTCGTATCCGGTCTATTTGCGTGTCTTGATCTCCACCACACCCTCGCTTGCCTGCTCGCCATAGCGGCGCACGGCCTTCTTGCCCGTGAGAACCTCCATGTGGCAGATCTTCTCGGGATCGAGCCGATCGACCTCTTCCGACGAAGCCTCGCGGCCGTCGATGTAGACTTTCATCCCGGCAAAGGCACCCTTCCCGATCGAGGCATTCCGGATCACGATGCCCAACCCGTCTTCCGATCCGAGCCGGTCGGAAAGTTTGTCCAGTTCCTTGAGCCGAAGCTGGGCCTCCTTCCATTCGTCGCTGTTGAAATACTCGCCGGATGCCTCCATCTTGCGCAGAGCCTCCTGCCACTCATCGCTCTTGAAATAGGCATCCATCTTACGCTGGGCCTCCTTCCATTCGTCACTGTTGAAATACTCGCCGGATGCCTCCATCTTGCGTTGGGCCTCCTGCCACTCGTCGCTCTTGAAATACGCCTCCATTCGGTCGAGGCTGCGCAGCACCTCCTTTCCCTCCTTACTTTCAAAATAGGCCCGGGCCTCCTCCGGCGAAAGGACGCGCACACCGTCCGACTTCTTCTTGGTCCGGATCTCAATGACACCCTCGTACCCCTGACCGGCATATTCCGAGGGAATATTGTCTTTACCCTTGAGGACCGAGACGGATTCGATCCGCCCGGGATCCAGCGAACCGATCTCCGGCACACGCTCCCCGTCCACCAGGTAGAGCACATGCTCCGGCAGGGCCCCTTCTTTACCTACAATGTGGATTGGAGCATCGTCCGAGGAAGCATAGCCGACAACGGTAACATCGTCCGCATCGGATTGCGGCGTCCCATTTCCCTCTTTCTTGAGTTCGACCAGAACCTCCCCGTTGCGACCCTTGTCGCCGTACATCCGGATTGCAGTAGAATCCTTCAATACCGTGATCGACTGAATCTGCTCGGGAGTGATATCGTTGATCGAGGATGCAGGCTGCTCCCGGCCATCGACCAGGACCAACGGATCGGCACCATCGGGGGCCGATGTACGGATTTTCAGATTTTCTTTCTTACCTTTGTCCTCCGGAAAGAGATAGACGGTTTCGGCAAAGGCCCCGAGAGCCAGCGCCGTGAGCGGCAGGAGCAGAAGCACGCGGGCTCCGGTCCACCGAGACGATTTTTTTCGCAACATCATGGTAATACGGTTTTTAAGTTTACTGTGATTGAAGCTGTTGGCAATTGAGTACCACCTCCCGCCAACAGCTTTCCTTATAAGAAGCAATTGGTAACTTTTCGCATCGATGCCGCTCGAGATCACCGCCTCGTCGGCCTCGTATTCGTGAATATCGCGCAATTCGCGCCGCAGGAGCCACATGGCCGGATTGAACCACTGGAGGCACCCGCAGAGATCCGTGAGCAGCAGGTCAGCCGAATGGTGCATGCGGACATGGGCCCGCTCGTGGAGCAGGATCGCCTCGCCGCAAACCGCCCGGTCGCGGTCGGAGAGCACGATGAAGCGCCCCCAGCTGAACGGCCGCACCGAATCGCCGGCATGTACCAGGACGGTCCCGTCATCGAGCCGCTCGCGGCGGTCGCAACGACCGATCAGCCGGGCCACACCGCCCAACGACCAGCAGAGCCGCACAAACGCCCCTGCCACTCCCACGGCAAAGAGTCCTCCGAGCAGCCGCTCCCACGGGAACGCATGGCCTTCAGCCGGAAGGTCCGCCGCAGTGGAAACTGCCGGCAAAACCGAAACGGGCAGCGCAGGCAGTGTCCGGTAGACCGTGATGACGCAAAGCGGCAGCACGAACGAGAGCACGATGGCCCCCAGCACCACGATGCGGTTGAACCGATGGAAGGTCTCGCGGCTCAGCAGCAGTTTGAAGAAGAGGTAGAAAACCGCCAGGCAGGCCCCGACCTTTAGGCTGTATATCGCCAGATCGTACCACATGGCTACCGTTGGTTCTGGTTTTCGATGCGGTCGATCAACTCGCGCAGTTCATCGACCGAGATCTTCTCCTCCTCGACAAGCGCCGAGACGGCCCCCAGGTAGGAGTTCTCGAAATAGCGGCTGATGACGCTGCCGAGCGTCTGCCGCGAAAACTCCTCCTCGCTCACCAGCGGATAGTATTGGTAGGTCGCACCATAGGCCTTGTGCCCGACGTAGCCCTTCGATTCGAGGGCACGCACCATGGTGGACAGGGTGTTGAAATGGGGTTTGGGCTCGGGCGCCATCTCCACCAGCTCGCGCACGAACAACGGTCCCCGCTCCCAGAAGCAGCGCATCAGCTCCTCCTCGCGCCGTGTCAGCTTTTCCATCGTCATCGGTTTTCAGATCCGCCCCGGAACTGTTCCGGGGTTCCGACAACAAAGGTAAACAAAAAACCGGAGGATGCAACTATTTTACATAGTTTTTTAACTATATTTTTTAGTTACACCCTCCCGAAAAAGAAAAAAGCGGGGTTCGGACCGGATCCGAACCCCGCACGTATCGTATCGGCGCAGGTACTACTCCTCGTCGCGGTACATGTGCTCCACGTAGATGGCGTGCATCATGGCCTCGCGCTTTGCAACGGAGGGCTTCGTGAAGTACTGACGACGGCGGAGCTCCTTCAGGACACCCGTACGCTCGTATTTACGCTTGAACTTCTTCAGGGCGCGCTCGATGTTTTCGCCCTCTTTTACCGGCATGATAA
>ERZ857745.3456-NODE-3456-length-15093-cov-5.959170_pt1 | contig 15093 bp, 10 predicted proteins | sample MGYA00519699_ERZ857745 | MGnify/ENA primary metagenome ERZ857745 (study PRJEB31778, sample SAMEA3449357) | human gut metagenome | biome: human gut; feature: human-associated habitat; material: faeces | place: United Kingdom | collected 2010/2012 ...
GGGATCATCAGGCCGGAGGCTCCGGCGTACAGAACGTGACGGAACGGCTGAAGCTGTTTTTCGGGCCGGCGGCGGATTGGGCGGAGGATTCACCCTGCTGGGGGACGGTGCGGTGCTGCTGGCGGCGCTGGCCAACGGCTTCTCCATCTCGCTTTTCAAGCGGTATGCCGAGGGAGAGGACACCCTGACCCTGTGCGGATATCAGTTCATCGTGGGCGGGGGGCTTTTGCTGCTGACGGGACTGTGCTGCGGCGGTACGCTGCCGCATTTCACCGGGCAGTCCCTTCTGCTGTTGGGATACATGGTGCTGCTGTCCGCCGTGGCCCAGACCATCTGGAGCGCCCTGACCCGGTACAATCCGGTGGGGCGGGTGGCGGTATACGGCTTTTTGAATCCCGTGTTCGGCGTGCTTCTGTCGGCGCTGCTCCTGCGGGAGGGACAGCAGGCCTTTACCCCGTACAGTTTAGCGGCATTGGTACTGGTATGCGTGGGAATTTTCGTGGTCAACCGCAGCGATGCCCCCGGCAGGGGAGCGCAGGCCGATCAGCAACCATAACAGGAAAAGGGACGGTCCACAGGGACCGTCCCTTTTCCTGTGGGAGAGCTTGCTATATTCGTTTACACATATTTGGATATTCAGCTTCCGGAACAGTGGATGATCCTCCTCGCCGCTGCCAAAGATATCCTCCGACACCTCTCGGGGACGGTGAGGGATTTCAGATTCCGGCAGCTGACCAGTGTGGCCAGCCGAAGGGGGCCTTTGAAGCACTGATGATGTGCTCCACATGGCGAAAGTCCTGCATCTCTCCCGCAATACCGTCGCCAAGCATATGCGCCTGCTGGAGGAACACGGGCTCATCATCACGGAATGGACGCAGATGAAAAACGGTATTAGGAAAAACGGAAACTTGCGCTGCACCATCGTTCCCATGCACGAGGTCTTGGAGCAGTGTTACCAGCGGCAAATGACCGAACTGGAGCGTCAGCGAGTGCAGAAAAAGCTGTCGGCACAGAGTACAGAGACCATATGTCCGCCCCTGTGAGCCGCTGTGTGGTCTCTTTCGGAGCGGGGCAGCATTCCTGCCCCGGAGAGCGGTATCAAACCACTTTTGGGCGGCTTCCTCGGCTCTGCGGAGGACGAAAGAAGAAGCAGGGAAAAATTTCAAAACCGGGGCGAGAGCTCAGGTTTTCGGAATACAAAAATATGCCCCCGGCTGAGCCGGGGGCATACCCTGTATGGGAAAGACGATCGCTTACTTGTTGTAGAGCACCTTGTCGGCCTCGGCCATTTCGGCAAAGACGCCGGCGTGCTTCTTGGCGGTGACGGCCTTGATGACCAGCAGGGTCGCGACCATCAGAACGATGGCGATGATCATGCAGACCACAGCGTTCTGGACGATACCGGCAATAATAAAGCTGACGAAGGAAACGGCAGCCACGGTGATACCGTAGGGGATCTGGGTGGCCACGTGGTTCAGGTGGAAGCAGTGGGCGCCGGCAGAAGCCATGATGGTGGTATCGGAGATGGGGGACAGGTGGTCGCCGCACACGCCGCCGGCGCAGGAAGCAGCCAGACCCACGGACAGCAGAGTCATCTGGGTATCCCAGTCAAACACGGCGCAGACCAGCGGGACCATGATGCCGATGGTACCCCAAGAGGTACCGGTGGCGAAGCCGATGAAGCAGGACACGATGAAGATCACGGCGGGCAGGAACTTAGCAAGGCTGCCGGTGTTGGCCATAACGCCCTCTACGAAGGAACCCACCTGCAGACCATTGTCACGGCACAGGCCGCACAGGGTCCAGGCGAAGCAGAGGATCAGGATGGGGGAGATCATCTGGATGAAGCCATTGGGAATGGCCTCCATGGACTTCTCGAAGGTGATGAGGCCGCGCAGCCAGTAATACACGAACGTAAAGACCAGTGCAATGATGGAACCCAGGCACAGGCCGGTACCGGCGCTGGCGTCGGAGAAGGACATGACGAAGTTGCCGTAGTTGTCGCTCTCGGTGTCCCACATACCGCCGGTCCAGATCAGACCAACGATGCACAGGGCGATCAGAACGATAACAGGCAGCAGCAGATCCAGCACGGAGGAGTGCTTGGCACCCTCTTCGTAGTCGTCGGCGCCCTCAAAGGGACGCTCGGGGGTGGTGAACAGATCGTCCTTGACCTGAGAATTGTATTCATGGGTCAGCATGGGACCGTAGTCAATGTTCAGCAGGGAGGTGACGATGACCATCACCAGCGTCAGGATGCAGTAGTAGTTGAAGGGGATCTGGCTCAGGAACATGCTGATACGGGAGCCGGGGAAGCCGTCGGGCACGTAGGATGCAACGGCAGCGGCCCAAGAGGACACGGGAGCCAGCATACAAACGGGAGCGGCGGTGGCATCGATGATGTAAGCCAGCTTGGCACGGGAGATCTTGTGGCTCTCCGTCACGGGACGCATCACGGCGCCCACGGTCAGGCAGTTGAAATAGTCGTCGATGAAGATCAGCACGCCCAGCAGCATGGTCAGCAGCTGTGCACCGGAGCGGGTCTTCACGGCCTTCTTGGCCCAGCGGCCGAAGGCAGCGGAACCGCCGGCCTTGTTCATCAGATCCACCATGATGCCCAGGATGACCAGGAAAATCAGGATGGAGATGTCGATGGCGTTGATCATGCCGACGCCCTCACCGGCGCCGACGAAGTTCACGACCATCTGCCAGGGCTGGAAGTTGGCCAGCAGCAGGGCACCTACCACGCAGCCCAGGAACAGGGAAGAGTACACTTCCTTACTGATGAGGGCCAGTGCGATTGCCACAACAGGGGGGAACAACGCCCAACCGGTGGCTACGAAGCCGGAACCGTCATTGGCCACCTTGGCGATGACCAGTGCGATCACAACGATCGCCAGCGCAATAAAATACGCTATACGAGTGCCTTTCTTTTCCATTAGGTGATTTACCTCCTCAAATTTGGTGACTTTATGGTAGCGGTTTTTGGAGGTATTGTCAAGATTCCAGAAACCGCTTCCGGCCTGAATTTTGAACAAATTATGAATCAATCTTTTGGACGTTCCTCTGAAAATTGCGCCGATTCTCACTTTCTTAATAGGATTTTGCGGTCTATTTACGGAAAACATATAAAAATCGTGCTAATATTTGAAAATCTCTTAACACAAAATTAACGCACTTTTTGCGCCTTTTTCCATTTTTGGCAGCTGACCTGACAAAAATGGAAATCGAAATATCGCATATTTGCGTTGCGGACCCATTCTGTCCGCCTTGCGGCGGACAACTCCCTGCACGCTGCCCTCTCGAAGCGTGTAGGTGGCCGCAAGCCCCTCAAAAAAGGGAGTGGCGCAACTCCCGCTGCGCCACTCCCTTAGAGAATGCCCTGTCCTATATTCGATAGAAAAAATGAGGGCGCAGCTTTCGCTACGCCCTCACGATGTAGGATCGGTTCAGACCAACCTCAAAGGAACGATATTCTTACTTGTTGTAGAGCACCTTGTCGGCCTCGGCCATCTCCTGGAAGATACCGGCGTGCTTCTTGGCAACCACGGCCTTGATGACCAGCAGGGTGGCGATCATCAGAACGATGGCGATGATCATGCAGACCACAGCGTTCTGGACGATACCGGCAATAATAAAGCTGACGAAGGAAACGGCAGCCACGGTGATACCGTAGGGGATCTGGGTGGCCACGTGGTTCAGGTGGAAGCAGTGGGCGCCGGCAGAAGCCATGATGGTGGTATCGGAGATGGGGGACAGGTGGTCGCCGCACACGCCGCCGGCGCAGGAAGCAGCCAGACCCACGGACAGCAGAGTCATCTGGGTATCCCAGTCAAACACGGCGCAGACCAGCGGGACCATGATGCCGATGGTACCCCAAGAGGTACCGGTGGCGAAGCCGATGAAGCAGGACACGATGAAGATCACGGCGGGCAGGAACTTAGCAAGGCTGCCGGTGTTGGCCATAACGCCCTCTACGAAGGAACCCACCTGCAGACCATTGTCACGGCACAGGCCGCACAGGGTCCAGGCGAAGCAGAGGATCAGGATGGGGGAGATCATCTGGATGAAGCCATTGGGAATGGCCTCCATGGACTTCTCGAAGGTGATGAGGCCGCGCAGCCAGTAATACACGAACGTAAAGACCAGTGCAATGATGGAACCCAGGCACAGGCCGGTACCGGCGCTGGCGTCGGAGAAGGACATGACGAAGTTGCCGTAGTTGTCGCTCTCGGTGTCCCACATACCGCCGGTCCAGATCAGACCAACGATGCACAGGGCGATCAGAACGATAACAGGCAGCAGCAGATCCAGCACGGAGGAGTGCTTGGCACCCTCTTCGTAGTCGTCGGCGCCCTCAAAGGGACGCTCGGGGGTGGTGAACAGATCGTCCTTGACCTGAGAATTGTATTCATGGGTCAGCATGGGACCGTAGTCAATGTTCAGCAGGGAGGTGACGATGACCATCACCAGCGTCAGGATGCAGTAGTAGTTGAAGGGGATCTGGCTCAGGAACATGCTGATACGGGAGCCGGGGAAGCCGTCGGGCACGTAGGATGCAACGGCAGCGGCCCAAGAGGACACGGGAGCCAGCATACAAACGGGAGCGGCGGTGGCATCGATGATGTAAGCCAGCTTGGCACGGGAGATCTTGTGGCTCTCCGTCACGGGACGCATCACGGCGCCCACGGTCAGGCAGTTGAAATAGTCGTCGATGAAGATCAGCACGCCCAGCAGCATGGTCAGCAGCTGTGCACCGGAGCGGGTCTTCACGGCCTTCTTGGCCCAGCGGCCGAAGGCAGCGGAACCGCCGGCCTTGTTCATCAGATCCACCATGATGCCCAGGATGACCAGGAAAATCAGGATGGAGATGTCGATGGCGTTGATCATGCCGACGCCCTCACCGGCGCCGACGAAGTTCACGACCATCTGCCAGGGCTGGAAGTTGGCCAGCAGCAGGGCACCTACCACGCAGCCCAGGAACAGGGAAGAGTACACTTCCTTACTGATGAGGGCCAGTGCGATTGCCACAACAGGGGGGAACAACGCCCAACCGGTGGCTACGAAGCCGGAACCGTCATTGGCCACCTTGGCGATGACCAGTGCGATCACAACGATCGCCAGCGCAATAAAATACGCTATACGAGTGCCTTTCTTTTCCATTAGGTGATTTACCTCCTCAAATTTGGTATCCCTATCTTACTCGTCCTAACGGACTATTGTCAAGTTCTTAGCGTGCTTTTCCCTCTTTTTAACAAATTGTGAACTGGCCTTTTGGTTTTTTTCACAAGAAATATTCACGATATGGTGGATATTTTACACGCTGACTGGTAAAAAATACAAGGATTGTATACAATGGAAAGAAAATTAAGGCCCTTAACCGGCAAAATGTTGAAATACCACGCGTAGTTCTATAATGCAGAATAAACGAAACAGCGATAACAGCATGGGAGAAGGACTGTCCCAAACCCGGCGGAGCAGTCATGATACCCCGCAGGAACAGGGAGCTGCCGTTTGGTCGAAACAGCTTTTTGTTCTCCTATAAAAGACGATATAACGGAAATCTGTGCGCCCGCAGCGTGCAACAGGCAAAGGCCGCATCTTCCATGATGACCTGCACGCTTTCAGCACTGGCGGCATACTTTTTGTCAACAACGGTGCTTTGCGCAAGGAACGTGTCTCCGACGGCATACTTTTTGCCAACAGCAGCAAAAAGTATGAAAAAATGCCGCCAGAAACCATCGGTTTCTGCTGGCGTTCTTTGGTGACTTTCTTTCGCTATTGAAAGAAAGTTACCCGTCGGAGACAAAATAAGATTACTTCCCCAAAGGTATGCCGCCGGAGGCAATAAAATAAGCAACTGCAAAAACATCCCCCGCCGCAGGCCAAAGCAGCACAAAAACACACCGCCCCGGCGCATGACGCAGCCGGGGCGGCAAAGAGAGGGAAAGAGAGCACATTTCAAGCGGCGCCGGGTACTCAGTCGCCCTCACGCATCCGGTAGCCCACACCCACCTCCGTGAAGATGTACTTGGGCTGGCCGGGATTTTCCTCGATCTTGCGGCGGATATTGGCCATATTCACCCGCAGGATCTGGTTGTCGTTTTTGGCCTTGGGACCCCACAGCTCCTTGATGATGAAGTCGTAGGTCAGCACCTTGCCGGCGTATTTGCCCAGCAGGGACACGATCCGATACTCGTTGGCGGTGAGCCGGGCGTTTTCCCCGTGGATCAGCACCTGATGCTTGTCATAGTCGATGACCAGATCGCCGGTGGTAAAGCGCCCGGACTGGGCGATCTCCGGGTTAGAGAGGGAGGTGCGGGTGTGGCGGATGGCGGTGCGGATGCGGGCCAGCAGCTCGGAGGTGCCGAAGGGCTTGACCAGATAGTCGTCGGCGCCGTAGTCCAGCGCCTCCACCTTGTCTCGCTCGTGGTTCCGGGCGGAGACCACCACAATGGGCAGACTGGACCACTTCCGCACGGAGCGCAGCACCTCCAGGCCGTCCATATCCGGCAGCCCCAGATCCAGCACGATGAGGTCCGGACAGTGGGAGGAGATCATGGTCAGCGCCTCTTCGCCGGTGTTGACGATGATGGTGTCGTAGCCGTTGGCCGTGAGGATCATAGAGATGAAGCTGCTGATGCTCTGCTCATCCTCCACGATCAAAACCTTATCCTTGATCTTCATAGCTGTCTACCTCCTGTTGAATTTCTTTATCCAAAGGCAGCTCCACGGTGAACCGTGCGCCGCCCTCCGTCCTGTTTTCGCCTCTGATGTGGCCGCCATGGGCCCGCACCACTGTCCGGCAAACGGACAGGCCGATGCCCATGCTGCGGCCCCGATCTCCCTGCTGACCCTGCAGGGTGCCGTCAAAGAGATGCTCCAACCGGTCCGGGGCGATGCCCTGTCCGTCGTCCTCCACGATGAACCGGGCCCAGTCTTCGCTGCGGCACAGGGTCACGGTGATGTGCCGGGTGGTCTTACCGTGGAGCACGGCGTTTTCCATGAGATTGGTCAGCACCTGCTCCATCAGCAGCGGGTCCATGGGTACCAGCAGAAACTCCTCCGGCAGACGTACCTCCACCGGGATGTCCGTTCCCCACCGGCGGGTAAACTTGCCCACCGCCCCCTCGATGATCTCCTCGGCGGCCTCCGGCGTCTTGTTGACCTTGGCCTCGTCACCGCCCATGCGGGTGATGCTCAGCAGATTCTCCACGATGCGGATCAGCCACTGGGCCTCCTCGTTGGCGTTGCGGATCAGCTCATGGCGCTGCTCCGGCGTCAGGGTATTCTCCTGCTCCAGCAGCACATTAGTGGCCCCCACGATGCCCGTCAACGGCGTGCGGATGTCGTGGGACACCGCCCGCAGGAGGTTGCCGTGCATCCGCTCCAGCTCCGCCTCCCGCCGCACCTCATCCATCTGCTTGGCCCGGCTGGTAACGATACCGGTCACAACGGAAATGGTCATGGTCACCAGAAAGGTCAACGGGAATCCCGACAGAGTGAAGCTGACGTTCCAGTAGGGCGGGGTGAAGATGTAGTCCACGCTGAGCACGGCGAAGATGGAGATGATGAGGCTGAAGAAGAAGCCCTCCGTCAGCAGCGCCGTCAAAAACACGTCCAGCAGGAAGATCATGTACACATACCCGGTGTCGCCGTCCTGGCTGGCCCCCCGCAGGATCAGGCACAGCACCACCGACAGGGTGTACAGGCTCATGGAGATGATAAAGTCCTTGCCGGAGTAGGAAAAGCCAATGGAGGGGATACGCTTTCGGCGCAGCCACTGCTCCGGCCATTGGATGTGCGGTTTCTTCAAATCCCTGCTACCTCCCGACGCTCAGGTTTTTCTGACCTGATTATACCATACTTCACGTTAAGATTTCGCTAAAAACCTGTTAAGAACAGAGAAAACGCCGGAAAAGACTTTTTTCGGGACCGGTTGACAAAACCGGAGACCGTCTGCTATACTACATATAACTAAAGAACCAGTCATGCAGTGAGATGCTGAGCCATGCAGAATTGCCCGGAGGAGACGCCGGGCGCTTTTGCGTGGCTTTTTGTTTTTAGAAAGGAGAGATGGATCATGTATGATGTACTGGTCATCGGCGGCGGCGTCATCGGCTGCGCCATCGCACGGGAGCTGAGCCGCCGCAGCGGACGCATCTGTGTGGTGGAGCGCAATGAGGACGTCTGCACCGGCACCAGCAAGGCCAATTCCGCCATTGTCCACGCCGGCTTCGACGCCGAGCCCGGCAGCCGGAAGGCCCGCTTCAACGTGGAGGGCAGCCGCATGATGGAGGCCCTGTCCCGTCAGCTGGACTTTCCCTATCGCCGGTGCGGCGCACTGGTGCTGTGTCTGGATCCGGCGGACCGTGAGAAGCTGCAGGCCCTCTATCAGCGGGGGCTTGCCAACGGCGTGGAGGGGCTGGAGATCGTGGAGGGCGAGGCTCTGCACCGGATGGAGCCTGCCCTGTCCCAACAGGCGGTGGCGGCCCTGTATGCCCCTACCAGCGCCATTCTCTGCCCCTTCGGCCTGACCATTGCTCTGGCGGAGAACGCTGCCGCCAACGGCACGGAGTTCCGCTTCGATACGCAGGTGCAGCATATCCGCCGGCAGGGGGATCACTTTGTGGTGGACACCAGCCGTGGCCCGATGGAGAGTCGTGCCGTGGTCAACGCCGCCGGCGTATGGGGCGACGTGCTCCATAACCAGCTGTGCGGCGATCCCCTCCGGATCACCCCCCGCCGGGGCGAATACTGCCTGCTGGACCGGAAGGACGGCGGTCTGGTGAGCCATACCATCTTCCAGCTGCCTGGTGCCATGGGCAAGGGCGTGCTGGTGACCCCCACTGTCCACGGAAACCTCCTCCTCGGCCCCACCGCCACGGATCAGCAGGATCGGGACGACACTGCTACCACCCAGACGGGGCTGGATCACGCCATCGCCACGGCGGGCCGCAGCGTGCCGAACCTGCCCATGCGGGACGTCATTACCAGCTTCGCCGGCCTGCGGGCCCATCTGGAGGGCGGCAGCGACGACTTCTACATCCGGGAGAGCAGCGAGAACTTCTTCGAGGCCATCGGCATCGAGTCCCCCGGTCTGTCCTCCGCCCCGGCCATCGGCGTGTACGTGGCGGGACTGGTGGCGGAAAAGCTGGGCCTTGCGGAAAAGCCTGATTTCATCGCTCAGCGCCGGGATATCGTCCACGTGCGGGAGCTGCCGCTGTCGGAGCGGCAGGCACTGGTGGAGCGGGACCCCGCCTACGGCAATATTCTCTGCCGCTGTGAGCAGATCAGCGAGGGGGAGATCCGGGACGCCATCCGCCGCAGTCCCGGCGCCCGTTCTCTGGACGGCGTCAAGCGCCGGGTCCGGGCCGGTATGGGCCGGTGTCAGGGCGGCTTCTGCGCCCCCCGTGTCATGGAGCTGCTGTCCGAGGAGCTGGGAGTTCCCCAGACACAGCTGACCAAATCCGGCGGCGGGAGCCTTCTGCTGACCGGCGAGACGAAGGAGGTGCAGGCATGAAGCAGGTGCAGCTTGCCATCATCGGCGGAGGCCCGGCGGGCCTGTCCGCCGCCATTGCCGCCCGGAAAGCCGGGGTGGAGGATATCCTCCTCATCGAGCGGGATCGGGAGCTGGGCGGTATTCTGAATCAATGTATCCATGCAGGCTTTGGCCTGCATACCTTCGGCCGGGAGCTCACCGGCCCGGAGTACGCCGGAGAGTATGTGCGGCAGTTCCGGGAGCTGAACATCCCCTGTCTGTCTGGTGCCATGGTGCTGAACCTGTCCCCGGACCGGGTGCTGACCGTCACCGGCCGGGAGACGGGCCTCGTGCAGATTCAGGCGCAGGCCGTCATTCTGGCCATGGGCTGCCGGGAGCGCCCCCGTGGTGCGCTGAATATCCCCGGCACCCGCCCGGCGGGCATCTATTCCGCCGGTGCGGCCCAGCGTCTGGTGAATGTGGAGGGCCTCATGCCCGGCCGGGATGTGGTGATCCTGGGCAGCGGCGACATCGGCCTCATCATGGCCCGCCGCATGACGCTGGAGGGCGCCCGTGTCCATGCCGTGGCGGAGGTCATGCCCTATTCCGGCGGCCTGAAGCGGAACATCGTCCAGTGTCTGGAGGACTTCCATATCCCCCTCTACCTCTCCACCACCGTGGTGGATATCCACGGACGGGAGCGGCTGGAGGCGGTGACGCTGGCGCAGGTGGACGGCAGCCGCCGCCCCATCCCCGGCACGGAGCGGCGCATCCCCTGTGATACGCTGCTGCTGTCGGTGGGCCTGCTGCCGGAAAACGAGCTGAGCCGGGAGGCCGGGGTGCAGATGGACTCCGTCACCGGCGGCCCGGTGGTGTCCGACGACCTGTCCACCTCTCTGCCCGGTGTGTTCGCCTGCGGCAACGTGCTCCACGTCCACGACCTGGTGGACTTCGTGTCTCAGGAGGCGGCCAAGGCCGGTGAAAACGCCGCCCGCTACATCCTCGGCGGGCAGGGCAAGACGGCTACCGTCCAGCTGGAGGGAAAAAACGGCGTCCGCTATACCGTCCCCCAGCAGCTGGACCCCCACCATATGGCGGACAGCGTCACCGTGCGCTTCCGGGTGGGGCAACCCTATCAGAAGGCGGCCCTGTGCGTCTATACCGACGGTAAGCTCCTGCGCCGGGTACCTAAGCGCATCCTGACCCCCGGCGAGATGGAGCAGTTTACCCTGCGGCGGGAGGAACTGCCGGAGAGCGTTCGGACCGTTACATTCCAGATCGAGGAGGGGGAAGCGAAATGAACATCCGTGAACTGACGTGCATCGGCTGCCCCATGGGCTGCCAGCTGCGGGCCACGCTGGAGGATGGTGTCGTCACTGCCGTCACCGGCAACACCTGCCCCCGTGGCGATGCCTACGCCCGGAAGGAGTGCGTTCACCCGGAGCGCACCGTCACCGGCACCGTCCGGGTGCTGGGCGGCCCGCTGCCGGTGGTGCCGGTGCGGACGCAGGGGGAGGTACCCAAGGAAAAGGTGCTGGAGGTGGCCCGTGCGCTGCACCACGCCGCCGTCCCCGCTCCGGTGCAGGCCGGTCAGGTGGTCCTTGCCGACGTGTGCGGCACCGGCGTGGCCGTGGTGGCCACAAAAAACATCGGCTAAGCGTTGAAAAAGTCCTCTGTCCCGTGGTAACATAGGGACAGAGGATTTTTTTGCATCTTGCGAGCGGCCATGGGCCGCTGCGGGTCATGGGCCTGCCCTGTGGGCGGCGGAAAGGAGGGACGGCCATGCGCCATCCCATGATGAGCGTGCTGGAGCAGAACCCGGTGCTTCCGGCGGTGAAGGATGCCGGACGGCTGGAGGCGTGTCTGGCCCAACCGGCGGGGGTGGTGTTCCTGCTGTGCGGGGACATTCTGAACATCGACCGGCTCATTGACCGGGTGCATCAGGCGGGGAAATACGCCGTGGTCCACGCCGATCTGGTGACGGGGCTGGCCCCCCGTGAAATTGCCGTGGACTTCCTGCACCGCTGCGGGGCCGACGGCATCATCTCCACCCGGCCCATGCTGCTGCGCCGTGGCCGGGAGCTGGGTCTGCTGACGGTGCTGCGGGTGTTCGCCATTGACTCCAAGGCCGTCAGCAATCTGGGCCGGGAGACGGAGGGCGGGATGCCCGACGTCATTGAAATTCTGCCGGGGACCCTGTGCAAGGTGCTGCACCGGCTGAGCCGGGAGCTGCCAGTGCCATTGATCGCCGGGGGTCTGCTGTCGGACAAGGCGGACGTGCTGGCGGCGCTGGGGGCTGGCGCCCTGTGCGTCTCCGCCAGCGACGAGAGCCTGTGGGCGCTGTGAGCCGTGCCGAAATGAGCTGCCGTGCCAAAGGGGACTGCCGGGTACAGGCTGTCGCCTGCGAAGCCGCCGCCCTGTGGCGCTGCGGCGCTGAGACGATGGAGAACCGCCATTCTGCCACGGCATGGGAAGAAAACGTGAAACGGATGGGCCGTAGGATGGGTACATGAAACGGATAGGCAAAAACGAAACAACGGAAATGGCCCCGGTGAAAAAATGCTTCGTGGGGCTGGAGACGGCGCTGTACCTGCTGTTTTTGGCGCTGGATGCCTTTTCCACCGGCGGCGGCGACGGGGTAAAATACCTCACCATCGTGGTGTGCCTGCTGGCGGCGGTGTGGTCGGCCCGGCACGGCGGCAGCTGCCTGATGGCGTGGGCCATGGTCTTTACTCTGGCGGCGGACACCTTCCTTTTGCTGCTGGACCGGTGGTACGGGGCGGGCATCGCCCTGTTCTGTGTGGTACAGGGCCTGTATCTGGCCCGCATTCGGCGGGCCTGCGGACACACCCTGTGGGTGCTGCGGGCGGGGCTGGTGGCGGCAGCTTGGCCGCTGCTGAACGCTCTGGGGATGGGAACGGCCCTGAATTTGCTGGCGGCGTTGTATTTTGTGAATTTTCTGGTGAACGCCTGCCAGTCCCTGACCCTGCGCTCCGAGAGACTGTTTGCGGCGGGGATGTGGCTGTTTCTGCTGTGCGATGTGTGCGTGGGGCTGCGGAACCAGCCGTCGCTGCTGCCGGGTCTTGCCGGGGCGGCGCAGGTGGGGATGTGGCTGTTCTATCTGCCGGGACAGGTGCTGCTGGTGCTGTCCGGCTTTCCGAAGCGAAGGGGGAATACGACATGAAGGAAGCGAAAAAGCTGTGGTCATGGCTGGCCATCCCCTGTATCGCTCTGGCGGTGCTCACCGGCTCCATCCTGCCGGTGCTGCTGGTGCGGGACTTTTATACGGTGCAGATCGGCCCTCTGGGGATCTGCGAGGCCAGCGGCCTCACCCGCCGGCAGGCGGCGGAGGCCTACGGCGACGTCATGGACTACTGCATGGGTCGCAGACCGGATTTTTCCGCCGGGGTGCTGCCCTTCTCGGCGGAGGGCGCCAGCCACTTTGCCGACGTGCGGGGGCTGTTCCTGCTGGCGGTGTGGGTGTTCGTGGCGGCGGCGGGACTGCTGCTGACAGGGGCTGTTGTGTGCCGCCTGCGGCGGCAGCGGCTGCCCCGGTTAGGGGGCCGGACACCGGGCTTCTGGGCGGCCTGCGGGCTGGGTGGCCTATTTCTGCTGATCGCCCTGTTGGCGGCACTGAATTTTGATCGGGCCTTCACGGTGTTCCACAGCATTTTCTTCCCCGGCAAGGATAACTGGCTCTTTGACCCCGTCGCCGATCCGGTGATCCTGATCCTGCCGGAGGCATTTTTCCGGAACTGCGCCATCGCCATCGTGACGGTGCTGCTGACAGTGTGCATCGTGCTGGTGGTGACGGGCAGAAAAAGACCCTCCCGCCGGAGTGCTCCGGGGGAGGGTACGGCATCCTGACAAAACCTTGTCCACTGGACAAAATCGGACAAAAGACAGGGCCGGCTGGACGTCCGCTTTCCGTCCGCCGAACGTCCCATTTTGTCCCGTGCCGCCCCTGTCCGTCCCCACTGAGGGGACTTGCCAGAAAGCGACGGAAAACCTACGAGTCTTTGCTAAGTGTCAGAGATTTAACAAATCATTGGGCCGACCGGCGGAAAAATTCATCGGCTGTATCCGGTTGAAGTGATCGCCGTCATATAGATGCCGTATAGGCGCTGCATAGGGAGTGCCGAGCCGGCAGAAGGGTCGGCGGCTGCACCTGTGCGATCCACCCACCGCATCGAAAAAGATCAACCACCCGCACCGGGAAAGATAAACCACCCGCACCGGGAGAGGTAAACCGCTGGCAGGGAGCCTATCGCATCGAAAAAATGAACCGGCGATAGGGATATCTACCGTACCGGGAAAATGAACCGGCAGCGGGGCGATAAAAAAATAAAGCGCCCGACGGCGCTTCTGCAAAAAAATATCCACGCTCAGGCGTGGTGCTTTGTTCGGGGATCTGTCTTACCGCTCGCTGGGCTGCCAATCGCAGTCGGCGAAGATCATATCGTCCAGATCGCCCTTGATCCACTTGTTGGTCATTGTGCTATCACGCTCCTTTCTTCTCTTTTCTATGATACAGTATACCCCGGCAGTGAGAAAAATACAAGAACCAAATTCTACATTTATACCAAAAACTAACCAGTAAATTTTGCTATTCTGCACAAAGAAGGGGCTTGCCTTTGGGACGGGTACATTATATAATAGGTTGATATTTTAATGGATCGATATTTTATCGGGCCTGCCGACGGCGGGCTGCTCCCCACGGAGAAAGGCGGTGGCGCAGGTGGCGGAGAGAAAACGCAGACACGGAAAGCTCTATCTGCTGCTGATGGCGCTGGCGGCGGCGGGAGCCGCCATCTGGGTGGGCAGCAGCGTGCTGTCGGTGGAGGAGTTCGCCTTCACCGGCGCAAGACTGCCCGCCGGTTGGGACGGCGGACGGCTGGTGGTACTGTCGGACCTCCACGGGAAGCGGTTTGGACGGCAGCACAGCCGCCTGTTGGAGGCCGTGCGGAAAGCCGGGCCCGACGTCATCTGCCTGTGCGGCGACATGATGGACGAGTGGAGCGGCACGGAATACCTCCGGCCGTTGCTGGAGGGACTGGCGGAGATCGCACCGGTCTATTACGTCACCGGCAACCACGAGTGGGCCTCCGGGCGGATGCCGGAGATGCGGCAGCTGCTGGAGGAGACGGGGGTGACGTATCTTTCCAACACCTTTGTGCCGCTGGAGCGGAACGGGGACACCATTACGTTGGCGGGCATCGACGATCCCAACGGCTACGCCGGCCAGAAGTCCCCGGAGGAGGTGGCCGGTGAGGTGAAGGAGGCGGCAGGCGACGGCTTCTGGCTGCTGATGGCCCACCGGAACAACCTCTTTGACGGGGAATACTGCCGGTTGGGGGCGGATCTGGTGCTGTCGGGCCACGGTCACGGAGGCATCTGGCGTCTGCCCTTTACCGACGGCCTGTTGGGGGCGGGCGGGCAGCTGCTGCCCAGCTTTACCAACGGCTTTTACCGCTGCACCGACGGTCACGAGGCGCAGGTCTTTGTGACCCGTGGGCTGGGGGGGATCCCCCGGCTCTTCAACCACCCGCAGGTGGCGGTGCTGACGGGACTGAGCAGCGATAAGATATCGGTAGTTCAATGGAAACAGTAAC
>ERZ857745.3459-NODE-3459-length-15090-cov-5.417759_pt1 | contig 15090 bp, 10 predicted proteins | sample MGYA00519699_ERZ857745 | MGnify/ENA primary metagenome ERZ857745 (study PRJEB31778, sample SAMEA3449357) | human gut metagenome | biome: human gut; feature: human-associated habitat; material: faeces | place: United Kingdom | collected 2010/2012 ...
GAGCATAACCTTGCCAAGGTTAGGGTCGCGAGTTCGAGTCTCGTTTTCCGCTCAAGATAAAGAGGTTGTCGGTCGATAAGACTGGCAACCTTTTTTTTGTTTCTGCACTTTCTTTCTGATCCCTGTTCTTGAGGAAATTCCAGGGATAAACTCCCGTTGTTGTCCGACCGGTATCTTTTGAATTTTATTGGAAGTTTACCGGACTATTTTATCAATAGTTTGGATAGAAAAGCGTAATTTTGCAATCACAAAAGTCGACGTACTTCCCCCAAAAAGAGTGTCATCGACTCACACAGACCTATAATTAATTTAAGAACTTGTGATATGTTAACACAAATCATTAATGCACGCATCCTGACCCCTCAAGGTTGGTTAAAGGATGGGTCGGTACTTATTCGTGATAATAAAATTCTGGAAGTGACCAACTGCGATCTGGCAGTTATCGGAGCAAAACTGATTGATGCCAAGGGCATGTATATCGTTCCGGGAGGAGTGGAAATTCATGTTCATGGAGGTGGTGGAAGGGACTTTATGGAAGGGACCGAAGAGGCTTTCCGGACAGCAATTAAAGCTCACATGCAACACGGAACTACCAGTATTTTTCCAACTCTCTCTTCTTCTACTATTCCTATGATCCGCGCAGCTGCAGAGACTACCGGGAAAATGATGGCAGAACCGGACAGTCCCGTACTCGGACTACATCTGGAAGGGCATTACTTCAATATGGAAATGGCCGGCGGACAGATTCCGGAGAATATCAAAGATCCCGATCCGGAAGAATATATCCCTTTACTGGAAGAAACTCATTGTATCAGGCGTTGGGATGCGGCACCGGAACTTCCGGGTGCCATGCAGTTCGGAAAGTATATCACTGCAAAAGGTGTATTGGCATCTGTGGGACATACGCAGGCTGAGTTTGAAGATATCCAGACTGCGTATGAGGCAGGATATACGCATGCTACCCATTTCTACAATGCGATGCCGGGCTTTCACAAACGGAAGGAATATAAGTATGAAGGTACAGTAGAAAGTATTTATTTGATTGATGATATGACAGTGGAAGTCGTAGCTGATGGCATTCATGTGCCTCCTACCATTCTTCGTCTGGTCTATAAGATAAAAGGAGTAGAGCGTACGTGTCTGATTACTGATGCGCTGGCTTGTGCGGCAAGTGACAGTCAGACGGCTTTTGATCCGCGTGTAATTATCGAAGACGGTGTGTGTAAACTGGCCGACCGTTCTGCCCTGGCAGGAAGTGTAGCGACAATGGACCGTCTGATCCGTACGATGGTACAGAAAGCTGAGATTCCTCTGGCGGATGCTGTGAGGATGGCTTCAGAAACTCCGGCTCGTATCATGGGGGTACTCGACCGCAAAGGTACGCTGGAGCGTGGCAAAGACGCAGATATTATTGCCCTGGACAGAGATCTGAATGTAAGGGCAGTCTGGGCGATGGGACAATTGGTAGAAGGTACAAACAAGCTGTTTTAACGACTAAAAAAAGAAAACGATGTTAACTCAAATAATCAACGGAAGAATACTTACTCCGCAAGGCTGGCTGAAAGACGGCTCTGTTTTGATTTGTGATGGAAAAATATTGGAAGTAACCAATAGTGATCTGGCAGTTATCGGTGCAACGGTGATTGATGCCAGAGGTATGACGATTGTACCGGGATTTGTCAGTATGCATGCGCACGGTGGCGGTGGTCATGATTTTACCGAAGTGACGGAAGAAGCTTCTCGTATTGCAGCAACTGCTCATTTAAAACATGGGGCTACCGGTATATTTCCTACTTTGTCATCTACCTCGTTTGAGAAGATATATCAGGCGGTCGACGTTTGCGAAAAACTGATGAAGGAACCGGAGTCACCGATTCTCGGCCTGCATATCGAAGGCCCTTATCTGAATCCGAAGATGGCAGGAAGCCAGTATGACGGCTTTCTGAAAACTCCTGATGAGAATGAATATATTCCGTTGTTGGAGCATACTTCTTGTATCAAGCGTTGGGATATCAGTCCCGAACTGCATGGTGCGCATGATTTTGCGAAATATACTCGTTCAAAAGGGATTATGACAGCTGTTACTCATACGGAAGCTGAATATGATGAGATTAAGGCGGCGTATGCGGTAGGATTCTCGCATGCTGCTCATTTCTATAATGCGATGCCCGGTTTTCACAAGCGTCGTGAATACAAATATGAAGGTACGGTAGAGAGTGTATATCTGACAGATGGAATGACGGTAGAAGTTATTGCAGACGGTATTCATCTGCCTGCTACTATTCTGAAACTGGTTTATAAACTGAAAGGAGTAGAGAATACCTGTCTGGTGACTGATGCGTTGGCCTATGCTGCTGATGAAGGGAATGAGCCGATTGATCCGCGTTATATCATTGAGGACGGAGTATGCAAGATGGCGGATCATTCTGCATTAGCTGGTAGTTTGGCGACTATGGATGTGCTGGTTCGCACCATGGTGAAGAAGGCGAGTATTCCTTTGGAAGATGCCGTGCGTATGGCTTCCGAAACTCCTGCTCGTCTGATTGGGGTAAATGACCGGAAAGGGGCATTGTCTAAAGGTAAGGATGCTGATATTGTGATACTTGATAAGGAATTGAATGTGCGGTGTGTCTGGTCGATGGGAAAAGTTGTTCCGGGGACTGATAAGCTGCTGCATAAATGACAAGTGTTATCTGTATGATATTTTGATTATAGGACATCGCATGGAATTGAAATATCATACCTTCTAACTGTTCCAGGGCTTTATTTTGTATTAATTGTACCTGATGTCCTATTTAAAAAAAGAAAGTCCGAATCTTTAAATTGCAAAAAGCAATTGGGATTCGGACTTTTTCAGTAAGAAAAGTAGTTATGTGAGTACTCTATATTCTATTTTATCATGAAAATAGAGTTGCTTCTATCAGTTCTTTCAATTGAACCTTATTCATTGTGCCGAGTTTCATTATCGGTTTGCCATTCACCGGACAAAGTAAAAGGTTGGGAATTGTTCGAATCTTGAATGCGCTTTCCAGTTCTTCCTCCTGATCTACGTCTACCTTATAAATATCCAGTTTGTCTTTATATTCTTCTGCTAATTGGTCTAATATGGGCGATAATGACTTGCAATAACCACACCACGGAGCATGAAAATCGACTAAACAAGGTTTATCCCCTTTGAATTCCCAATTATCCGGATAAGATTGATAATCAGCAACTTTTTCAACAAAACTTTCTTTGGTTAAATTTATAATTTTCATATTTTCTGTTTTTAATGATTCATTTATTCTTTCTACTTTGCAAAGATAGGGGGATTGTAGAGAAAGGGGGATAGCTATTCTTCCTGTTGTGTTTACAATTTTTCCTTTCCTGATATTTTCTAATCAATTTCTAATCTGAAATGAGAGCCTTATAATCGCTTTTATCCGGCTCTCCCGTTGCAGAATTGTACTTTTGTCGCGAAACAAAATTAAGGTAACAAAGAGATTGTGATGAACAGAGCATTTTTTATTTTACTCTTTCTTCTCTTGTCAGGGAGAATGTGTGCGCAACAAGTGGCAGGCACATTGACACTGAAAGAAGCAGAGCAACGTTTTTTAGAACGCAATTTATCGCTGATAGCCGAGCGGTATAATATCGACATGGCACGGGCGCAGGTATTACAAGCCAAATTATTTGATAATCCGGTCATTTCGTTGGAACAGAATGTCTATAACCGATTGAACGGAAAGTATTTTGACTTTGGAAAAGAAGGGGAAGCTGTTGTCGAAATAGAACAAGTGATTCATCTTGCGGGACAACGGAACAAGCAGGTCAGGCTGGAAAAAATCAATAAAGAAATAGCCGAATACCAGTTTGAGGAAGTAATGCGTACGCTCCGTCAGGAACTCAATGAAAAGTTTGTAGAAGTCTATTTTCTCTCCAAATCCATTGGCATTTATGAAAGGGAAGTAAACTCCCTGCAAACCCTTCTGGCCGGAATGAAAATTCAGCAGGAAAAGGGTAACATCTCCTTGATGGAGATTTCCCGTTTGGAATCCATGCTCTTCTCCTTAAAGAAAGAGAAGAATGAGCAGGAGAATGATTTACTGACTACCAGGGGCGAACTGAATTTGCTGCTGAACCTTCCGGGGGATACACAGGTTCAACTCTTGTTGGATGAAGAAGTACTGCAACAGCTGGATCTGTCTCAATTGTCATTTGCAGATCTGAAAGCTATAATCAATGAACGCCCTGACCAGAAGATAGCCCGCAGCACCGTAAATGCCTCCCGGGCAAATCTGAAACTGCAAAAGTCAATGGCTTTTCCGGAGTTCTCAGTGAAAGGAAATTATGATCGTGCCGGAAACTTTATCAATGACTATTTCGCAATAGGGGTCAGTCTGTCCGTACCTATCTTCAACCGTAATCAGGGAAATATCAAAGCTGCACGTTTCAGTATCCAGCAGGCGGGAGTAGAGCAGGAACACGCTGCCAATCGTGCCGATATGGAACTTTTTACTGCTTATACCTCACTGGAAAAAGCCATTCAGCTCTATCAGTCCACTAATATGGACTTGGAACGTAACTTCGAGAAGCTGATAACAGGAGTCAATGAGAATTTTACTAAAAAGAATATCAGCCTGCTTGAATTTATAGACTATTATGACAGCTATAAAGAAACTTGTATCCAACTGTATGAGATCAGGAAAAACGTATTTCTTGCTATGGAAAACCTGAATACAGTTGTCGGACAAAATATATTAAACTACTAATAGACGATTAAAGATTATAATCCATAAATTATCAAAGACTATGAACTGGAATAAATTCCTTCCTTGCATATTGCTTAGCAGTCTCCTGGGAGCATGCTCCGGAAAAGGAGAACAACCGAATGTAGAACCGATCACACTCTGCCTGACGGATAGTTTACTGAGAATCGTATCCGTCGACACCGTACATGTGCGGGATGTGATTGATGAACTGACATTGAATGGACGGGTTACTTTTAATCAGGATCAGGTGGCAAATGTGTATCCGATGTTCGGAGGAACCGTGACGGAGCTGCATGCTGAAATAGGAGACTTTGTGCATAAAGGAGAAGTATTAGCGGTCATCCGTAGCGGGGAAGTGGCAGATTATGAGAAACAGTTGAAAGAAGCGGAACAGCAGCTTTTGCTGGCCCGCAGAAATATGAATGCTACACAGGATATGTACACGTCCGGCATGGCATCAGATAAAGATGTGCTTCAGGCAAAACAGGAACTGACGAGTGCCGAAGCGGAAGAGAGGCGAATCAAGGAAATATTCTCCATTTATCACTTCTCCGGAGATGCTTTTTATCAGCTTAAGTCTCCCGTGTCGGGCTTTATTGTTGAGAAGCAGATCAGCAGGGATATGCAGTTGCGCCCCGATCAAGGCGACGCGTTGTTTACGATTTCCGGTCTGTCGGATGTATGGGTTATGGCGGATGTGTATGAGAGTGATATCAGTAAAGTGTCCGAAGGAGCTTCAGTGCGTATCTCTACACTGGCTTATCCTGAAAAGACCTTTACGGGTAGCATTGATAAAGTTTATCACCTGCTGGACAGTGAAAGCAAAACGATGGGGGTACGTATCAAACTAAAAAATGAAGGTTATTTGCTGAAGCCGGGTATGTTTACAAATGTAACAGTAAAATGTAAAGCGGAAGATACTTCCATGCCGCGCATTGACTCTCATGCACTGGTGTTTGAGGGAGGAAAGAACTATGTAGTGGTGGTAGAACCGGACCAGCATCTGCAAATAAAAGAAGTAGATGTCTATAAGCAACTAAGTAAGGAATGTTATATCCGCTCCGGTCTTTCCGAAGGCGACAAGGTGTTGAATAAGAATGTATTGTTGGTATATAATGCCTTGAATGTAGATTAAAACAAGAGAAAAGTATGCATAAATTCATCGATAATATAGTAGCTTTCTCGCTGAAGAATAAGTTTTTTATTTTCTTCTGTACAGTAATAGCCGTGATAGCCGGAGCTGTCTCTTTCAAACATACTCCGATAGACGCTTTTCCGGACGTGACAAATACGAAAGTCACAATCATTACTCAATGGGCGGGACGCAGCGCGGAAGAAGTGGAGAAGTTTATCACAATTCCCATTGAGATCGCCATGAATCCCGTACAGAAGAAAACGGATATTCGTTCGACCACCCTTTTCGGGCTTTCTGTAATCAATGTGATGTTCGAAGACCGTGTGGACGACTTTACTGCCCGTCAGCAAGTCTATAACTTACTGAACGATGCTGATCTGCCCGAAGGAGTAACTCCGGAAGTGCAACCTTTGTACGGGCCTACGGGAGAAATTTACCGTTATACATTGCGCAGCGATAAACGCAGTGTCCGTGAATTAAAAACGATTCAGGACTGGGTGATTGAAAGGAATCTCCGTTCGGTATCGGGTGTTGCCGATATTGTGAGCTTCGGTGGCGAGGTGAAGACCTTTGAGGTAAGTGTAAATCCTCACCAGTTGATTAATTATGGAATTACTTCCCTTGAACTGTATGATGCGATAGCCAAAAGTAATATTAATGTTGGCGGAGATGTGATCACGAAAAGCTCGCAAGCCTATGTGGTTCGTGGCATCGGTCTGATTAATGACTTGGATGAGCTGAGAAATATCGTGGTTAAGAATATCAATGGAACTCCGATTCTGGTAAAGAACCTGGCGGAAGTTCATGAATCCTGCCTGCCCCGTCTCGGACAAGTGGGGCGAATGGATGAGAATGATGTTGTTCAAGGCATTGTGGTGATGAGAAAGGGAGAGAATCCGGGAGAAGTGATTGCGAATCTGAAAGATAAGATAGCTGATTTGAATCAGAACGTACTGCCGAAAGATGTACAGATCGTACCGTTTTACGATCGTGAGGACTTGGTAAACCTGGCTGTGAAAACAGTAACACATAACTTGATTGAAGGTATATTACTGGTTACGTTTATTGTTTTAATTTTCATGGCAGATTGGCGGACGACCGTGATTGTTGCGGTGATTATCCCATTAGCCCTGTTATTCGCGTTTATCTGCTTGCGTGTAATGGGAATGTCCGCCAATCTGCTTTCTATGGGTGCCATTGACTTTGGTATAATCATTGACGGGGCAGTAGTGATGGTAGAAGGGGTATTTGTCGCCTTGGACAAGAAAGCCCGACAAGTAGGAATGCCGGCTTTTAACGTAATGTCCAAAATGGGATTGATCCGGCATACCGCCAAAGATAAGGCAAAAGCGGTATTCTTCTCCAAACTGATTATTATTACCGCCTTGATTCCTATTTTTTCTTTTCAGAAAGTAGAAGGAAAAATGTTTTCACCTTTGGCATATACGTTGGGTTTTGCTTTGCTGGGAGCGCTTATTTTCACGTTGACATTGGTGCCGGTCATGTCCTCCATGTTGCTGAAGAAGAATGTACGGGAAAAAAACAATCGTTTTGTCCATTTTATCAATACCAGGTGTACAGCCCTTTTCGACACTTTTTATGCCCATCGGAAACTAACAATCGGGCTGGCAACTGTCATAGCAGGGGTAGGTCTGTGGCTTTTTTCCTTTCTTGGAACGGAGTTCCTGCCGCAGTTGAACGAAGGTTCTATTTATATCCGTGCCACTCTTCCGCAGAGCATATCACTGGATGAATCTGTCACTCTTGCGAATAAGATGAGACATAAATTACTGACTTTTCCCGAAGTCAGACAGGTATTGTCGCAAACCGGACGCCCGAATGATGGTACGGATGCAACCGGATTCTATAATATAGAATTCCACGTCGATATTTATCCCGAAAAAGACTGGGAGAGTAAACTCACCAAGTTGGAACTGATTGATAAAATGCAGGATGACTTATCCATTTATCCGGGAATTGACTTTAACTTCTCACAGCCGATTACAGATAATGTGGAAGAAGCGGCCTCCGGTGTGAAAGGTTCTATTGCGGTGAAAGTGTTTGGTAAAGACCTTTACGAATCGGAGAAGCTTGCTGTTCAGATTGATAAGATTCTGGCTACGGTTCAGGGAATAGAAGATCTCGGAGTGATCCGGAATATCGGTCAGCCGGAACTTCGTATTGAGTTGAATGAACGACAGTTGGCACGTTATGGAGTCGCTAAGGAAGATGTTCAGTCCATCATTGAAATGGCTATTGGCGGAAAGTCAGCTTCGCTGTTGTATGAGGATGAACGGAAATTTAATATCATGGTAAGATATAGCGAAGAGTTTCGTCAGAATGAAGAGGAAATCGGTAAAATACTGGTGCCTGCGATGGACGGAACGATGGTGCCTATCAAAGAGCTGGCAGATATCACGACGATTACAGGGCCGTTGTTGATTTTCCGTGATAATCATGCCCGTTTCTGTGCCGTCAAGTTCTCGGTGAGAGGACGTGACATGGGTACGGCGGTTGCCGAAGCGCAGAAAAAAGTAAATGCCTCCGTACATTTGCCGGCAGGATATTCGTTGAAATGGACGGGTGACTTTGAGAATCAGCAGCGTGCAACGAAACGTTTGGCACAAGTAGTCCCTATCAGTATCGCCATTATTTTTATTATCCTGTTTATTTTCTTCTCTAATGCGAGGGATGCGGGACTGGTATTGCTCAATGTGCCGTTTGCTGCTGTGGGAGGTATCGTAGCCCTTCTGATAACAGGGTTCAATTTTTCTATATCGGCAGGTATCGGTTTTATTGCCCTGTTCGGTATCTGTATACAGAATGGAGTTATCATGATTTCCGATATCAAGGCAAATCTGAAATTAGGTTCCCCCTTGCCCGATGCTACCAAAGAAGGAGTCCGTTCACGCATCCGTCCCGTGATTATGACGGCGGCTATGGCAGCTATCGGCCTGATGCCGGCGGCTATGAGCCATGGCATCGGTTCGGAATCACAGCGTCCGCTGGCGATTGTCATTATCGGAGGATTGATAGGAGCGACCTTCTTCGCCTTGTTTATCTTTCCGCTGATTGTGGAAGTGGTATACGAACGAATGCTGTATGATAAGAATGGAAAATTATTGCAAAGACGTATCTAATTCATTTTCTATTCTTTCTATGAGAAAAACGGTCATAAATTAAATTTTAATTTTGTTTTCAGTAGGTAGAAGTGAGGAAGGGACAAAAGTAGGTTGAATCAGAAGATCACCCGTACTTTTGTTCCTTTTTCTATTTCCGAAGATATTTCCAGCCTGGCATTGTAAGCTGATATTATTTTCTGAGTCAGACTAAGGCCGATGCCCTGACCTGCGTAGTCATGGGTATTGCTGCCCCGATAGAAAGACTGGAATATATGTTCTATTTCTTCCGGGGGAATGCCGATACCCTGATCTTTTACTTCAAGAACGAGGTGCCGGTCTTCCTGTCGGAGAGTGATGTCTACTTCTTTTTCAGAATATTTGCAGGCGTTATCAATGATATTTTTCAAAGCTATCTTTAGCAGATAGGGATTTGCTTTTACAGTGGCAGCTTTATTCATTTCTCCGTCATGGAGCCGGATTCTTTCGTTAGTTCCTGTCAGGCCTTTCAACATATCCGGCAGAGACAGTTCTTCTATATTGCTTTTTAGAAGTTCCTCGTCCTGACGTGAAAGGAAAAAAAGATGGCGGATCAAGTTGGAGAGCCGCTTGCTTTCTGACGAAATTCGTTGCAGAGCTTCCATATATTCTCCGGTACTTCTTTCTTTCAGCAGGCTGATTTCGCATTCTCCCTGTATGGCGGTTATCGGATTGTTCAGTTCATGGGAGGCATGGCTGACAAAGGACTTCTCGGCTTTGAAAGCGCTATCCAGACGGTCGAGCATGCTATTCAGGGTTTTTATCATGTCTTCCAGTTCATCGTTATTACCGGTTGTTCTTAACCGGTGGTTCAGGCTGTTAGCCCGTATCCTCTTCAATTCTTTCAGTATATGCTGCAAGGGAACAAGGATACGACCGGAATAGATTTTTCCGACTAGATAAATCAAGATGGAACTGAATAAGACCAGAAAGATGGAAAGGAGCAGCAAGTGTTCTTTAATTTCCGCTCCGTATACATTTCGAGACATAACGAGAACGATGAAATTTCCCTCATTATCGGGATAATAAAGGGCAGCTCCCAACTGATCTTTGTATTTAAAAGAAAAAGGTATGCTGTCTTCACCGGCTATGAGGAGTGCCTGCTGATGTTGAGTAAGATATTTATTCAGCGTGTCCCGCACTTCGGAGAGGCTGTCCATGTTTAAAAGAATCTCATGGGCTTCGGGCAGGAGTTCGTCATATTTGCGTTGGATAATCTGATAGCTCTGTTCGTCTACTTCATCTTTTTCCCAATGCTTTTGTGCAGTCAGATATGCTTTCTCGCGGAGATAGGAGGCGTAGAGCTTATTGATAAACTGCGTACTGAAAAGATAGAATACGGCAATAATGATGATAGTCGTCAGTACACTGAGCAACGTATAGAAGAGAGCTATTTTAGAACCTATTTTCATGTCCGGATTGATAGAGTGGATAATGTTCAGGCGTTCATGATATATCCTAATCCTACTACTGTATGAATCAGCTTTTTATCGAAGTCGCGATCTATCTTCACCCGTAGATAATTGACGTATACGTCTACAATGTTGGTATTCGTATCAAAGTTCTTGTCCCATACGTCTTTGAGCAGTGTAATGCGTGATAGCGCTACTCCCTGATGCGTCATGAAATATTCGAGCAGGCGGTATTCTTTTACAGTGAGATCGATATCCACGTCTCCTCTTTTTGCTCGCCTAATGTTACAGTCCAATACCAGATTGTCACAAGTCAGCTGATTGGCTGCCGTCTCTTTATTTCGTCGCAACAAAGCTTTGATACGTGCCTCCAGTTCTTGAAAGCTGAAAGGCTTGACAAGATAATCATCTGCTCCTGCATCCAGTCCCTTTACAATATCTTCCGTCGTTCCCAAAGCTGTCAGCATAATGACCGGTGTCTGATAACCGAACCTCTGGCGGTAAAGATGGCAAAGTTCGAGTCCGTTTATTTTCGGCATGATAATATCCAGAATAACGAGATCGAAAGGTTCTTCCTGAAGGACTTTCCACCCCGTATTTCCATTGTGACAGACAGTTACCGAATGTCCGAATTCTTTTAGTCCCCGTTCGATAAAGGAGGCGATATTGACTTCATCTTCTGCTAATAGTATCTTTGCCATAAATCTACATTGTTTAGATGCAAAGATACTTTTTCTTTGCATCTGAAGAAAGAAAAACGGCATACATTTAAGTGTTTCTTCTTTCTGAACTGTATTATCTATACCGATGGCGAAAAGGCTGTTTCGTTTATACCGCTTTAGAGAAAACGAGGTGAAGATTGTTGAAGGATAGCAGGTTGAAAATAAAGTTGGTTAGGTTAGAAAGAGAAAACGGTGGACAGAGCTTTGGGCCTGTTCACCGTTTTTGATTCTTGTTGTATGTTCAAATGCAATTTGTCTTGTTCAAAGGAGATGTTATCCTTTCGCTTCCTGATACATAAAGCGTTTGATTGATTTCTTCGCAGTCTTTTCAAATTCTTCGAAGTGGATTTTTACTTTGCTTATCTGAGAGTAATTGGGCAGCTGCTGATTCAGTTCAATACGGTTGGCTTCCATTACTTTTACGATATCAGTCTGTTGCAGGCCATGAGCAAAAGCGTCGTCAAAGTCCGGATAAATCAGCGCTACCAGTTTATCATGCTGTAAAACGATCAGTGACTCCGCTACATAAGGCATATTGTTCAGTTTACTTTCTATCTCTTCCGGATAAATGTTCTGTCCACTGGAAGTCAGGAGCAGATTTTTGCTGCGGCCCCGGACAGTCACATAGCCTTCGTCGTCGATTGTTCCTAAATCGCCTGTGTGAAGCCATCCGTTTGCATCGATAATCTGTGATGTAGCTTCCGGATTTTTATAATATCCCAGCATCATATTCGTTCCTCTGCATACGATTTCTCCGGCGTGTGTTTTAGGGTCCGGTGAGTCGATGCGGACTTCCATCCGGGTAGTCGCTTTTCCACAGGAAGCCAGTTTCAGTGTTTCCCAACGGCTGGAACAAATAATCGGACCACATTCAGTCATACCATAAGCGATGGTGTAGGGGAAACCTATCTTTTTGAGGAAGGCTTCTACCTCGGCATTAAAAGGAGCACCGCCAATGATGATTTCATCGAAGTTCCCACCGAAAATTTCCATAGCAGCCTGTCGGGCCAATGATTTGATTTTATCGTTTACAATGGGTACTTTGAGCAATAGTTTTCCGATTTTGCTGTCTACCTTCGGAAGAATATCCTTTTTGATAATCTTTTCTACAATCAGGGGTACACAGGAGATTACTCTGGGTCTTATTTCCGAAAAAGATTGCGCAATGATCTTCGGAGACGGCATGCGCGTCAGGAAATAGATGTGTGCACCGGCAGAGAAACCATATAAAAAGTCGTATACCATGCCGAAAACATGCCCCATCGGAAGCATGGAGACGATGTGATCTCCCGGTTTCACAGGGAGCATTTCGAAACAGTATGCTACGTTCGACCAGATGCTGCGATAGGGGAGCATGACGCCTTTAGAATATCCGGTAGTGCCGGAAGTATAATTGATGATAGCCAGTTCCTCCGGACGGTCTTTCCGATAACAGATATGTTCGGGACGGAAATTCTTTGGATAACGTTGGCCGTAAATAGCGTTTCGGTGTTCGAAGGCATAAGTCAGCTTTTCGTTGCGTGATACCAATGCGGAGAAATCGGTGAGGGAAGCGATCCCTTCCAGCAACGGCATTGCATCTTCATTCAGATTTTCCCATGCCTGGTCGCCGACAAAGAGTAGCTTAGCCTCGGAGTGGTTGACGATATTATGAATATTATCCGCTTTGAACTCATGTAGAATAGGAACAATGACGGCTCCATACGTAATGGTAGCTAAGAAGGTAACCGCCCAATGGGCACTGTTTCGTCCACAGACAGCTATTTTATCACCCGGCTGAATACCGGCACTTTCCAGAACAATGTGAAACTTGGCTATCTTACGCGCTACATCCTTATATTGAAGCGTGATTCCTTTGTAGTCTGTCAATGCATCTTTATCCCAGTTTTTGATGATGCTTTGTTCAATATAATCAATGAACTGATGTTCTTGTTCCATTCGAATTTTGCACATTTGATTTAAAATTGCGCAAAAATAACACTTCATTAACGAAAACCGAAGTTTACAATCAAGTTTTACGGTTAATTAACGGGGGAGGGTTGAACTTCTTTTTTCAATTATTTTCCCGTTATGGATGGAGATTCCGGTTGGAGGCAATGGAGGAGGCGAGTTCTCTTTTCCGGAAGGGGCTGATATACAAAATTATGGTGTCACTATACCGTCAGTATAGTGACACCATCTGTTGCATATAGTGATACTATCCGGATACGATAGTGTCACCATAATAAATATCAGGATTCACTGCTATTTTCTTCCTCTTCTTTAGACTTTTCGGAAATAAGCAGCAATTTATCATTCACATGCAGTTTCAGTGTTCCGTTAGGAATCAGAAATTCATCTCCGCGTTTCACAATCATCACCAATGTGCCTTTGGGGAGATTCATATCTTTCAGTGTATCTGCTTCTTCCAGCATTTCCTGTGTGATAGTCATATCCCTGAGGTCTGTATCAATCTCTTCCGGAAGTTCCACTCCGAAGTCATTGCCCGTTTTCTCCAGCGGTTTGGATAAATTCAGCAGGCGGGCAACGAAAGAAACGGTCGTTCCCTGCACAACCAGTGAGACGATTGTGATAAAGAATACGATATTAAAGATTATATTCGAACCTTCGACTCCCGCAACTACCGGATAAGTAGCGAAGATGATGGGAACTGCTCCACGCAATCCTACCCAAGATACGAACAGCCGTGATTTCATGGTTATTTTCCGGAAGGGAAGCAAACAAAGGAATACACTTAGCGGACGACCGATCACAATCATAAAGACACCGATCAATAAAGCTACTGCTGCAACCTCCAGCATTTCGTGAGGGTTGACGAGAAGACCGAGGCAAAGGAACATGATGATCTGAAACAACCAGGTAAGTCCATCCATAAACGTATAAATGTCTTTGCGGTGCATGATCTTATTGTTTCCCACCATGATACCTGCGATGTATACGGCAAGGTAACCGTTACCTTTTAGCAAATCAGTGATGGAAAAGGTGAAGAAAACAAAAGCCAGCAACAGGATAGGGTACAATGCCTGATTGTCAATGTTGAGCTTGTTCAGCATGCGGATAGCCAACTTTCCGAGCACATATCCGGCAGCCGCGCCGACTATAAACTGAATAATGAAAGAAAGCAAACTTTCCCCGTTAACACCGACTACCGCCAGTATTGTTAAAGGCAGGATTACAATTATACCAATATAGATTCTTAGCTTTATTGAAACATCTATAAAAAACAGTATCCTAAAAAGTACTATAAAAAGGACAGCTGCCTCAAAAGCATTCCTGCCTTCAATTCTCCCTGAAAACAGGGTTCCCTCTTTTGCACAATTGGGTGGAATGATATAAACATCGGATCGTTCTCTCTGCATCATTCTGTACCTCCCGAATTATTTTTTACGATGAAATTTCCGATATAATAACCACATTGCCGCACCCAGAAAACTCAAACCGCCAATAATGATTCCTGTTTTCTGTCCTGTTTTTTTCACAGTTGTCACCACCTCCGTATTTTTAATTCCTGAATCCGATTTTTCTGGATTTTGAATGTTATTTTGTTGATCTGTCTTGTTCTGCTTTTTCTCCGTCTGAACAGCTTCCACAAGCTCATTTTTCACTTTAATTTTCATTATAATAAGACCCTGTTCCGGAAGATTTTTATAGTTGTTATCAAATTCTGCAACATATTTCTGGTCATTCTGTGTTGCTTCCACAGATTTCAAGCGATAATTTCCGCTATTCACGGACAGGTTCCATTCAAAAAAAACAGAGGAATCCAAATCAATTTCTCTTTGAACTCCTCCATTTTCTTCTATTGTCACATGAACCTTTCCAGTGAATCCTTCAAAAATCTCTGCCCGCACTGCAATATTTGCTGGCTCAAGTTCTGTCCCAGAATACTCATCCTCCGCATTTACAGGATCC
>ERZ857745.3466-NODE-3466-length-15064-cov-2.725098_pt1 | contig 15064 bp, 15 predicted proteins | sample MGYA00519699_ERZ857745 | MGnify/ENA primary metagenome ERZ857745 (study PRJEB31778, sample SAMEA3449357) | human gut metagenome | biome: human gut; feature: human-associated habitat; material: faeces | place: United Kingdom | collected 2010/2012 ...
GTATTTGCGGTGGATGTCGGACATGGACAGCTTGACTGGAAGCTCAGAAATGATCCCCGGGTGGTCTGCATGGAAAAGACAAATTTCCGGTATATGAAGGCGGATGCGCTTGGACAGCAGGTAGATTTTGCTTCCTGTGATGTTTCGTTTATTTCTCTGACGAAGATCTTAGGACCGGCTTTTGCACTCTTAAAGCCGCTCGGACAGATGGTATGTCTGATCAAGCCGCAGTTCGAGGCCGGCAGAGAAAAGGTTGGGAAAAAGGGTGTTGTGACAGATAAGGCTGTGCATATGGAAGTGGTGGAAAAGATCACACAGTTTGCCATGCAGACGGGTTTTCACCTGCTGGGACTTGATTTTTCGCCGATCAAAGGACCGGAAGGTAATATAGAATACCTTTTGTATATGGAAAAAGAAAATGATCTGGCAGAGGGCGTGAATCAGTTGTCTGTTCAGATTGCAGATGTTGTAGAGAAGGCACACGGGAAATTAGATGAATAATTTTTATATTGTGACGAATGTGACGAAAGACAAGTCGCTGGAAACAACAGATTATATAGAAAAGTATCTGACGGAGCATGGCAGGCATGTGACTGTCATGGTCAGAGGTGGGATTGAAAAAGGGATGCAGGAAGATAAACATCTGCTGCAGATCCCACCGGAGACAGATTGCATTTTAGTGCTTGGCGGAGACGGAACGCTGCTTCGGACAGCAAGAGATACGGTCGGTCTTGGGATTCCGCTTCTGGGGATCAATCTTGGAACACTCGGCTTTCTGGCAGAGGTGGAAAAGAGCGGTATTACAGATGCACTCGATCATCTGATGCAGGACAGTTATGAGATCATGGACCGGATGCTTTTGTCAGGGAGTGTGATCCGGGATGGGAAAGAACTCCTGAAGGCTCATGCACTGAATGATATTGTTGTAAACCGCTGCGGGCATCTGATGGTTCTGAATTATGAGGTGGTTGTCAACGGACAGCTTTTATGCCATTATAAGGCTGACGGTATGATCCTTGCATCACCGACCGGATCGACCGGATATAATATGTCTGCGGGAGGTCCGATCGTGGAGCCGGGCGCAAGACTGATGGTAATGACACCGATCTGCCCGCATACGTTAAATACAAGAAGCATTATCCTGTCTCCGGAGGATCAGGTGGAAATTGTGATCGCGGAAGGCAGAGACGGGCAGGCGCAGCAGGCTGAGGTTAACTTCGACGGCGGACAGGCACAGATGCTGACAACAGGCGACAGGATCAGAGTGCACCAGTCGGAGCAGGTTGTGAGGCTTTTGCATATTAACAAAGTGAGCTTTTTACAGATGCTTCATAAAAAAATGGGTGAAGGATAATGAAAAGAAACAGACAGGAAGCGATCCTGCGTGTAATCTCACAATATGAAGTGGAGACGCAGCAGGAACTGGCACAAAGGCTGAAGGAAGAAGGCTTTGAAGTCACACAGGCGACGGTATCCCGTGATATCCGGGATATGAAGCTTTCTAAAATGCCGACAGGAGAAGGACATCAGAAATATGTCCGGTTTCATAATGATGAAAAACATCTTTCCGGAAAATATGTCAATGTCTTAAAGGAAGGATTTGTTTCTATTGATATGGCACAGAATATTCTGGTCGTGAAAACAGTGTCCGGAATGGCAATGGCGGTTGCAGCGGCGATCGATGCCATGAAATATCCGGAGATTGTCGGTACGATCGCGGGAGACGATACGATCATGATGGCGGTCAGAACGGTTGGAGATACAAAAAGCCTGATGAATCAGATTCTGCAGTTGGTTCATTAACTAAGGCTGTAACCTGCCATGCAGGTTAGCTGGTCATACATTTGCTTCGCAAATATGTGACAAGATCTGGAGTATAAGGAAAATCATGTTAGAAAGTTTAAAGGTAAAAAATGTTGCACTCATTGATGAGTCCGAAGTGACATTTGGAGAGGGACTCAATATTCTGACCGGTGAAACGGGAGCGGGTAAGTCGATCCTGATCGATTCGATCAATCTGGCACTCGGCGCGAAGGCAGACAGCAGTCTGATCCGTCAAGGGGCGGAATATGCGTATGTGGAGTTGTGTTTTCAAGTAAATAATGCCTCCGTGATACAGAAGCTGAAAGAGTTGGAAGTCTTTCCGGATGAAGAGGGTAGAGTTCTGTTGCAGAGAAGAATCATGACCGGAAAGAGTAGCTGCAGACTGAACGGAGAAAGTGCTACGGGCAAACTCCTGCAGCAGGTAGCAGCTGTTTTGATCGATGTACACGGACAGCATGAGCACCAGTCGCTTCTCAATGAAAAAAAGCATCTGGAAGTACTGGATGCATTCTGCGGTGACAAATTACAGGCTGTCAAACAGGAACTTGGTGCAGCTTATGCAGCCTACAGAGAAAAAGAAAAACTGGTAAAAGAAGCACTGGATGAAGATGGCAGCAAAGACCGGGAGATCGCACTTGCCAGATTTGAGCTTGAGGAAATAGAAGCAGCGGCTCTGATCGAGGGAGAAGATGAGAAGCTGGAAGCTGATTTCAGACGGATGGAAAACAGCAGGCAGATCGGGGAAAGTCTTTCACAGGCAGATGCCTGCTTAAACAGCTATGAACAGGAAAACGCAAGAGATCTGATCGGCGCAGCGGCGAAATGCGTAAGCGATGCGGCAAAATATGATGCATCCCTTGCACCGTGTGTGGAAAGCTTTGCGCAGGTGCAGGAGCTTTTGCAGGATATCGGCAGAAGTTTGGGACATTATATAGAAAGCATGGAATTCGATGCACAGACTTATACAGATACAAAAGAACGCCTGGATACGATCAATAAATGCAAAACAAAATATGGCAATACTATTTCCGAGATTTTGGCATATGCACAAAGCCAACAGGAATTTCTGCATAAATACGATGATTTCGAGCAATATAAAATAAAGCTGCAGGAAGAACTTGCACAGCAAAAAGAAACACTCCTTGCATTATGCCAAAAAGCATCTAAGATCAGATGCAAAGAGGCTGCAAAGCTGGAAAAAGAAATGAAGCAGGCACTTCTTTCCCTGAATTTCCCATATGTGGATTTTGCGATCGAAGTGGAAAACAGTGAGACACATTTATCCACAAACGGAATGGATCATGTCCGGTTTTTGATCTCATTAAATGCCGGACAGGAAAAGAAACCACTTTCGCAGGTGGCAAGCGGCGGCGAGCTTTCCCGTATCATGCTGGCACTCAAATCCGTGCTTGCAGAGCAGGATGAAACAGAGACACTCATATTTGATGAGATCGATGCGGGCATCAGTGGCAGGACAGCATGGAAAATTTCGGAAAAACTGGCAATCCTTGGCAGAGCACATCAGGTGATCTGCATTACCCATCTGCCGCAGATCGCAGCGATGGCGGATCAGCATTTTGTGATTGAAAAGCAGCAGGATAAAAATGGCACGCAGACAAAGCTGACGACACTTTCCAAAGATGGTATGCTTTCCGAGATCGCCCGGCTGCTTGGCAGTGATAAGATCACGGATGCAGTGATGCAGAACGCCGGCGAACTGAAAGCCATGGCAGACGAAGCAAAGAAAACAGCAAAATAATACCAAACTAACCTGAAAAATAACGCACATACTAAAAGAGAAATCTTAAGTATGTGCGTTATGTCATGTATCGATAGATACATGATGTATCCCCGAGCATCGCGAAGCGATTATGCATGCGAGGGGTTCACGTTATGTCATGTAGCGAGGTAACGAAATCAAGCGGCAGCGAAGCTGACATTTGATTTCGCCCGAGCGTACAACGAGAAAATCAAAAGCGCGAAGCGCGGCTGACAGCAGAGCTGGCAGGATTTTCGAGTCTGTAGCAGATACATGACGAGAAAGGAAACAATCATGGACAGAGCTGGAAAAATTTACAGATATATGCTGTTTTCTATCTTATTACTCAGTTTGCTGCTGATCGGCTTTCTGGGGTATCGGATCAAAAAAATGATCCCTGATCAGATCCTGCTACGCAAAGGTCAGACCGAGGAACTGAACATTGGAATCCCGGTTTCCGCTGCTGTACAGACAACCGGTACAGATCGCAGCAAAGAAAATGCAAGGATCACAACACCTGTAGTATCTGCCTTTCATATGACTTCCGATACAGGAACAAGCTATGAAATGCAGCTCCGTTTTCTGGGGATCATTCCTCTGAAAACCGTACAGATGCAGACTGTTGCAGAGCAGGAAGTGTTTGTTTCCGGAAAACCGATCGGTATTTATTTAAAAACACCGGGCGTGCTTGTGATCGATACAGGGATGTTTACAGGAAGCAGCGGAGAATCTGTCTGTCCGGCAGAAGGCATCCTGCAGTCGGGGGATTATGTAATGCAGATCAACCATACAGATCTGGAAGGTAAAAAGGATTTCGTAAACAGGATCAAAAACAGCAATGGGGAGCAGATGATCCTTACCATCCAAAGAAATGGGGAAATGTCAGAGGTACGTCTTACGCCGCTGCAGTGCGAAGAAGGAGTCTATAAGATCGGTGTCTGGGTCAGAGACAGTGCACAGGGAATCGGAACAATGACTTATGAGACGGCAGACGGACATTTCGGTGCACTGGGACATGGTATTGCAGATGCTGATATCGGAGAGCTTTTAGCACTTTCCAAAGGCAGTGTTTATGATACCTGTATTCTGGCAGTCCATACATCGGATGGTACAAAGCCGGGAGAATTGACAGGTATTCTCAGCTTTGATGAAGAGGATTACCTTGGCAGGATCGAAGAAAATACAGAAGCCGGGATATATGGAAGCTTTTGTAAACCGTCCAAAGCTGACAGCGGGGATGAAGTGATCATAGAGACAAGTTTGGATACATCCGGAAAAAGTGATGTGACAGAGTCTATGAAATATCCTATCGCCCTCAAGCAGGAAGTACAGGAAGGAGCGGCACAGATTTATACGTCCTTTGACGGAACAGGAGCATTTTATGATATCGAGATCACGCAGCTTCGATATGAAGATGACGGTAACCAGAATATTACCCTGACGGTGACTGATCCGGTGCTGCTTGCCAAGACCGGCGGGATCGTGCAGGGGATGAGCGGAAGCCCGATTCTGCAGAACGGAAAGATTGTAGGAGCGGTCACCCATGTACTTGTCAGACAGCCGGAAAAAGGATACGGGATCTTTATAGAAAACATGATGGAACGTAATTAAGAAAATCTTCAGAAATCGCTTTTCGTAATTGAAGATTGTCATATTTACGAAACAAACAAAAATGCAATGCATCATTTTGGTAAATTGTTACAAAACAGAAAAGGCGAGACGACAGAAAGTATTGAATAAGTGCTATAATATGCAAAAATCAGTGACAAAATAGGTGCTTTCGCATATGTGACAGCACATGTGACGAGTTCCGACTATGCTTGACAGAAAATGCTTTATTGCGTATAATCTGTCATTGGTACAATATATAAGAACCTTTCAATTAAATGGAGATACACCAATGATAGATGTTCATTGTCATATTTTACCGGGGATTGATGATGGCAGCAGGAATACAGAAGAATCCAAAGCTCTCATCAGTGAGGAAATGAATCAGGGGATAAATACAATCATATTTACACCACATTTTTATGCGCAGAGGGATTCCGTAGGTCATTTCTTGGAAAAGCGTGCAAACAGCTTTTCGCGCTTACAATCAGCAGTACAATTTGATAAGATCGGACTGAAGCCTCATTTAGGTGCAGAGGTATACTATTTTGGTGGAATTGGGAAGGCAGAGATGGTTCCGGAGCTTTGTGTGACAGGAACAGATATTCTGCTGTTGGAAATGCCATTCGGTCAGTGGACAAAGGCTGTCTACGAAGATGTGGAGCAGCTTGTAAAGAAGCGGAAGCTGACTGTGATTCTGGCACATGTTGAGCGGTATTTTCAGTTCCAAAAAGACAGCTCAGTCATGGAGCAGGTATTGGCGCTGCCGCTGATTGTGCAGCTGAATGCGGGAAGCCTTCTAGGCGGCGTAAAGCTTACCGATTTTGCAGGCAGAAAGAAAAAGAAGCAATGCCTGTCCCTTCTTTCCGAAGACAGAGATATCCTGCTTGGTACGGATGCCCATAATATGGTAAGCCGTAAGCCTAATATGGAGGCTGGCAGAGCAGTAGTCAGAGAAGCACTCGGCGCAGAGAGACTTGACAGGATCGATGCACTGGGCAGCAGGCTGTTTGGCTGATCTGCAGCAGATAGAAAGGTTACAACTATGATACATAATAAAAAAGTACAAGTATTCCTTGGTGTGCTTCTGCTTGTTGTAGTGCTGGCTGCCATGTATTTTGGCCTGCATGCGCTGGATCGAAGAGATACCGGAAATACAGATGATGAAGAAGATGATTACGCTTATGTATCAGGCGATAATGAGATCATTTTCGACGGAAAGATTTACAAGCTGGATCATAATGTGAAAAACTACCTGATCATGGGTACGGATGCAAGCGGTAATGAGGATGCCAAGGGAGAAGCATATCAGGGCTCCATGGCGGATTTCCTTATGCTGATGATGATTGACGAGACTGATAAGAAGTATGGATTTATGCCACTCAACAGAGATACCGTTACTGATATCCAGATGATCGATCATAATGGGGATCTGATGGATTACCGGAAATTATATCTTTGTACCGCACACTGGTATGGCGGTTCAAAGCGGCAGAGTTGTATCAATACAGCAGATGCGGTTTCCGATTTTCTGCATGGCGTTCCCGTGAATGGCTATCTGGCAATTCCGATGGATCATATATCGGATCTGAATCATGTGCTTGGCGGTGTAACAGTTACGCTGGAAGATGATTTTTCAAAGGAAGATCCGGCAATGACAGCAGGCACAACACTGACACTGACCGACGAGCAGGCAGCAATTTTCCTGCGGGGCAGAATGGAAGTCGGTGATGGCGAAAATACATCCCGTATGAGACGCCAGAAAGCATATCTGCAGGCAGCAATCTCACAGATACAGCTGCAAAGCAGTGAGGATGCAAAATTTATGGCAAAGGCATATCAGCAGATTATGGAATATGCCACGTCAGATATGAATATGAATGCGATTACAAAGCTTGGACAGCATCTGGATGAATACGAGTCGCTTGGATTTGTTGAGATAGCAGGGGAGACGAAGCTTGGTTACGACAGATTGGAAGACGGCAAAGAACATGCAGAATTTTTTGCAGATGAACAGTCACTGAAGGATGCAGTATTCAAACTGTTCCCACTCAAAGATACAGGGGAGAGGGAAGAAGATGCATCAGATGAATCAACAGATTCCTCAGACAGTGAATAAGCAGGAATAAAGAGAAACTACAGACACAGGAAGGAATACAAACATGAGTCAGCAAACAGACAAAATAAAGACTCTGTCAAATGCAAATGAAGAAGAGACAGAAATCGATCTGCTTGAACTTTTCTACTATTTAAAAGCAAAGCTTGTGTGGCTGATCAGCTTTTTCGTGATCGGTGCAGTGATAGCAGGCCTGATCACCTATTTTCTGATCACACCCAAATATACAGCAACCTCTAAGCTCTACATGGTATCCGCTTCCAGCGATTCCATTGTCAACCTGTCAGATTTAAATCTTGGTACTTCCCTGACAGATGATTATGTAGAACTTTTAAAGATCAGACCGATCTTTGAAGAAATCATCAAAGAACTGGATCTGGATTATACATATGATGAACTGCTTTCCATGACAAGTATCGCATCACTCAATAAAACAAGACTTCTGGGAATTACTGTAGAGTCTACAGATCCGGTAGAAGCAAGAGATATTGCAAACGCACTTGCCAATAAAGCAGTCTCTTATGTGCCTGAGGTAATGGAAACAGCAACACCGAATATTGCAGAGCTTGCGATCACACCAAAATTCAAGAGTTCTCCGAGCCTTCCGAAGAACACGATCATTGGTGCTCTTTTAGGACTGGTTCTTGCCGCCGGTGTATGTACAGTCCGCTTCTTAATGGATGATACCTTTAAGTCCGCTGAGGATGTGGAGAAGACATTTGGCGTTATGCCACTGACAATCATTCCGGAAGGCAATTTGGAAGGAATCGATGACAAGGCAGAGCAGGAGATCCGTAAACAGAAAAAGAAGGAAAGAAAGAAACGGAAGAAGGAGGCAGCAAATGAGTAATCAGAATAAAGTTATACTTGGAAATATGCCGTCTCTTCCATATGCAATAGAAGAAGCAGTCAACAGACTGCGTGTCAATATGAGCTTTCTGGGGGAAGATGTCAAAAAGATCATGGTCATCAGTACAATGCCGGATGAAGGCAAGAGCTTCGTGACAATGCAGCTCTGGAGACAGATGGCTGAGACAGGAATCGACAGCGTGCTGATCGATGCAGATATGCGAAAATCCGTTATGGTGGATAAATATGACGTCAAAAAGGAAGACGGTGGTAAGATCCTCGGCTGTTCTTATTATCTGGCAAATGATATCCCGTTAGAGCAGGCAGTACTGAAGACCCAGTATGAGCATGGTGATATCCTGCCAAATAATGATAATGTGGTAAATCCAAGCATTTTGCTTGAAAATCATAAATTTGCTGATATGCTCGATGAACTTGCCGGCAAATACAGATATGTGTTTGTCGATGCGCCGCCGCTGAATCTTGTATCGGATGGTGAGCGGATCGGTTCTCTTTGTGATGGAGCAGTCCTTGTTGTCAGAGGCAATTCCACACCGAAGAGCATTGTCAAAAACTCTGCACTGCAGCTTGAGCGTGCAGGCTGTCCGCTGCTTGGCGTGGTGCTCAACCGTGTCAAGGGTGCAAACGGTGGCTACTACTATAAACAGTATGGCGGTAAACACTACGGCTATGGATATGGTAAGGGCTACGGTGACGGCTATGGGTATTACGGAGAGAATAAGTAGTTCCGGATAGCCATGGTATGTTATTCATTTTGTATGTATTCTGCTTCGGCAGTTTACATAAATATTCTTTGGGAAAGGAGGATAAATCCAATGTTCAAGTCACTGAAAAAGGTTTTAGTAGGTGTTTTAGCTTCCAGCTTAGTTCTTTCAAGCGTTGTATTTGCAGCAGGTTCTGCTACAGATGCTCCAGCAGCAAAAGAATTCTCCAAGGCAGCTAAGAAAGCTACAGTTACAGTTGCTAAGGATGTTACAGTAGTTAATGCTGGCGCATTCAACAAAAAGAACGTAAACGTTAAGTTTGCTTCTAAGAAAAAAGTTACTGTAAAGAGAAACGCTTTCAAGAACGCTAAAAAGCTGAAAACTATCACAGTTTACAAGAACAAAGTAACCTTCAAGAAGGGTGCTTTCGGTAAGCTGAACACAAAGAAGATGACAATCAAGGTTAAAGGACTGAAGAAGAATTCTAAGGCTTTCAAGAACTACAAGAAAGCATTAAAGAAGGCTGGCTTCAAGGGTAAGGTTAAGGCAGTTAAATAATTTTACCTACCTGGATGCATCTTAGGGTTCTGGCAAGGCTTCGGCCTTGCCAGATGATCTGTGGAATGGATGAATAAAGCTTTCTGCGGCGCAGGGAGCTTTTTATATAAAAAGTAAAAATAAATTTATGTGCCCAAAAGCCCGGGAGGGCAAAGGCGCAAGTGGGATAATGGGATAATGGGGATAAAACCTTGTATACATTACAGGGAAAAGAAGGGAAAATACGACTATGTCAAAGGAAAAGATGAACAAAAGAATTGATACGCAAAAAGCGATCAGAGTATTTCTTCTGGGATTGTATGATGCACTGGCAGTGCTGGTATCCGCATTTCTGGCATTATATATCCGGTTTGATATGCACTTTTCAGCCATAGATTCTAAATATCTGGAAGCTGCTTTATTGGTGGCACCTGTTACAATTCTGGCTACATGGATCATTTTTAAAATAGAACATTTGTATGATAGTCTGTGGGAATATGCAAGTGTCAGGGAACTGTTTTTTTCAACAATCTCCTGTGTGCTTGTTGTGATCATCCAGGCTCTCTTTATAATTCTGGTGGATCCATATTATGTACCGAGATCTTTTCATTTCCTGTTTCTTTGCTTTTTTCTGCTGCTGGTCGTGGGTAGCCGCTTTTCATATCGCGCAATACGGCTCTTCAGATGGTCGGTTACCGGTAATGACGGAAAGGGAATTCGAAATATCATGGTCATTGGTGCGGGGCAGGCAGGAAGACTGATCGTGGAAGAAATCAAGCATTCCAATGAGATGGATGCAAGAGTCTGCTGTATCATAGATGATGACAGAGCCAAAAAGGGAAAATATCTGCGTGGTGTGGAGATTGTCGGAGACAGAGACTGTATCATATCCGCAGTGGAGAAATATAATATCAATCAGATCATATTGGCAATGCCTTCTGCAAGCCGCAGGACGCAAAAGGAAATTCTGGATATCTGTAAAGAGACGGAGTGCGAGATGAAGATCGTACCGGGTATTTACCAGATGATCAACGGCGATGTGCTTATGAGCAAGCTTCGTAAGGTAGAAGTGGAGGATCTTCTTGGCAGAGATCCGATCAAAGTCAATGCGGATGATATTTTTAACTATATTACCGGGAAGACTATTCTTGTGACTGGTGGAGGCGGTTCTATCGGTTCAGAACTTTGTAGACAGATCGCCGCACATCAGCCTGAAACATTGGTTATTTTTGACGTATATGAAAATAATGCGTATGACATCCAGATGGAACTTCGGAAAAATTATCCGGATATGCATCTGGAAACGATCATCGGTTCTGTCAGGGACAGCAGAAAGATTTTTCAGGTATTTGAACAGTTCCATCCTGATATCGTATATCATGCGGCCGCACACAAGCATGTACCGCTTATGGAAGACAGTCCGTGTGAAGCGATCAAAAATAATGTCATTGGTACGTATAAGACAGCCTTTGCTGCCATGACACATGGCTGCAAAAGATTTGTGCTGATCAGTACGGATAAGGCTGTTAATCCGACAAATATCATGGGCGCGAGCAAGCGTTTGTGCGAAATGGTCATTCAGGCGTTTGATGCCAAGATCAAGGCGGGAAAAGCAGATGAGATCCCGCAGCTTTTTACGCATCTGACACAGGATAAATATGTAAATGTACAGGTACAGGAAGCCCTTAAAACAACAAAGACAGAGTTTGTAGCTGTCAGATTCGGTAATGTACTGGGCAGCAATGGTTCTGTTATTCCACTGTTCCGTAAACAGATTGAAGCAGGAGGTCCTGTTACGGTTACACATCCTGATATCATCCGTTATTTTATGACGATTCCGGAAGCTGTCGGGCTGGTTCTGGAAGCCGGTACTTATGCAAACGGAGGTCAGATTTTTGTTCTTGATATGGGAGAGCCGGTCAAGATCCTGGACATGGCAAAGAATATGATCAAGCTTTCCGGCTATACACCGGATGTTGATATCAAGATAGAATTTACAGGGCTTCGTCCGGGTGAAAAGCTTTATGAAGAGAAGCTCATGGATGAAGAGGGGATTCAGAAAACAGATAATGACCTTATTCATGTAGGGTGTCCAATTCCGTTCAATGTAGATACATTTTTCGGACAGCTCAGAGAGCTTATGGATGCTTCCTATAAAAATGCGGGGGACATCAGAGATCTCGTAAAGACGGTTGTAACGACTTACAGACCGGAGAATCATTAAAAAAATGAATGGTAAATGCTTTGCAATAATGGCATAGTTATTGCAAAGCATATTTTCTTTTTATAAGCCACACACCTTACGGTGTGTCCGGCTCCTTTTTTTCGGCTTCCAGACTAAGCTCATAAAGGTCGATCATGGTTGCTTCATCTTTTGTGGCAATTTCTGAAACCTTCATCCAGTTTTCTTCGTCTGCCTGCGCCCAGATGCAGGAACAGGGATGGTCGTTTTTATCCATCATCTGAAAAACTTTTGCCCCGTTTTTTAACGTCTTTACCAGACGGCAGTTGTAATAGCCTTTATTTTGCATCAGGTTGATAATGCCATATTCAATACGGGCATCGCCTTCAAGCTTTGGTCTTCTCGGTAATTTGATCATGTTTGTTCTCCCCCAATCAAAAAATATTCTGTATAGTCTGCAAGCAGAAAACTACTGTACTATATTATATCGGGAAGAGCGCAATTCTGCAAGCCTTCGGATGCTGTACTTTTCAGACTGTGTGATTTATGGTAGACTAATGCTTATACCGGAAAGATACAGGGAGGATTTTGCATGCTTCAGGATGCTGTCAAGGAGATAAAAGTTGCATTATTTGATATGGATGGCCTGCTGATCGATTCAGAGAAGGTATATTGTGCCTGCTGGATACAAGCGGCGAGAGAACTTGGATGAAGAAAGGGTTCTTACGCTGAGAAGTCTGGATAAAACACTTGCCAATGAATTATTCGTCGGTTGGTTTTCTGACAGAACCGCTTATGAGCGCGTGAAAACGCGTCGTAAGGAGATCATGGCAGCAAAGATCCGGCAGACACCCCTGCAGAGTAAGCCGGGGGTACGCAGCCTGATATGTGAACTGGAAAAACGTGGAATAAAATCGGCAGTTGTCACAGCCTCTCCGCAGAAAAGGGCTCAGATGCATCTTGAAAGTGTCGGACTGAATGGATTGTTTGAAACAATCATTACAACAGAAGATGTGAAAAAAGGAAAGCCGTTCCCGGATGTATATTTGTATGCAGCGGGAAAGCTGGGAGTAAAGCCGGAAGACTGTCTGGCGTTTGAAGATTCTCCCAACGGAGTAAAAAGTGCATATGAAGCGGGCTGCCGGACTGTGATGATCCCTGATCTGACGCCGGCTGCAGAAGAACTTATGCCTTATGTGGATTATGTGTATGGCAGTCTTGCAGATCTTGCGGTGGAATTACAGCAGGGTCTGCCTGAAAGATAACGGATTGATTTACAGGGGAAGGATCATCATAAAAACAAGAAATAGACGGGCGGGTGTGAATGGTGTATAATAGTCGGATCAGGCAGCTGATAAGACAAAATATGGCCGCCGGACAGATTGAGGAGTACAATGAATACAAAGATAAATACAGAATCAAAAAAACATATATATCGTTTCTTCTGGCAGACGCTTGTATCTGTGATCACACTTCTTCCATTTGTTTATTTGTGGAATACGAAATTGAATCCATTGCTGGGACAAAGCTTCCTGAATAAGGGAAATATACTGATGTGGATCATTTATCTGATACTCATGTGGACGTTTATGTATGTGTTTAACGGATTTCAGATCGGACTGGGCAGAAAATCCCATTTGTATATCGGGCAGTGTATTGCTTATACCTGTTTAAATGCGGTAGAGATCATGATCACGATTCTGATGGTGGGGCGTGTGAAGTATATTGGTGTGATTCTGCTGACCTATGCGAAATTATATGTGGTGCAGATGGTTATTATGTTCCTTCTGACAAATTTTGGAACGGATCTCTACCGGAAGGTGATCCCGGCTTACCGGATGCTGAATATTACGGGGGTGCATGATAATAACCTGGATATCCGGCTTTCAGGGTATCGTGCAAAGTATAAGTTTGATCAGACAATAAGTTGTAATGAAAATATAGAGGAAATCAAGGCGTGTATTTTACAATATGATGCGATTCTGTTAAATGATCTGCCGGATGAAGTCAGAAATCAGATTTTGAAATTCTGCTTTGAAAAAGGAAAGAGAGTTTATTTTCCGCCGAAGATCTCGGATATCATTATTAAATCTTCGGATGAAATGAATCTGGTGGATACACCGCTATACATTTGTAAAAATACAGATATTTCTCTGGCGCAGCGTTTTTTAAAACGTATAATGGATATCGTGATCTCACTGACCGGTATTATCATTACATCGCCGATCATGCTGATCACGGCGATCGCAATCTATGCTTATGACAGAGGACCGGTTTTATACAAGCAGGTGCGTTGTACAAAAGGAAACCGGGAATTTAAAATCTGTAAATTCCGCAGCATGGTCGTGAATGCCGAAAAGGATGGAAAAGCGCAGCTTGCAAGGGAAAATGACAGCCGGATCACGCCAATCGGAAAGATTATCCGTAGTATGCGAATTGATGAACTGCCGCAGTTTTTTAATATTCTAAAGGGGGATATGAGTGTGGTAGGTCCGCGTCCGGAGCGCCCGGAGCTGATCGAGAAAAACTGTATGAAGATACCGGAATTTGCTTATCGTACCCGTGTAAAGGCGGGGCTTACCGGTTATGCGCAGGTTTACGGAAAATACAATACGTCTTTTATCGATAAACTGAAGCTGGATCTGATCTATGTCAGCAATTATTCTATTCTGATGGATATCCATCTGATTTTTCTGACCCTGAAGATCATTTTTATCAAAGACAGTACAGAGGGTGTCTGAAAAGATTGTAAAATATGTAAAAGCGTACATATAGTATAAATCTGAGCGATGATATTTTACTGAACTACTATAACCGTTCCGAGATCACATTCTTTGCAAGGTCAAAGGGCACCTATACCGCTACCGTTACGATCAAGGATAAAAACGGCAAAAAGAAATGTGCAAAAAAGATCAAGATCTATGCCACAAATGACAGTTATCCGTTTGCAAGCCGATATAAAACATCTTATGCAGATTATATTTCAGATTATTATATTTCTTATTTTGCTAAGAAAGCCGGAAAGGCAGTTGTATCCTTTGATGTGTATTGTGATGGTAAATTTGTACAGACCTGTTCTATTTCGGTGATAGCAAAGGGCTATAAATTTTACAAACCTGTCATTAAGAATGTAAAATATGCAGGTAAAGAGTTATATTACTATGATCCGTTTACAAACAAAACAAGTGGTAAGCTGAAGGTAACTCCTGCAAAAGGATATAAGATCGTGTCCATTGAGTATTCCACGGGCCTTAATGCAAAAACCGGTGATTATACTTATAAAAAGATCAAAAATAATGGCAAGATCAAACTGCTTAAACAACGTAAATATACAAGAAAGTACAATGAGGGAACAGAGTATGAGAGCCAGTACGCATACAATTCTCTTTTCCCGGTAACACAGATCCGTATCACGCTGCAGAACAAAAAGACAAAAGAAAAAGTAAAGACCGTAAATGATTTCA
>ERZ857745.3474-NODE-3474-length-15042-cov-4.536131_pt1 | contig 15042 bp, 10 predicted proteins | sample MGYA00519699_ERZ857745 | MGnify/ENA primary metagenome ERZ857745 (study PRJEB31778, sample SAMEA3449357) | human gut metagenome | biome: human gut; feature: human-associated habitat; material: faeces | place: United Kingdom | collected 2010/2012 ...
CAGAATAATATCTATAGCCACTTACTGTAGTATGATGCGGATGAAGTTTTCCATTTGCATCCCAATTTCGTAATGTCTGAGCAGATACGCCTATAATTTTTGAAAATTCGTGTATAGAATAATATTTACTCAAAGTATCAACTCCTTTCAATAATATTCTAGTCTAATATCTTATAAAACTCAATATCTACTTATATGATTTTATAATTTATCTTTAACTGTTAATGACCTTCTTTTTTTGTATGGATAAGTATACGGTTTCTGGATTTTCATTTCTGTTGTAATAACAACATTATTCCGATTTATCTGTTCCAATCAAGACTTTCTTTCCATAAAACGCGAAACCATAATGCCGGATCTTTGATTTTGGGATACCATCAAATAATAATCCCATTCAGATGATCGCACTCATGCTGAATAATCTGCGCCGTCCATCCGCTGTATTTCTGTCTCTGCCGTTTAAAATTGATATCTTCATATTCTACTTCTATTTCCTGATAGCGCACACATTTTCTTACACCATCCAGAGACAGGCATCCTTCTTCTGTCTCATACTTTCCGTTTCTCTTTACAATCTTCGGATTGAACATCGCAACATTCATAAATCCCATATTGACTGCAATGATCGCTTTATTTACCCCGATCATATTTGCTGCCATTCCCACACAGCCATCTTCGTGCGCTTTTAATGTATCCAGTAAATCAATTGCAACTGGAAAATCTCCTTTCGTTGCTTTCTCTGCCTTCTGGCGCAGAAAAAAGAGATCTCTCATAATTGGTTTTACCATTTTATCTTTCCCCTTTCCGTAGTACTAGTTACTGTTCACAGTATCTGTGACCAGCAACTAGTACTTTCCAGTATACACGATTTTTCCCATTTTTAGGTTGGAAAAATTGGAAAATGCACATATAATTAGATTAGTTTTCAAATACAAACAGGAGTGTATTATCTATGAATAAAATCAAAATCATAAAAAAGAACGATGAATATTCTTCCGAATATCAGATCGGAGATACTTTTAAAATCGAGGGCACCTGGTATGGTGGTGTTCATATCATCGGCAAGACCGGCGCACCGGTTTCTCTTGATAAAGATGAGTATATTTATCTGGATGCAGATCCGGAAAATAAAATAGATTCTTCGTCTGTAATTTCCCACCCGGAATCGTCTGCCTCAACACAAACCAGTACGGTTATCCCAGAAGCACAACCTGCTTCTACGCTTTCTGCCAATACCGAAAAAAATAACGCAGAACCCCTCCATGAAATCCATGTTGGCGATATCGTGCGCCATTTCAAAAGAGAATGGGTATCAGAAGAGAGCACCAAATACCTCTACAAGGTACTGGCTTTTGCTGAACATACCGAAACAGGCGAAAAGCTGGTTGTCTACCAGGCAATGTATGCACCATTCAAAATCTGTGCAAGACCATATGATATGTTTATGAGCGAAGTCGATCACCAGAAATATCCAGGTGTCAGACAGCAATGGCGTTTTGAAGTAAATGAATAAATCATGATTAAATAAAAATGGAGAATCTCTCCCAGTCCCCGGCTGATACCGGAACGGATGATTCTCCATTTCAGAATGTCTGCTTTGTTTCTTCTTATTTCAGGTTCTGATACTCCTCAATCACCTTATCCATCAAGCTTTCTGCTTTTTTATACACTTCTTCATCCATCTGATTGTATGGGAAAATTGCGCGATCCGAAACTTCTACTCCTCTATGTTGCATTAGTTTTTTGAACAAGAGCGAGAAATTTGAATCCATGTCATAAAGTGGCATCAGTTCATGTGTCAGTGCTGATAACTTCATAACTCTGTCAAAATCTTTTTCCTTTGTTGATTTTACAAGATCACTCCAGATTTCAGGCACAATATTAGAAAGCGCTCCTATGCATCCTACTCCTCCGGATGTAAGATTATAAAGGAACTGATCGTCAAATCCTGAGAACATCTCAAACTCATGTCCTTCTACAGCCAACATCAGTTCATTTGTATGATTTGGTTCTGACACGGAGTCCTTTAAACCTTTAATATTAGCATTATTTTCCACCAGCTTTTTCAAGGTTTCCGGAGCGATGGAATGTCCACTTCTTGCCGGGAAATTATAGATATAAAGATTTCCTTTTATTGACTTTGCAAGCGTATCATAATATACAAAAATCTTTTCCTGATCCAGTGCATAATAACATGGTCCGATAACCATTGCTCCTTCATAGCCCATTTCATTCACTTCATTTGACAACGCCACCGTATCTTCAAAATTAAGGCTTCCGGTTCCAGCATAAAGCTTTGTGCGCCCTGCAGTATAATCTGCATAGAATTTGAAGAAATCATGTTTCTCCTGTTTCGTAAGTCCTGTAAATTCACCGGACGATCCCAACACAAGAATTCCATCAACGCCTCCTTCAATCAGGAAATCAATTACCTTTTTATTCCCTTCATAATCCGGTTTTTCATTTTCATCAAAAACTGTAACAACTGGTGTACCGGTTGCAATAATGTCACCAGCCTCCAGAGTAATTCCTTTGGACAATTCTGCAATCAGCCACTATCCATGTCTGGTCTGCAGATCTCTTGAAGAAAGATCATTAAATACGGAATATCCAAATACATATTCTTCTGCTCTTCCATTCTATGTACCGATCCATCTGTGCTGCTTTTTGCGGATCACCATTTACCACTGGATTACAATAATACGCCAATCGCAGCTTTAAGTGTATCCATGCCAACTTTCCGTATTTCTGGGGAAAAAGAAAAAGAAGTTGTTCAGATTTTATGGGAAGCCAAACACCGAATTGAAGCCCACTTTCAAGTGTATGGTGTTAATTTTGGAAATTAAAAAAACCTGGCAGAAAGCAAAATTCACTTTCTGCCAGGTTTTTCATTTTTCTATACGCCTTTCCCTTCCCCTGCAAAATATTCTTTTACAAGTTTTACCACAACTCCTGATAACAGGAATACTGCAATTAAGTTCGGGATTGCCATCAGTCCGTTAAATGTCTCTGCAATATTCCACATCAGTCCAAGATCCATCGTTGCTCCGACGATCGCAACCAGTGAATACAGCACCATAAACGGTTTGTTGATCTTCGTTCCAAATAAAAATTCAATACATCTGGTTCCATAAAGTCCCCATCCGATAATCGTTGAAAATGCAAAGCAGCACATTGCAACCGCGGTAAAGATCGATACCCAGCTCCCATATGTAGAAGTAAATCCAAGAATCGTAAGCTCCGCACCTGCTGCCTCCCCGTAACCAATCGGAACTCCGCTGCACAGGATTACCAGTGCGGTCAGTGTACAGATTACGATCGTATCTATAAATACCTCAAAGATTCCGAAGAATCCCTGTTTCACCGGTTTTTTTGTATCTGCACATGCATGTGCAATCGATCCGGTACCAAGACCTGCCTCATTAGAGAAAATTCCTCTGGACACACCTTTTTTCATACTGATAAAGAAGCTTCCGACTGCCCCTCCGGTAACAGATGTCGGTGTAAATGCACCTTCAAAAATTGAAACAAATACATGTGGTATATTTTTTAAATTCAACAGAACCACTCCGGCAGCTAACAGAACATAGATAACCGCCATGAACGGTACAAGCTTTTCCGTTACCTGTCCGATTCTCTTGATTCCACCGAGAAGGATCAGTGCAATCAACACCGCAAGCACAATTCCGATCACAAGATTGACCGTCTTTGCTGCATCCACTCCAATCACCCCGTAATTGAATAATGCAGAATCAATTGCTGTCGTAATCGTATTGACCTGTGTCGCATTTCCAGTTCCAAATACTGTCAGCACACCGAATGCAGCAAACAAATATGCAAGCCAGTGCCAGTTTTTATTCAGACCATTCTTAATATAATACATTGGCCCACCGACCAGATCCCCTTCTGCATTCTTTTCACGGAAATGTACGGCAAGTGTTACTTCTGAAAATTTAGTACACATTCCAAGAAGTGCGGAGATCCACATCCAGAAGACTGCTCCCGATCCGCCGATTGCGATCGCTCCTGCAACTCCTGCAATATTCCCGGTTCCAACCGTCGCCGCAAGCGCGGTACAGACCGCCTGAAATGGTGTCATTGCACCATCTGTGGCATCTTTTTTCCGAAGCATGCGCCCAATCGTCACCTTCATAGCGTATGGAAATTTTCTGATCTGGATAAATCCAGTTCTGACACTGAGCAGAAGTCCTACTCCGATGATACAGATCATTGCCGGCACACCCCAGATAAAATTATTGACTACATTATTGACCGACTCAATTGTAGATAACATCCCTTATTTCCCTCCAGGATTGAAAGATTTTCCTCTTCATCTTTCATTTTCTTATTTTTGGTATATAAAATGAATATTTTATTTATTATACACAATTCGTCAGGGAAATACAACTGCTTTTCATGGCGGACGTTTCTTCTTTTTTATGCCTCGTAACGTATTTCTTCTTTTATTTTATCCTGGATTTCCACAAGAACTTCCATTAAAAGCGGATTGAACGCTCCGCACTCTCCGTTCAGGATCATCTTCATCGCCTGCTCATGTGAATACGCATCTTTATATACACGCTTGCTCACCAGTGCATCATAAACATCTGCCACAGATACAACCTGTGCCGCAATTGGAATCTGTTCTCCGGTCAGACCATCCGGATACCCTTTACCATCATAACGTTCATGATGCCATCTGCAGATCTGGTACGCGATCTTAATCATCTTCTCATCCTTATAATGCTCCAGCTTATCCAGCATAGAAGCACCAATCAGCGTATGCTCTTTCATAGTCTCAAATTCTTCTTTAGTCAGCTTTCCAGGCTTATTCAGAATCGACTCATCAATTCCAACCTTACCGATATCATGAAACGCGGATGCTGTTGAAATCAGATAGCAGTCATCCGGCGTCAAATTATATGCATCCGTATTCTCAACAAGTCTTTCCTGAAGAAGTCTCGTCAATGTATTGATGTGAACAACATGAAGGCCGCTCTCTCCATTACGAAATTCCATAATCTGGCTTAGAACTTCTACCATCATCTGATTGTTCTTTTCCTTTTCATGCATCCGATCGGATACCATGGAAATCAACCTTCTCTGTTTTGCATACAGCTTGATCGTATTAAATACACGCTGGTATACAACCTTGCTGTCAAAAGGTCTGCTGATGTAATCGGATACTCCAAACTTGAACGCTTTCCGGATATAGTTCTCAGATTCCTCGCTGGATATCATAATTACCGGCACATCTTCAATCCAGTGATTCCGGTTCATATACATCAGAATTTCAAAACCGTCCATAACCGGCATCACGATATCAAGCAGTACCAGTGATATCTCTTTCCCGTATTGTTCTATTAGCGAAACACATTCCTGCCCGTTCGTCGCTTCAATAATCTCAAAATCATCTTTCAGCATCTCGCAGAGAATCTCACGGTTCATCTTTGAATCATCGACAACCAGAATCCGCTGTTTAATCTGGATCTGCTTCCCGTACTGCTCTCTTTTATCTTTCTGTGTAACCACTTTATTCTTCATAGCCTTCGCCTGATACATCAGCTTGTCCACTCTGTTCACGGCTTCCTCAATACTGCCTCCTTCCGTTAGCACGCCACCTGCACTAATAGAAAGTCGCAAATTCGGGTATCCCGGAACATTTGTATTATAGATACTCTCCTGTATCAATTGCAGTTTCTGACTAAAAACTTCTTCCGTAACTTCCGGCATCACAAGAAGGAATTCATCCCCACCAAAACGGATCAGTTTATCCGTCTTTCGGATATTTTTCCGGATGATATCTACAACAGTATAGAGTGCCATGTCTCCTGCCTGATGTCCGTAGATATCATTATGCAGTTTAAAATCATCCAGATCGATCAGTGCAACCCCGGCATTTTTCTTCTTGTTCTTCATCTCATCCTCATAATACCGTCGGTTGTATGCGTCTGTCACTGCATCTCTGTATAGCTTGTCATTGTAATGTACAAATATATCTATCAAACGCTCATGATTAATCTCTCCAATCGACCAGTCACCATCCAAGCAACGGATCAGCTCGATCACATATGGCTTCTCATCCACTTCTATATAACGTGCGATCACTTGATAAATCCTGCCATTTACAATCTCCAGCTTTCCTTTTTCTTCTTTCGTGGTCGCTGCACGCATCACTACACAGTTATCACAGGGTGTTTCCCGTTTCCAATAATGATAGCAGCTCTGCCCCTCGTTGATTTTTCTCCATTCTTCATCAATATCTGATATATTTCCAATTGGGAAAAGACAGATCTCCTGAAAGATCTTCCGAAAATATTGGATTTCTTCTTCTAATTGTCCTTTTGTCATTCGTTCTTCCGCATTCATGTCTTTTCCTCCAGACTTCTACCACGCAGTTTCCTGTTATTTCCATTTCTAATTATTTTACAATAGTTACAAAAAAATAAAAAGAATTATCCCGATATATTTAAAAAAATTTTTGTGAAGCATAGGCTACATCTGCATTACTGTGAAAAAAAGACCACCAAAACCTGTTTCCGGGAATTGGTGATCCTTCATGAAATACTTATATAACTATCCTTTTATGTAATTTATTTTCTCGTCATCACGCGATTTTCTACCGCTTCAGTCATCGGAACTTCCGCTGTCACTGATGCATTCTCGATTTCCACAGAATAGGTCTTGTGGATCAGACAGTTGATCGGATCTTCTGTCGTGATGACCAGTGCCAGGCTATGTCCAGGCTCTACCGTATATCTTGTCGCATTCAGATAAATATGGTAATCATGGTATTCACCCTTTTTCAGTTCGATACTGTTCTGTGCTGTCTCCGGTTCATATCCTGCTTCCGGATTGCACAGATCTGCAAATGCCCGTGTGATCACACGGTATTTCTTATGTACAGTAGCAAACTCCGCTTCATTCCATGCCGGAACCTCTCCTCCGCTGATAATTCCGCCTTCTTTTACCACATTGACCGGAATTGTATTTCTCTGCGGATCTACAGACTGAATGCTGTCAAATTCTTCATCGCACACGTCACAAAGAAGAAGAGTAAGCTTCACATCATCCATACGTCCTGACATTTCATGCATTCCAAGCTTCATCGTCAGAGTATCTGCATCATTACTGTTTACCGGATTGAAATCTGCTTCTGCATCTCCATCTTTTAACGCTGCTCTTAATCTTACGCAGGTTGTTCCCTGTAATGTCACTGCCTCTTTAAATGGATCCGTCACATAACGCTGTGCCATATTGCTTGATCTCACACCCATCACATCATCGAAGTTCTCTGCACTGACACCCGCTGCTTCCCAGTCTGTATCGATTACAGTTGTTCCCTGTTCTTCGCATGTAAGATTCATCTTATATGCTGTCTCCCAGGAATCTGCTGTCTCCCATTTTCTCTGGTCATAGTTCATCTGCACCAGGATTGCCGGTCTGTTCTCTGCACCATTTTCAACTCCGTATAAATAATGAGAAATCCATTCATTGATAATATCATCATAGAATTTACCATCCACAAGGATTCCATATCGCTTCGGCATCGTTGGTGTAATATGTGCACCCTGATGAAGGATTGCTTTTACATTCTTTCCTGCCTTCTGGAAAGATTTGTACATCATCTCATACTGCTTGGTAGACACGTTCTCGTCATTCAGTCCCTGTACAATGAGTGCACTGCATTTGATCCGGTCTGCATGAAGACGATAATTTCCCATACCCCAGAATTCCGGATTATAGTCAAATCCACCCTTGATCTGCTGAAGACTCATCTCATGATGGAATGCTGCCATATCCTCCCGCTGCTTCTCGGTTAATGTCTCATCATTATAGCGGCTGGAACAAAAATAGGCAAGGAAGCTGTTCAGCATTTCTTTCGGCCAGTACCGCTGTGCGCCCTGCATGTTCTGCTGGCTGTACCAGTCTGCGATTCCTGCGATCGGTACGATTGTCTCCAGTCCTTCTACTCCTGTTGTTGCCACTGCAAACGGCATGGTTCCGGCGTAAGATCTTCCTGTCATGGCAACCTTTCCGTTTGACCAGTCTGCCTTTGTCTCAACCGTTCCTTCACGGTCTGCATATCCGATACGGTCTCCATGCAGCCATTCTACAATTGCTTTGAAAGCGTCTCTTTCATAGTCTGAACCAACATAATTGAATCCGTCAGATCCTTTTGAACCAAATCCCGCACTTAAAACAACTGCAAATCCACGTACAAGATAATAATCAAAGGTGTCGATATTTTCAAAAACCATAATGTTATTATTTCCTTTATCCGGATAATACCAGTCTGCCGGATCTGCTTTTAAAGAAAGATCCATTGCACTGATACATCCCTGCGGAACATGCGCATCCACTTTTTTGTCAAGATCTGCAAAATTAACCGGATGATATTCTTTTTCTGCCACTTCTTTCATATGCGGATATCCATCTTCCTGGACTCCCGCCGCATATGGACGTGCCTCATATAAAGTTGCAGCCTTATAATTCCCCTCTACTGCACTTCTTGGTACCTGGACAACAGCTTTCACAAGATCTCTTTTTCCATCTCCGTCCACATCGTAATCCGTTTCCACATAAACACAATATCTTACGATACTGGATGTTGCCGGATCATACTTTTCTCCTGTCTTTCCATCTGTAAGTGGAAATACCGGCTGTGCAAGTCCGTTCTCAAATACTGGTACTTTGCTGTAATTCTTTTCGTTCATGGTAAACCTCCCAAACATTAAATAAATACTCGGATCTAATCACATATTATTTCCCCAATATTATTGTGATTTCATTTCTCCATTTCCTATTATAACGGGATGCAAGAAGAACTTCAATGAGATATTTCGCATTATTTTATAGTTTACTATACCTGTTTTCTTTTCTCAATTCTATAGAAATAATCTTTTAGACATGCTATAGTAAACTTATATTTTACATAGATTTATCTGAAATTTAACAAACAAAAAGGGGATATTATGAAAAAGAACATAAAAAAGATATTAAAAGTTCTCGGAATCTTCCTGCTTATCATTCTGGTTGCGCTGATTGCATATCTGATCTATCTCTTTGCAAGCTATCACCGCATTCCGGATAATCAGGATTTGAAGATCGAGAAAACTTCCGATGGAACAGCCGCAGCTGACACACTGACAACCGAGAAAGAATATTCCGCTCTGACCTACAATGTTGGTTTCGGAGCCTACACGCCGGACTTCAGCTTCTTTATGGACGGCGGAAAATCTTCCTGGGCAAAAAGTAAGGAGAGTGTCGAATCTGATATTCAGGGTGCCGGAGAACTGGTTGCTTCCAAAGATCCGGATTTCGCACTGATCCAGGAAGTTGATCTGAACTCTACACGAAGCTACCATGTAGATGAATATTCAATTTTAAAGGATACGATTCCAAGTTACAATACAGTATTTGCACAGAATTACGATTCCGCATTCCTTTTTTATCCATTCACACAGCCGCATGGTCGCAGCCGTTCCGGACTTGCTCTTTTCTCCAAATATCCGGTTACGGATTCTCTGAGAAGAAGCTTTCCGATATCGACAAGCTTCAGCAAGTTCTTTGACCTTGACCGCTGTTACAGCATTTCCAGAGTTCCTGTAGATAACGGGAAGGAACTGGTTATCTTCCTGCTGCACATGTCTGCTTACGGCAACAGTGATGCGATTCGCGAAGCACAGATCCGTATGCTGAGTGCAGATATGGAAAAGGAATACGAAGCCGGTAATTATGTACTTTGCGGTGGTGATTTCAACCATGACCTTAAGGCATCCGAAAAAGATGCAGAAAATTGTGAGTCCTGGGCTTATCCATTCCCACGCGAAGAGCTTCCGGAACACTTTTCATTCTGCCTGGACAATCTTTCTGACAGTGAAAAGGATGCTCTCTGGGACAGTGCACGGAATGCAGATATGGAATATGTACCTGGTGTGACCTACACGGTGACGCTGGACGGATTTATTACTTCCGATAATATTGAATGCACAGAATATGAAAATGTAAATACCGGATATAGCTACTCGGATCATGATCCGGTGTATATGAAATTCAAATTATTAGATGAATAATATGTAAAAAGGCAGCTGATCTTTTCAGACCAGCTGCCTATATTTTCGTCTATTTTCTTTCGTCCTACTTCAGATCAATCTTCTCCTGCAATACCACACAGCCTGCCATATCACCAATAACATTTACACAGGTTGCTCCCATATCGCAAAGCGTATTGATACTGATATAAACGCCCATAACACCTGCCGGAAGTCCTGCCATCGTAGCAAGTGCCGCAAAGGATGCGATTGCAATACTGGAAATCTGGTTGGAAACACCAAGTTCATTCTCCACACAACTCTTACTGATCGGAATGGTTGCCGAGCTTGAACAGGTTCCGAATGCATTCAGTGCTGCCGGCATGATCGCGCGGAAAAACTTGAACGGACTTGTCTTTCCAAGAAATTTTACTGCACCGCCGTACACAATAAATGCAAATCCATAAAATGCAACATACAGAATGATCAGCTGTGTTGCCAGTGATACGATCGTACTCGTTCCATTTGCTTCTACAACCGGAACAATGGTACAAAATACACCGATCGGTGTAAAATACATAACAGTACTGATTACCTTCAGACACACCTCGTTACAGGAATCAATCACCTTCAATAATGGCTCTCCCTTTTCTCCGATCGCAATCAGAGTAAATCCGACAATCAGCGCAAACATCAGGACCTGAAGCATATTCCCCTCTGCAAATGCAGCAACCGGGTTGGACGGGATCAGTTCTTTTACCGTATCCAGAATACTGTTCATCTTTGTTGCCTGAATATCGGATGTCGCCATCTCAAAGCTGACACCTTTTCCAAGGTGGATCATTCTCGGAATCACCAGTCCTACAAAGCTTGCAATTACAGTTGTTGCAAGAAAGAACAGCATGGCCGCACCGGTGATCTTTCCTGTTGTTTTTGCACTTCCGATGCCTGTAATTCCCATGACGATCGAACAGAACACCATCGGGAAGATCATCATATTCAGCGCATTCATATAAATGCTTCCCAGCACACTTGTTGTTGTGAGAATAATTTTAAATCTTCCTGCCAGGAAAAGTCCTGTCAGGATTCCAAGTATCAATCCTGTAAATATCGCACCGGTGATATGTTTCCGGTACCATTGATAAAAATTCTTCATCTGTACTCTCCTTACCTTTTCTTGCACAAATCTCTCAAATCCGTACATTTTTAACCAGATAAGTGTATAATAAATTTTTTCTCACGTCAACAATTGATAATTTTAAAACTTTACTACTGTAAATCCGGATTTCGTCACCTGCTTTTCACTCTTTCTATATTTTCCGCACTGAATTTCCATCTCTAATCTTTACAGGAAACCGGTACGAATAATTTTTCTGCTGCCATTCCGGATCCTCCATCATCCGCAGAAGATGTTTTGCTGTGATACGTCCGAGCTGATACTTTGGATGCACCGCTGTCACCAGCTGAATACTGGTACTCGAATCCTGAAGCTCTGCATCATCAAAAGATACCAGCGAAATGTCCTCCGGCACATGCAGCCCTCTCTCTTCCAGGAACTCCATGTAATAATCCGCCACCTCATCATTGTAGACCATCATCGCCGTACAATCCTTCGTCCGTCTGTACATCCTAAGCAGTCCCTTTTTGCTCAGTTTCTCCTCCATATCCTTCGTCGAATACCAACGAATACAGTCATCATCAAATTTCACGCCGTAATCTGACAGGCACTGAACAAATCCTTTGTACCGCTCAATCCCCTGCCTGTCATCATACTTGAAGATTCCGCCAATCCTTCGGTGCCCGTTCTCGATCAGAATCCTGGTCAACTCGTAAGCTGATCTGGAATCCGACATTTCTACACTGTCAAATGGCATATTTTCATAATGATTGTGGATAAACAGTGTCGGAATATTTCTTCTTTTGATTTCTTTATAAAGACGAATGTTTGGATTTGGAAATGCCGATCTCGATCCTTCAATGATCAGACCACTGACATTTCCTTTGAGCAGACCTTCCAGATAAATCGCCTCATCATTCAGGCGGTTCTTCGTTACCGCAACCTCAATTCCATATCCTTTTTCTGTCAGCGAAGCTTCAATCCCGTCGTATACCCGCGGAAACAGATAATCAGAATAATAGCTCAAAAGAAGACCTATTTGTGGTCTTTCTCCATTTACTCCACTGCTGTCATAAGAAACATAGGTTCCGCTTCCCCTCACACGGGTAATCAGGCCTTCTTCCTCCAGTTGCTGCAATGCAGTCCTTACCGTCTGCCTGGAATATCCAAACTTCTTCTGAAGGCTTGTCTCTGACGGAAATTTATCCATATTTTTAATCACACCACTGGTGATCAGTGTGTGTGCCCAATTATATAATTTTTGGTATTTAAGTCCTTCCTGTTCTGTCTTATGCATAAACTCTCCATTTCTGCCACATAGACCAAAAATCAGGATTCGCAATCTTATTTGGACTGCAAATCCTGACTTCCGATCTGTATACATCCGGAAAATTCTTCTCGTAAACGAGAACTGTCAGTTCCCCAATATGTAAATTATTATTTGATTACCTGGATAGATTCTCTGTCTGCGAATACTGCCACGAAGATCAGGAATACAACACCCTGAATGAGCTGCATCATCTGTGTTGTGAATCCCATCATTGTCAGTCCACTGTTCAGTACGATGTACAGTAAAGATCCAACAACAATATTTTCAAAACGAACCTTTGCGCCACCGGAAATCGGCATACCACCTAATACCAGCGCGATCAGAATCTGTGTTTCCAGCTGGTTACCACCTGAAGATGTAACCGATCCGACTTTGATTACATTGATAAATGCCGCAAATCCTGTAATTGCACCTGCAAGTACATAGATGAGGAATTTCATCTTATCTGTACGGATACCAGAGAACATTGCTGCTTTTTCACCGGCTCCGATTGCTTTCAGATAAGTTCCGAACTTTGTATAACGGAATGCAATGAATCCAATAATCAAAATAACTACCGTACATGCAATCTTAAGTCCTGTACTGTCATAGTTGATCAGTTTTGCAGAACCCGCAACAGGTGCATTTGTTGTAAAGTATTTGATAAATCCACGGAATAAGAACATGGTACAAATTGTAACAATGAAGGATTTAATCTTACGGAATACATAGAAGTAACCATTCAGAGCTCCAATTGCCGCACCAGATGCAATGCCACCGATAATTGCGAGTGGAATGCTTTTCTGTGAAAGAATACATACAACGATGGATGAAATACCGAGGATAGATCCCTGAGAGAAATCCAGACCTCCCATTGTCATAATGAAGAAAACACCCATAGCTGCAATCATAGTTACATATACCTGTGAAAGTACCAGTGACATATTTCCCATCATACGGAAATCTGTCAGGACATTGAATAACAGGAAAATAACAACCAATCCTACGATTGGCAGGAGCGAACGAATTAAGGCCATTTTAGATGCCTTTTTCAGCTGCTGCTCTTTATCATTTGTTTTTGCACTTACTTGACTTCCCATAGCTGCCTCCTTATACCATCATAGAAATAAGACCGTTTTCATCAAGGTTCTTATCTCTATCCAGCTGACCACTGATTTTTCCATCTTTCATAATTACGATACGGTCGCACATACCGATCAGCTCCATCAGCTCTTCCGAAATCATGATAATGGATTTTCCATTCTTTCTCATCTGATTCATTAACTGGTAAATATCCTGTTTAACTTTGATATCAATACCACGTGTCGGGCTGTCCAGTACAACAATGTCAGAATCTTTTCCGATCCATCTTGCAAGAACGACTTTCTGTTTGTTACCACCTGAAAGATTTGATACAAACTGGTTTACATCTACCATCTTTACAGACATCTGTTTTGCATATTTGTCTGCAAATTCTTTACGCTTCTTATCACTTAAAAGATGTGACTTTCCTGCCAGTTCATCCAGTGATGGGAGGCAGATATTGTCTCCGATACTCTGATTCAGAACAACAGATTCATTATCACGGTCTTTTGATGTGTACGCAATGCTGTGTTTGATCGCAGTCGGAATATCATTAATCTGTGTTCCATCTGCCAGTGTTACGCTACCTGTACGGTCATAAGATGCACCGAAAATAGCTTTTCCGATTTCATGCATACCAGATTCTGAAAGTCCACCGAATCCAAGGATTTCACCTTTATGAAGATCAAATGTTACATCTTCGATCAATCCAGGAACAGTAACATTCTTTACTGATAATACAACTTCGTCAGATACTTTTTCGCCATAATCTGCACGATAATAATCACCTGTTACTTCACGTCCTACCATCAGCTTCTTCAGATCATCTTCTGTTACATCTTTACTCTTAACGGTATCGATGTAAACACCATCTCGAAGAATTGTAATTGTATCAGACTTGTCAAGAATTTCCGGAAGGTCATGAGAAATGAAAATAACTGTATTTCCACTCTTTTTGATTCTTTCCATATGTTTGTAAAGCTCTTCACGTCCTTCCTGTGAAAGAGCAGTTGTTGTCTCATCAATAACAACAATCTTCGGATCAAAGTATGTAGCCTTTACAATCTCAACCAGCTTACGGTCTTCAAAATTGTAATGATCGATCATATCAGCTGCTTTGATTCTGTCAAAACCATATTTCTTTAAAAGCTCTGTTGCTTTCTTGTTCATAGCATTTGTATTTTTAATTCCAAAATGTACGAACTGATCTTCATGTCCAAGGAAAATATTCTCTGCAACTGTAAGCCCTGACAGAGTTCCAAGTTCCTGTACGATGATAGATACACCTTCATTATTTGCTTCTACCTGATTCTTCGGATGGATTTCTTTTCCGTCCAGAATGAACTGTCCGCTTCCAATGCTGTAGATACCAGTCAGCATGTTGGTCAGAGTTGATTTACCAGAACCATTTTCTCCGATCAGCGCATGAACCTCTCCTTTATTTACATTGAAGGATACATTCTGAACTGCTTTTGTAATACCGAAGTTTTTACAAAGAT
>ERZ857745.3477-NODE-3477-length-15026-cov-87.043233_pt1 | contig 15026 bp, 18 predicted proteins | sample MGYA00519699_ERZ857745 | MGnify/ENA primary metagenome ERZ857745 (study PRJEB31778, sample SAMEA3449357) | human gut metagenome | biome: human gut; feature: human-associated habitat; material: faeces | place: United Kingdom | collected 2010/2012 ...
CAGTACAATTTATTGTACAGTCCATTTTTAGTACACATAAAAATGCCGCGCTACATCGGCAAATGTAACGCGGCCGAGGACGAGGGAAAACGCGAAAAAAACCTCGTCAGTATTCAATAGGAATGTGAAAGGCGAAAAGGCATTCCTATTCCTTAATCAATTTACCTCTGCGAAACAGCTTGAGAAGTTTGATGTTTTCGCTTGGTGTTCCGGTATAAAATTTGATTCCGTTTGCGGCGGCAATTTTAACCCTGTGCTTATATGATGCATCAATATTCATCGATTTGAGTGCATCAACGATAGAAACACTTCTGCCTTCATAGCGCGGATAATAAGATACACCGAGGTTTTTCTGATTTTTAGGCCGCAATACGCATTTGATTTCATAGTAACCGCCGAAATCGAAAAACCGCTCTGTCATACCTGCGCCGCTTCCCTTGTAATTCTCATCGTAAGCATAAACACCCTTTGTATCATATCTACCGTTACACACAGCAATATGACCGTATACGGAGCTTCCCTGCATCACGATGATATCTCCCTTTTGATATGAGAATCCTTTTTTGTAATTGAAAGCGGTAAAATTCTCCTTGAGATATTTTATCTTGTTGCGCTTCTTGTAGTAATCAATCGCGTTGCCGATTGCCTGCGGTTTTACTTCAAGTACCTCGGCAATGAATGATTTAATCAGGTCAACACATTGTACACCATACGCACCGTCATAGTCAACCTTTTTACCGAGATGATTTTTTACCCAGTTATCGAATTTCATTTCTTTACCTCCTTATTTTAAAATGGCTGTCCGTTTCCGTTGCTATTTGAATAGTCACCGAATTCATCGTAGTCATTCCAAATTGTAACACCTGAATTGAATATTGATTTGAGTTTGTTTTCGTAATCGGACGGAGCGGCACATTTCATATTTACATTTTCCGTTTTGATATATTCCCAATACTTCCGAAGCGGTTTATTTCTGTTATACGCGCCTTGTTCGTAAGTATAGATATATTTCAGCGGATTCTGATGTTTATGAATTGTATAACCGTACATATCGAAAAAATTATCGATAGCCTGACATTCTGATACGGACGGATTTAATTCGTACCACCGCAATTGCGGCCGCGCTCCTGTAATACGCAGAAGGTCGCCGTTGTTTCCAAAATGCTGTTCTTTTGTGCCGAGAGAATCAATAGCTGAAACGAGGCTCTGTCCGATAGCACCTGTTCCGGTAAGGATTCCCATACCTCCGCTTGCAATCTGTGTTGCGCCGCTTGCTACACCTGCGCCTGCGCCGATTAAAGATAATGCTTTATTGATACCTGTGTTTGCATCATACCCTACCCTGCGTTCGCTTGCATAGGCTACCTCGCCGTGCGCTGTTTGATAATCCTCATAATCAGAAATGTAAAACTGATAACCGCTTGTTGACATCGTGATACCATACAAGGTAATAGAAGGCGTTCCTGAAAATAATTCCGGTTTATATGGAATCTGTAATCCGGTGAAATTAGCAAGTATATAACCGCGGCATACAGATGATAATATTTTTTTGTTTCGTGGACTGTATCCATTTGCAAGATTTAAATTATTAACCGTGAGAGGAAAATTAACAGATATGCGTTCATTTGTTGCATAATTTGTATTTCCACCTCCATCTATATATTCATCATATAACCATTTTGGAATAGCATATAGTCCGATAAGCTCGTCACGATGGTCTTGAAGGTCGGCTACCGATGTTGTTGATTTAACAGCCTCAATTACATCTGTTCCGGCTGTTCCGGCGAACATTGCATTTATCCAATCTTTCCAAGTTTGATTGCCTGAAGCCTGCCCAACATCATCAGCAATTTCCGCCGCTGATTTTCTACCGTAATTTTGTAATACGGTTTTTAATTCGGTAATATTATCAATGAATCGCCCATATTCTCCGAAAGTGTTATCTGTTCCTATACCTTGATAGTAGTATTTATGGTCTGAATACTCATAATAACTTGCCGAATGCAATACCCATATAGGTTGCCATTTTTCAGTAGTACCTATCTGTGTTAATTCCTTCTCATATATAAGCGGCGCATTTATCGGCTCTGGAAGGAGATTGAAATCCATAGCATCATCATCCTTATCGATGATTGCTCGTTCGATGAAGCTTTGATAATAGGATGTTGAATAATGGTACATCTGAAACACATCAAGCTCAACATATAACCGTGTTGTGCGCGGTGCAATGTATTCAAAATTTGTAACAAAACAGCAATATGAGGTTTCCGAAATATCGGAATCGTTGATATAGAGCACATAGTTAATACTCTCAACATTTTCAATTTTCTTTTTAACATCGATATAACCGTTCGGATTATAGAAAATAACATTGCTTTTGATAAGTGTTAAATGATTTTTAAGGAATGTATCACGCGCCGCCGCTGATGCAAACAGCATTACATTCTTATAATCATTACTCCATTTCACATTACCGATATACAGCTTTCCGTTCGGAGTAGTAGGTTTAGAAAAATAGCTCATATAATCACCATAATCCCATAAATAAGTTATCGAAACTGTTTACAAAATCGGTTATCACATCCATTTGGAGCGCGAGATATTGCTCAATGCGTTCAGAAGGAGAAACCGTGCGCGAGGATTCCTCGCTGAAAATATCCGTATCACTTGATTTTCCGGAGCTGTCCGATTTGTTTGAGCTTGAGCTTGAGCTGTCATTCATGGAAGCATTTCCTCCGTCCATATACTCAATATCGTCAAAATCGGAGCTTTGCTCAATATCCTGCGGAAACTGTGAGCTTTTTGTTTTTCCTTCTGAGGAGGTTTTTCCGCTCGTTGAGCTTGTCGCGCTGTCGCTTCTGCTTCCTGTGCTGTCACGGCGGCTTTTATGCTTATAGCTTTCGCCTATAATCATATCACTTTCCTTTAAATCAGCAATGGCCGCATACTTTTTATAAAACAGAGGAGCTTTCGTTTGCACATCGTTTTTGAGCGCGAGAAGGAACAGCTCTACATCATCATAGCAAATGTTTTCCTGAAGGTTTTTTATAAGGAATTTTTCCTCAAACAACCGTTTGAATTCATCATCACCTGCGTAATCAAAATGGAAAAAGATTTCTCTGCCGCGCTCGATTTTTTTCGCCGTATCAGCGAATACATCATCATTATACGGCTCAAGATGTGAATTGAGGTTAATGATGGATTTAATTGAAATCGTATACTGTGACATCAGAATACCTCCTCATCAGCTTCATTGATGTTTTCGGATAATCCTTGCGTGTTATAATCCTTCACATCGCACCAAGCATTAATTCCGAATTTCCGCTTGATTTCATCGCAGGCCTCTTGGCGCGGTATCAGCATTGAATCAAAATTAAGTAACACAAGGCCGTTATTTGCATTAACCTCATCGGAAGTTATGCCGCTTGCCTTTGTGATATTCTGATTATTGATGCCGAGCGCGGTCAAAAGCTCTGCTGTTTTTTTCAGCTGTAAATCATTCAGGCGGTCTGATATGAACGGCGCATTGATTTCAAGGCTTTTCACCTGCGAATCAGCATTCAGGCTGTGTTTGGTGATAATATATCTGTTGCCGCATTCAATCTGCTCTGTCAGCTTTTCAAGGGTAAGCTTTTGGTCATTGTCTGCGGCTTGAAGGATAACCGGAAATTTCTGTGATTCTACATTCAGATTAATGGAATCAAGGATATTCGCAATATCGATGGAATATTTAACCACCGTGATATTCGTAGGATACCACAGCTTGTTATTCGGAATGATAACGAAATCCTCGCTGTCATACTCTCCGATAACGCGATTATAATTAAAGATATCACGCGCCTGTATCCGTGTAGGATATCCGAATAGATTACTGAATCCGTCAATCGCGCTGAAATCGACAACCATTAAACCGTTATTCTTATCACGGATTACGGCGCATCGACCTTTATAGTAAAGCAACCGCTCAAGGAAATCGCCGCTCAATTGCTCATTGTCAGCAGGGAAATCCCATTCAAAGAAATTCAGGCACAGGTTAGCGAATTGCGCGTAAAACGGTATAAAGTTATTGAGCGCGGTAAATCCATCCTCCCATTTGAGAGCTGTGTTTTTGCTCATTTTGAGAAACGGATGATATAAAGCTTCATTCATCGTTTTTAACCTCGCTTTCATCAATCATCTTTTTCTTTTCCTCAAGGAATCTTATGAGGAATTTCGGAATAGTGACATAGTTTGAAATATTCTCAATGATGGAAATGAATTCAATCAAAATGATAAACATTATAATTATTTTGGTAAAATATTCAATGTTAAAAATAAATTGAATACTTAAACCGATTATAATAATAGCTATATATCCGATGGCTTTCGGTATGGTCTTTTTCAGCTTTTCGCTTTGGATTGCTCGGTTAAGGATGGCCTTAACAATACCTGTAATAAAATCCAAAACAAAAGCAACCGCCGTTATAACAAGAAACGGTTTGTAGCTGATAAGTGTTTCCTTTATATAGTCAAGCATAATAAATCCTCCGAATCACCGCCGGAGAAGGCCTCCGGCGGCTTAATAATTAACCGATTATAGCGGCATTTTCATTAGCGAATCCGTGACAGTTTGCAGAGAAACACACACCGGTCATAAAATAGCTGTTTTCATTATTTGAATCCCAAACTACACCTACAACCGCACCGCTGATTTCCTGTTTTTTACCAACCGTGAAATTTTTTGCACCTGTTAAAATAACATTCGCATAGTTTGCGCTGTAACAAGTTTCCGCTGTGGCATTTGCAGACGGTATCACCTTATTATTATTAAGGATAAAGTTACCATCAAGCATATAGACATATGATGACTGTCTACCGTTAATGAGTGATTGATAAATTCTCAATCCTGATAAGGTAACCGTTCCACAACCGTTTGAATGAATACCACCGATAGAAGCGCGGTTATATTCGTCAATGTAGGGAGCATTCGGATTAGGATTAGATGAATTAACAATACGAATATTTTTATTTGTTGACAATTGAATAAACCAATTTGAATCGGTTTTCAATTCGATTGTTACACCATCATATAATTTTTGTGATTGCGCCCAAAATGCCGCTTCTGTTACAATTCTGAAAGGCTTTGCGGATGTTCCATCAGGATTATATGAATCACTTGTATTATCTACATAAACAGTAGCGCGCTTTGAATCAATAATTTTCAATGGTGATAAAATGGTATTGTTATGAAAAATGTTCTGTTTGAAAACCTGAATCATATCCATTTCAGCATATGTTTTATCATTCAACCGAGCGGTCGAAAAAATATACATATCACCATTATCATCAAGATATAAGGCTTCAGGCTCACCGAGTGAATAATTTCCGTTATCCATAACCTGATTTAAGTTATAGACATACTCAATAGCTTGTGTTGTTAAATTAAGTCTGAATATTTGACAAGGTTTATATGTTAAAAGATAACAATAATTACCTTTAATGATAGCATTTTGCCAAATAAAATTTTTAGATATCTGTTCATTTACAATGTTATTGAACAGTTGATTTGAAATTAATGAATCGCTTACAGTATTAGTATCATAATTATACTTATAAACGGCGGCTCTTGCACCGATATATATTTCTGATTCATTAAGTTTGGATTCATAGGAAAGATTTCCTACACTACCCATAAGTGTTCCGGTAGTATCAACAGATTTAGTTGTATAGGCGGCAGTTTGCATTGTTTCGCTAAAGTCAGTAACATTTACATTTTTTCCAAGAATATCATTGAAGCTGATTCTTGAAATGTTTGTACTTCCGACATCACTACCATTAACTAATGTGCTTGTCCAAGAGATATATAAATATCCGTCTTTATCGTTATAGCACATTGAATTCATATGCCCCATAGTAACCGGAACCTGTCCTGCAATTCGTCCCTGTATTGAGTCATATATAACAATAACTCCGCTATTCTCAACACCTCCGTAACTATTTCCTGTAGGTGAAGGAATAAGACAATAAACATAATAAACAAAACCCTGAATAATGACAATTGTCGCACCTTGCATATATGATGGCCTTACTACATTTGAAGTTAAATACCTGCGGCTGTCACCGATTACATATAAATTACGATATTCCCTATGAAAGTCAATATCATAGTTTAACGGAACATTTGATAAATAATCTTGTGCGGCTTCTTTTAAAATATTTTCAAATTCACCGCTTTCATACATTTCATTAATGACTCTTGCAACCTCATCCTTGATACCGTCATCAAGGTCTGCTATGAGCTTGTCAACCTTTGCCTTCAGCTCTGACACCGTAGGAGAAAGTGTTTTCAGCTCAAGCAGAGCTTTATGAATAAGCTCCATAGGGAGAGGAGAGTCACAATAGAAAAAAGGATTAAAAGGCATTTATTTTCCTCCTTTATTTAAATATGGGATAGGGATATACCCTACCCCATTAAGATTATTTCGTGTACTGTACCTTTAAGATACCCTTGCAGGCAAAACCTGATTCATACCCAGTAATCTTTACCGATGCCGGAAGCTCCTCGCTTTCGTAATCATACATCGTCAGGTTATATCCTTTAACAACAGAGCTTGCTACTGTAGGAGTGACAAGTCCGTTTGAAACGAATTTCTCTCCATCAGCATTTGCTTCCGCAAAGAAAACAGCATCAACCATAGTTTTTGCATCTGCGATATATTAACTGATAAATCAAGACTACTTGCTTCTGCCGTTTCGTCAACGGCAATGCATTTCTCATAAAGGTCCGCGCCGAAATAGCTACCTGCTTTTCTTTCATCATAGGAGAAAATCACAGGCTCCTCACCTCCTCCTATGCTTTCATAAAAACCTGTACGATTACCTCGCCGATTTTAATGATAAAGGCAATATTATCACCTTCTGCGACAGTAACACCGGAAGCTACACCGAGGGTAACAACATTATTATTAACCGTGGCGGTAAAGTAATCCGTCCAATTTTCCGTAGTCATCTCTGCGAATGTTGCGCCGCCGAGATTTGTCACAGATACGCAGGTAATATCATCCGTAGTTACCACCGCCGTTTCCGGAGTAAGAGTGATATCTGCGCTCGTTACAGTATCGGAGAGCTGTACCGTGGAAGGAGTCGCTCCGTTCGGAGTCGTGCCGCTTGCCTTCGTAAATACGATACAGTTTGCGAACGGAGAAAGCTGATAAGTTGCCCACCAATGTTTATAGTAGTTGACAACAAGCGTTTCAGGATTATAGAAAGTATCATCGATTTCGAGGTCATTCGTGAAATGAAGCATTCTGCGGTCAAAGATGATGGCATCGATATCCGTAGTGATATGGCGGTCGAATACTGTTTCACCGTCAACCTCTTTGTATGCATCATAACCGAAATCGATTACCTTGATGATGCGGCGGCGCAGGTCTGCGCGGTCAATGTTGAACAGAGTAGCAAGGAAATTAACATCCGCGGAGTTAATCCAATTCGCTGTCGCCATAATATAGATATCGTCCGTGTTCGTCCATCCCTTGAAATCACCGTTAGCACCTGCAAGCTGTCCATACTTGTTATATAAAGTAGACGGATATGCAAAACCGTCAATGGCATTCTTGGCGGCTACCGTCCAAGCGGCATAGTTACCTGCTCCTGTATGAACATCGGAAACAACAAGCGCACCTGCGTTGTAGTTAGCAACAATGGCCTCAAAGATATGATTGAACATAGAGAGCTGTCTGCCGCTCTCAAGGCTCGCGAGCTTCATTGATACATAATCATTGAAGTTATCATATGAAGCGAATGCGCCCATCATATCCTCACGCGCAATAGATACCTTGAACAGCTCCTTGACATTACGGACATAAAATGCCACCTTATCGTCAAGCATCGCATATTCAAGCACCTTTTCAGGCTCGTTCGGATTATACGGACGAGGAGTAACAGGATTGTTTGCAATTTCTCCTGTATACTCACCGAGCGGTCTGCCGTTGCTTCTGATAAGCTCTGCGAGCGGATTGTTCCATACTCTTTTATCAACCTCATATTCAAGGAAAGCACCGAGAAGGATGGAGAATTCCTTGAAAATAAGCGGATTTGAAAGAATCGGAGTAGCAACATCACCGATAGGGGATTTTTCCGTCAGAGCAGGGACGAAATCCTGATATTCCTTTGAAGCTCTGATACGGATGAGATTAAAAATGGATTGTGCTGAATTAAGCATTGTTCATTATTCCTCCTTTGTTAAATGTCAATGTTTGCGAGAAGCTCATCCTCGCTCAATTCGGCGGCATTATCAACCACCTCGTCAGCCTTGCGCTCGATATTATCACGAATCTGCTCGGCGCGCTCTCTGTAAATGCGGCCGTTCTCCTCACGAAGCCGCGCGATTTCCGCATCCTGTTTTGCTCTTTCCTCTGTGAGCTGTGCAATAGCATCCACATAACCGTTAATGTCATTGACGATAGCGTCACAAAGCTCGACAACATCAAGAATGATTCTGCGCGCTTCCTCGATAGAGGTTTCATCGGTTACCGAACGGAGTAATTCAAGAATTTTTTCCAAAATGTAAACCTCCTTATTTTTGGAATGTATTTTAAAATATTGCGGAATTCTGATTCAAGCTCTGCCAAGTTAAAATTATTCAGAGTCCAAAAAACCGTACTATCAATTGTATTATATAAAAAAACCGCCGCTTTGTCAAGCGGCGGCGAAAATATTATTTTTTCGTGTTGAAATAGTAATCGGTCAATGCATCGTTCATAGCTTCGTTGATGGCCTTATCTATACAGAATGCCTGATTGATGAATCTCTCACCTGATTTGAAAGACGGATAGCTGATGAATGCATAATCATCCATCACGATAGCTCTCGCATAGATAACGAATGTATCTGCAATAACGAGCTTGAGCGAATCGTCTTTGCCTTCGCGGTCATACAGAGAGAGGTCAACGGTTACACCTCCGTCACCGATGGGAAATTCCTGATAGAAATCAGGAAGGATTTCCGCCTTCTTACCCTTCGTTGCCTTGCCCTTCGTTGTGGCCTTTGCCGCGTTTCCATTGTTTCGTGCCATTACTTTTTACCTCCTTATTTTATTATATTTTTATTATCTTGAAAAAGATAATAGCACCTAAATAAATAACATAATACTGTGAAGCTCCTCGATGAGCATCTGTATTTTGATGTTGGAAAATGTCAATGCCTGTTGTTTACGGATTTCATTAAGTGATACCAAATCGTTATACACTGGAAGGTTAATGATTTCCGAAAGCGACATCGAGGTTATTTTCTCAAGGTCAATATACCTCGTCTTGTCAGGATATTCATCCGCTTTGAATTGCGGCTCTTTTACCCATCTGTCACCGAAATAGTTTTTGATGATTCTGCTCGGAACACCGTAAAATGTACAGAGCATCGTCAATGCCGTTCGTAAATCGTATTGCAGATATAAATGCTCTGCGCCGAATTTATGGAAAAATGCAAGCGGATTCTCAATACCTGCGCTCACCGTATTACTATCAATGTAATTAATATCAGAAATATGGAAAAAGTTTCCGCAATTATATAGATAGTAATCCTTGAATGCCGTTTTAAGTATTATATCATATTTTATTACCTTTGTAAAGTCAATAAATGAGTCAGCGAGATATCGCGTAATATGCAAGCCTTCATTTATCAGCCAATGCTCGATGGAATCCGGAAAACTGAAATACTCAAAATAGAAACTGTATTCTTTGTCGAGGAAAACGGTGGTATCCGTTATCGGCTCGTCAGCTTCCAATCGTTCAAGGAGATTGAAACAGACGGTAACCGGATTCAGTATATTTTCCTTGATATCATTACCCAACCAAATATATTGAATCTTTCGCCCTCTTGCTACCGTGCTACCGATGGAAAGCACATTATTCACCTCGGTCATACAGCGCGTTCGTATGTGATTGATGTTCTGTACAAGAGGCACATTCGGAATACATTCCTCCCATACCACATATTGCACCTTCTCGAATCCTTCATAGTATGAGGATTTATATTTCTGCTGAATCGAAACATATAACCCATAACAGAGTAGATATACAGTATTGTCAGGCTTTCGAAATTTCAATGCTACAATATTGCTGTTTACCTTTTCCGCGAAAAATACATAATCCGAAAATTTATCTGCAACATATTCCGATAACCAATTCTCATTGATTTCCTCATCCTTTTTGTTTCGGAGAAGAATAAACGGTCTGCCGTTCTCCGCTTCCTCAATCAACCATTCCTGAACAGTAGAGGATTTGCGCCCTGCGCGGTCTGATATGAATGTATTGATGTCATATCCTTTGGATATAACCTTTTTGATTTTTTCCTTATTTAAATACATTTTACAACCTCTCCATTCTCTCAAAATCCTCAATCAGCTTTGTAACAGCGGAAAGCTTCTCTCCCTGATAACCGCGTGACATCGAGTGAAGCTTGTTTGTAATGTTCACAAAGCTATCATAAATAGGAATGTTTGATTTACCGCCGCCGCTTTCGTAATGCGCCGGAGTATCAAAGATATCAGCGAGGTCTTGTTCAAGGTTATATCCTGTTAATCGGAAAAGCTCCTCGGAAATCCTCTTTACCTCCGCTTCATCAAAATTATACAGCTGATTGTTATAGATTACATTCTGCATCAGAGCATTAATTTTCTGCGATTTACGGATATTATAAAGAGTAACACCTTCAACCGTTCCGGCTTCCTTCTGTACTTGGCGCAAGGTTTCTCTTTCCGCTTCCCTGCGTTCGATATAGCTGTTAATCTTTTGGAAATCACGCACCACCGAAAAATATGCGGCTCTGTTATCCTTGTATGAATAGTTTTCAGGATGCCTGATATAATCGCGGATTTCCGCGATGGAATCGTCAAGGCGGTCAAGCTCCTTTTTTGCCGTTCTCACCGCGGCAAGCTGAAGCTGATAGTCAATGCCTGTCGGCATAGTTTCCTCAAATTTCCGAGCGGCGCGGTAATAACGATTATATGCGCTTTTTCGTAATTCTCGCAATTGCAATAAAGCCATTCCTTCATTACCTCGCTCAAGATTACGGATAATCCGCTCGGTTTCCTTCTGACTGTTTGCAAGTGAAATTTTCATATCTGCCCTCCGTTTACAATGTTCATAAAATTGACATCCTCGCCGCGTAATACATTGATGGCTTCATTCCAATCTGTTAAATATTTATATTTCACGGCTCCGGTATCATCGCGGTAAATATATGTTGGTATGATATTTGCTTCAACACCTTGTAATGTACAGAAATAATCAATATATTCATTGATGTTTCCCTTATCGTAGTCCATCAGAACATAATCACTATTGACAAGCTCAACCATATTATATCCGCTGATATAACCGATGATTCCATTTTCATCTGTTACACATTCGTTATAGGCTCCGGTGTTATACTTTGTAATCAGCTTATCCGTTACCGTCCACGATAAGATTGTACAGGGATTGAAAGCAATTTTACACAGCTCATCAAAATCGTAATGCAATGATTTATACAGCTCGGTATATGCCGCAGATGCCGCCTTTTTGCTTACACCTGCAATCGTTGTGACTATTCTCTGTCCGTCCGAGGTAATGTATTTTTTACAACCTAATGTACAATAATCGGTATACTGGCACTCAAAATCAAAATATCCAATACAGTAGTCAATACTGTTATGAACAATTTTCTCGATATATGCATTATACTCCTCCTGTGCCTTGATTGCGTTCTCTAAATCTCCGCAACATTTCCACGAATCCGTATCCGAATAAACGAGTATGGTATCTGTGCGCTCCATCAACCACAAAGCAAAGCAGAACAGATTCAACCGTGAATAAGCTGTGATATATAATCCTTTAACGAAATCGCGGTACAAAACCTTTGAGGTAACACCAAGCTCAACATCATTGATATACTCATCATTTTTTATATCATATTTGATAACCGGATTCAAGAGCTTTTGCACATTAATTCCGTATTGAGCATTCAGTTTACCCTTTGCTACCATATAGTTATTTTTAAGAATCGTTTTTCTCTCCTGTTTCGGCAGGGAAATGATGTTCTCAATTTCCGATTTACTGTAAATCGTTTCTCCCTTCGCCTCGTTATAAAAATCCTTTTCTGTCAATTTTCTGTTTTTATCCACCTTTGCAAGCGCCGCCTTCAATGTGCTTTTTTCGTGCAGATATTCTCTCGTTGATTTCAAAACGAAATTCGCAAGCTGTTTGTGAAATGATGTATAGTATATCTCCGTGCATTCCACCACCTCAAATGTATAGAATTGATGAAGGATAAAATAGTCAACCTCGGTCACATTCAGGCGCACAAGATGCGCTTTATAAATGCGGCCGTTATCAGCTGTTAAACCGTCAACATAGGCACACTTGCTAACCGATATAGGCAGAATAAGGTTATTTTTTATCTGCCGCGCTTTTACATTTTTCAAGGTTATCGTTGCCATAAATGAAACCTTGAACGGTTTGCTGTAATTATTGATAACATCCATATAATCAAATGTATTCTGCGCCGCAAGATATTTGAAATAACCGAGCGGATATTTGCCGTTATACTTTCGGAAAAAGTGAGGATAATCACGATGAAGGATGGTATCAATATAGCTTGATACTATATCGAATGAAGCTACATTGTGAAGCGGCTTATTTACATAAAGCGCGTTCGCGTGAGTATATCCTCCCTGAAAAGTATTCTCAAGGAATTGTATATAATCCGCGGTATACTTTTTCTGATAGGCACACATTCCGCCGTAATTCTTTCGGTCGGTCAATGTATTAATATACATATTGTTTTTCCGCGTGAGTCCGGTAATCGTCAGCGGAATATCTGCTACCGTTTCAATGAATTTCCATTGATTACACTCTTTAAGAACAGATAAAAGCATCAGCTGTACATCGCGCTCGTTATATTCATACTCAACCGCAGGTAAATCCGAAAACGGAAACCATAGCTGTTTATAGTCTATGTCAAGCTTATTAAATCCGTGAATAAATCCAAGCTCTCGCAAGCTCTTATTTAACAGACGGTAAGAGCATCGGAATTCCAAATACCCACACCGGATGAAAAGTGGAATGCGCGGCTTAATGAATAAGGATTCCTTATTACTGAAATGTTCCTTGATGAAATCAATATTTTTAATCAGGTAATCGAATTCATATGCAAGATTGTGACAATATATAATAATATACTTTTGCTCTCGTTCTGCGGCGGCATTCAGGTTAATGAGATATTCATTGACATCACCATTATATCGGCAGAAATGCGCCGCGGTCATTCCTGAAATAATGTTATCATTATTGCGCGTATTGAAATCAACGGAAACGAAGCTCGACAGGTAATGCGCCGTGATATGATTCACCGTGCTTGTTTCAATATCGAAACCATATATAATATTGCTGTATTCCCTTTTCGGTTTACCCATTCCGAACATCCTCCGAATCCATTGTAGTATTCTTTTAATCATAATCCTTATCTCCCTTCGTGAGAGGAGGAGTATATACATAGATATATACCTCTATATCTAACAAGCGCATATATGCTTCTTTTGCTTTTGCGATATGCTCGGAAACCGTTGCCTGCCGGATATTCAGATATTCAGCTACCTTGCGTTGAGTCATCTTGAGTCCGTAGTAAAGCTCAAAACAATCTTTCTGCGCCTTCGTAACTATCTTGATATGCTCAAGTGAATCGCGAAATAAATAATAGATATTTTCCATATCATCACCGGAAAGCTTATACTCCTTATGCTCAAGCAAAAGCGGAAAAAGTAATACCTCGTTGAATTCCTCAATTGTCATTTTGTCACCTCCATAACCTTACATTTATATAACCGCTCAATCTGCTTTTTATTGAGCTTGTATTCATTATTATGCTCCATCACGAAACGAGCTGAAGCTTTCAAAGTGTTTACACTACCCATCAGATGAATCGTTTTTGCGGCATCCTCAATCGTTTCAGCTTTATTCATTTTCAGGCGCGGAAAGTTAAAGGCCATTCCGCTGAAAAGGTCAACCACAATCCATTTACTGAATCGTTCATCCTTATAGATGCCGCAATAAAAGATTGATGTATCAACCTTCATCCGAAAGATTTCGCCGAAAACGGTCTTGAATTCAAAACTACCGTCTGTTGCATCGGAAATGTAAACCTTGAATCTATCCTTAATCATTTGTTATTACCTCCAAATAAATATAAAAGATTTCCTTTGCAGATTCCTCTGCCGCTTTTCTGCGTTCCTCGCGTTCGGCTCGTTCGGCGCGAATGCGCTTCTCTTTAGCTTCGTGCAATTCCTGAATAACAGCAAGCGCCGATATAACAGCAAGGAATGCAACCGCGCATAATAAAAGAATTAATCCGGGATTCATTAAAGCTCACCTACCTCCTTAATTAATAAATCGTGAATTTCAGCCATTTGCTGATTCAGCAGAACAAGCTGTTTTTGCGTTTTCTCGATTTCCATATCTGTTGCCGTTTGAAACCATTCACTATAATTGAGCGAACGGTCATCTTCAAGCTCCTCAAGCTTCGCCTGACATCCGATAACCTCACGATTCAGGCTATGATAAAGATGTGTTAAAATCTCAATTGTTGTCATTGTTGAGATTTCTAATAATGTTGCTCTCATTTTAATACCTCCTATTCATTAATAAATCCTAATTCGACATCAGCTAATTGCTTTTCATAATGCCGTATCTCATCTTTCAAATCATCAATATATAATTCTCGCCACCGTTCTTTTCCATAAGCTAATCGTCTGCTATCAGTTTCAGTATCCCAATTATCATAAATCATTTGATTGAGAATCAAATCCTCCTTTAAGCGCTTTATTACCCTCATTTTTGAAAACTTTACGATTTTCTGTTCGTGCGGCATTAACTCTACTCTCATTTTGATTCCTCCTGCGCTTTAAAGCCTCGCGGCTATGTGATGTTTGCACCTGTTCGGCACAATACCATTATAGGTTTTTTAACCTATATTGTCAATACCCAATTTGAAAAGTTAAACACACAGCCGTT
>ERZ857745.3483-NODE-3483-length-15006-cov-4.665775_pt1 | contig 15006 bp, 8 predicted proteins | sample MGYA00519699_ERZ857745 | MGnify/ENA primary metagenome ERZ857745 (study PRJEB31778, sample SAMEA3449357) | human gut metagenome | biome: human gut; feature: human-associated habitat; material: faeces | place: United Kingdom | collected 2010/2012 ...
CAAGAATGCATGTTTATGAGCGTCAGCCATATGCCGGTGATCTGGTATTTACCGCTTTCTCCGGTTCCCATCAGGATGCCATTGCCAAAGGTATGGCATGGCGTGAAGAGAAAAAACTCAACGAGTGGTCTGTCCCTTATCTTCCGGTTGACCCAATGGATGTGGGCAGAACTTACGATTCTGACGTTATCCGTATCAACAGCCAGTCCGGTAAAGGTGGCGTAAACTACATTTTGAAACAGAACTTTGGCATTTCTCTGCCCGAGAAAATGCGTGAGGAAGTCGGTTATCTGGTAAAACATGTTTCCGATGAAGAGCACAAAGAGCTGTCTCCACAGTGGGTATATGAAATCTTTGAAGATAAGTATGTAAAACGCCAGCCTTACTTCCAGATTGAAGAATGCCACTTCAAACAGGTGGATGGTATTATGGCAGAAGCTACTATTGTTCATGGTGGACAGAACCACCTGGTAAGTGCCAACGGAAATGGCCGTCTGGATGCTGTCAGCAACATTATCAAACAGTACTTCGGCATCAGCTATGAGCTGTCCGTATACGAAGAGCACGCTTTGAGCCATGGTTCTTCTTCCAAAGCTATGTCCTATGTAGGAATCACCTGCTATGGTCAGATGTACTGGGGTGTTGGCATCGACGACGATATCATCAAATCCTCTATCAGCGCACTGGTTGTTGCAGTAAATCAGGTTCCTTCCATAAAATCCAGTGTTGAGATTCAGGATAAGCGCTTAATGGAAATGAAGAATTACATTCAGACAAACTACCAGACCGTTACCTTAGAGGATATGGCAAAACAGTTCCATCTCTCTGAGCCGTACATTTCCAAATATATTAAGGAAAAATCCGGTCAAACATTCGTTGAACTGGTTCAGGGTGTCCGCATGAAAAAAGCAAGAACTCTTTTAAAGAACGGAAATATGACTGTTGAAAACATTGCATACTCCGTGGGTTATCAGAATGTAGAGCATTTCAACCGCCTCTTTAAAAAGAAATACGAGATGACACCGGTACAGTACCGCAATTCCTGCAGTAAATAAATCTTGATTTAAGAATTTAATTAAAGGAATACTCCTTGCAAGTTTCCCGCAAAAAAGGTATACCGACAGCAGCCGATATACCTTTCTTATTTATAATATTTTATAATAACTTATACCATACAATACCAGAAATTGCAGCGGATATGCCGCATAAAACAGCCATTTAAGGCTTTTTCCCCTCTTTCCGTTGCACGCCAGCATAATCGGCAATGCACCTATCATCATCCATTGATAGAATTCCGTAAACAGGGATAATTCTGATGTTCCAAGGGGAATACCCACAAACGAACTGCCAAAATATATGACATCCGCTAATTTATGATAGCCCCAAAAAGAAAACCGGCTTATAATCCGATACAGGATATCTCCCTGGCATATAAACAGATACACACCGCAGAACAGGATATAATGCAGTGCAAGCTTCCACTTTTTCTCTACTGCACAATACAGCCATACTCCCAGCACAATAAAGAGCATGCCGCCTTCCGCATCCCAGATTCCACCCAGAAGCGGAAAAATATAATTTGTCCGCAAGACTGTTTGCAATAGCGTATTACTGCGCCATACGTAATCAAACGCCTCTGCCAGAACTGCAAGTCCCATTACCATAGCCTGCCAGAAGATATATATTCCAATGTATGTAAAAAACTTTTTCTTCTCTTTCCGGTTTTCCCATATACAGATAAGCACGCCGGCGCAAAACAGGGTTGTAAATATATTATGATTTTTCGGTTGATACGCCACATAGTCCAGTTTTCTCTGCAGCATACACATAATCTGATTAAAAAATACCATTCCGACATTTGCCAGATATAGACGCAGCAGATATTTCTTTCGATTTCTTGTATGCTGGAACCCCACCGCCAGTGCATAGAAAAACAGCGGTGCCGCTAATCTTCCCAGCCACCGAAACCATATAGGCGAGTCCGGAAAGAACTCGCCTATATGGTCCATCAGCATCAGTATTAATGCTATGATTTTGATTGTGAATATGTTCATTTTTCATCCTCTGATATACCGATTTTACCGTCGATATAAATATTGCTCATGCCTCTCGTGCTTTTCTCTCGTATTTTTTGCTCATTCTTATATCTCGAAATAACTTTCTCCCTTTACTGCTAATAGGTGACTGTACTGCTATATGTTGTTATTGTTTCACCATTCACAGTATAAACTGCACGTACACGATAATTTCCTCTTGTGCCAGCGACATAATTCTTAGTCAAATCCAAGCTATAGCCTGTTGTAGAATCAAACCAGCTTGTTACATCCGACCAGCTCTTGCCTGACTGTCTCTGCAATGTCATGGTAATAGATATGGATGCCTTTACTTTGGCATTAACCACTGCACGTGCTGCAAATGTAGAACCATTCAGCTTTAGCCCTGTACTACAGGCTGCAATATTGGCATATCTTGCTTCTGCGATTCTGTCCACACAACCATCCACACCTGCACCATACACCGTTATGCAGCTGCCTGTCATGCATATGCAAAGGCATAGTGCGCAAAAAATACCCAGGATTTTCTTTTTTAATGTTTTTCTTCCCATTACAAAGCCTCCTTTCCACCTGTTCTACTTATGTAACAAATGAAAAAGAGGTTTTATGACAATTTTTTCCAATTTTTTTTATTTTTTGTAATAATATTTTATTTCACTTACTATTTTATTGTTTCTGCCATCCGGATTAGTTCTTCTTTTGTCAAATCTCCTGCAATCAGATAAAGATACTTTCCATCTTCCCAAACAAGATTTCCTCTTTCTTCATCCAGTACATCATCCGGGATAAAATATCCTTTGGCATTCTCAATCATAACTTCCTGCTGTTCACTTCCATCAGAACTGATTTTCAAATTGTTTACCGCATCATTGTTCATCTGCCAATACATCATGCCTTGTTCCTTATCGTTTGTATAACATTGTTCATATGTTCCCCATTCTTCTTTATGAACCTCTTTCTCCAGCGTATACCCTTCCGGCACCCACTGCGGTTTCTTGCAGACAAATTCAAAATCTTCCTCTGAATCCGGTTCAGCACCAATCTCCATTGTGTTCTTCTCGTTGTCCTCTATTGCCACCATTTCCAGATTCTCCGGTTCGCCCAGATTCAGTTGCACATGGTCGGTATACCCGGTCAGAATATATTTTCCGAGCAGACTCTGGAAAAAGCTTCTGCCTGTTACGGTTGTTCCAAGAAGCAATACCAGCACTGCCACAACCACAATGACGCGCCGTCTGCCATGCACCGGATAAAGTGCCGGTATCGTATGTTTTCCCATGCCCGGTTGCAGCAGCACTTTTATTTTCTTTCGAAATGTCCTTGAAAAGCGATGCTTTGGTGCAGCCATTGCGTGCTTATAATCTGCCTCACACGCCGATGTGATAGCATCCTTCAGTTCCTGTTCTGTCATAATGAATTCCCCTTCTCTAACATTTCCTGCAGTTTCTTCCTAGCCCTGCTGGAAATGTGTCTTGCATTGTCAACTGTTGTGTCAAGAGCAGTTGCAATTTCTTCATAGCTCAATTCATTATAATATCGTAAATATAATACGTCCTTATATGGATATTTCATTCTGCCGATAAGTTCTGACATGCTGCTGCCATCCGGAAGTTCAAAGATTTCTCCGTCTCCCTGAGACTCCTGCAGCAGATTTTCAATCGTTTCCTCGTCCATTTTGCTTTCGCGGTTCCGCCTACGATATACATTAATTGCTCTGCTCCTAACTATAGTAACAATATAGTTCCACGCTTTATGACAGTTTTCACGAGAAATTTTATCCAAATTATTTATAATTGCAATATAGCTTTCCTGCACAGCATCTTCCGCATCTGCAGAATTCTTTAAAATTCCATATGCCACATGGTACATTGCAGAGTCAAACTGCTCACTCAACTTTCTGCAAAATTCCCTGTCCTCTTCATTTTCGATTAGTTCAAGTAACTGAAACATAACACACTCCCATTTCCTCTGCTGTTCTTTTCCGACGCTTATGCCGTCTTATTTGCTAAAGTTTCTGCCTACTGTTACTCCTCCTTGCAGACATTAACCCATTCTGAATATCCGGAGCACTGCTCCAGTTCCGGGATTGTCAGCTCAATGGCACTGTTTCCACTACCACATGCCGGAAATACTGTTTCAAATTTTTTCAGGCTTTCATCGAGATATACTTTTATACCCTCTTTGATTCCAAAAGGGCAGACTCCGCCAACGGCGTGTCCGATATAGTCTTCCACTGCCGCTGCCGGAATCATTTTTGCTTTGGTTCCGAAGGTTGTCTTATATTTGTGGTTGTCGATTCTTGCATCTCCTGCAGCTACAATCAGAATCGGCTGTTCTCCCACCAGAAAAGAAAGCGTCTTTGCAATACGCTCCGGCTCACAATGAAGCGCTTCTGCTGCCAGTTCCACTGTCGCACTGGATTCTGCCAGCTCCATAATCCGCTCCTCCATTCCAAATTCTTTTAAATATGCTCGCGCGCGTTCGATTGACATAGTTACGCTTCCTTTCATCATTTCTAATAGCTGATTTTATCAAGAATTCCAGACAGATATGCAATGGCAACACCATAGTTGCTCATTGGAACTTTCTGTTCTTTTGCACGTTCAATTCTCGTCATGACATATTTTTTATTAAACATACAGGCTCCGCACTGAATTATTAAATCATAATTAGATAAGTATTTTGGGAAATCTGTTCCGCTGACGATATCCACTGTCAGTCCTGCTCCGATACGTTTTCTCAGCATATTCGGAATTTTCTCCCTGCCGATATCCTCTTTCAGTGGTGCATGGGTGCAGCATTCTGCAATCAGTACCTTTGATTCTTCCGTAAGTCTGCTAATGGCTGCTGCGCTCTCTTTGTAGTAAGCGAAATCTCCCTTGTACTCTGCAAACAATACGGAAAATGAGGTCAGAAGACTTTCCTGCGGCTTCTTATCATATACTGTGCGGAAAACCTGGGAGTCAGTAATAATAAGCTTCGGTGGTCGTGCCAGCGCCGCCAGCGTATCCTCTAACTTATCCGTTGTGCAGCTCATTACCAGACATTTATGATCCAGCAAATCACGGATGGTCTGTACCTGTGGCAGAATCAGTCTGCCCTTTGGTGCCTGGATATCCTGCGGCATAACAAGAAGGACCAAATCTCCTTCTTCTACCAGTGCTCCGGTTATGGTTTCTTCACCATAATCATCCGGCACAAGTCTTATTAATTCTTCTTTAAACTTTTCTATATCTTCCTTGCTTTTCGAGCTGATAGCAAGAATTTCCTGTTTTGTCTCTTCCTTAAGCTGTGCTGCTATGGAATCTGAATCTGTCAGTGTATCCGCTTTGCTCAGCACACATAAGGTCGGTGTATGCTTCTCTTTAAAATAGTGGAACCATTCTAACTCTGCCTGATATTCCTCCCCGGAAAACAAGAGCACTGCAATATCTGTTTTCTCTGCGGCTTTTTCCGTCTTCTCTACACGCATTTTCCCCAGTTCGCCTACATCATCCACTCCTGCCGTGTCAATAAATACACATGGACCGATACCATGTACCTCCATCGGCTTGTAGACGGGATCCGTTGTGGTTCCCGCTACATCCGATACAATCGCTACCTGCTGACCGGTAAATGCATTAATCAGAGAAGATTTTCCGCTGTTTCTTTTGCCATAAAAACCGATATGTATCCGGTTTGCACTTGGTGTTTCATTCAACGACATCGCTAAAGACCTCCTAGAATCTGAAATCGCGCTGTCCTTCCTCAATTTCTTTCAGATGACGTTTTGCAATTTCTCTTGTTTTTTCATTTGGTACTTTCTCTATCTCCTTAGCAATCAACGCTTCTCCGATTTTTCTGGTATCTTCAGAAGCATAATCAATCAAATATTCCTTCAATGTCATCAGTGCATTCGGATGACAGCAGTTTAAAATCTGCTGGTTCTTGCACAGACTCATGAAACGGTCTCCCGTTCTTCCCTCTCGATAGCATGCGGTACAGAAGCTTGGGATATAACCCATATCCATCAGCCAGTGTACTACCTCATCCAGAGTTCTGGTATCGCTGACATCAAACTGCTCGGAACGCTCGTCTTCCGGCTCCGGATGATCATAGCCACCTACGGAAGTCTTGGAACCACCACTAATCTGGGATACACCAAGGCGGATAACTTTCTCACGTACCGCCTGGCTCTCTCTGGTAGAAATAATCATTCCGGTATACGGAACTGCCACACGGATACATGCACAGATTTTTGCAAAAATATCATCACTGATTCCATTATCGAATACATCCGGGTCAATGTCATCGGCACGTTTGATTCGTGGCACGCTGATGGTATGTGGTCCTACTCCATGCACTGCCTCCAAATGTTCTGCATGCATCAGAAGTCCTGCAAATTCATATTTGTAAAGTTCCAATCCAAAAAGTACGCCTAAGCCAACATCATCGATGCCACCTTCCATGGCACGGTCCATGGCTTCGGTATGATATGCATAATCATGCTTTGGCCCGGTTGGATGTAATTTTTCATAGCTTTCTTTATGATAAGTTTCCTGAAAAAGGATGTAAGTTCCGATTCCGGCCTCTTTTAATTTCCGGTAATTTTCTACGGTTGTTGCAGCAATATTTACATTAACACGACGAATTGCACCGTTTTTGTGCTTAATGCTGTAAATGGTCTTAATACACTCTAAGATATATTCGATTGGGTTATTCACCGGGTCTTCGCCTGCTTCAATTGCCAGACGCTTGTGTCCCATATCCTGTAATGCCGTTACTTCCTGACGTACTTCATCCTGTGTCAGTTTCTTCCGGGCAATATGCTTATTTTTTCCATGGTACGGGCAATACACACATCCATTGATACAGTAATTGGACAGATATAATGGTGCAAACATTACAATACGATTTCCATAGAAATCTTTCTTAATCTGTTCTGCAAGGTCATATACTTCCTGGATTTTCTCTTCGTTCTCGCAGGCCAGCAATACTGATGCTTCTCTGTGAGTAAGCCCTTTCCGTAATTTTGCCTTTGCAATGATTTCGTCAATTAGGGCAAGATTGTCCTTATTTGCCTCGGCATATGCCAGAGTCTCTTCAATCTCTTCGTGGCAGATAAATTCTTCTGCCTTTAATGATGCTTTGTTATACATAATGTTTCCTTTCTTCCGGGTCAGAAGCTCTTTCCCGTTGGTTATTATATGGTGATTTAAGAAATACCTCTTGTATTTCCTTTATTTATATAAATGGCGAATCTCCTCTTGAGACCACCAGTTTATATCCAATGGATTCCATACGGTTGCCAAGACATCCACGGCATTCCGCTGCCTCTTCCCCGGTACAGATTTTATTATCGTAAAGGGCGTACTTCTTCCGTACCTTTACCGGTGACAGATTCGGCATTACCACATTTCCTCCTGCTAAAATGCCAAGCTCCCTGCCCCTTGAATGGATAGTTCCCAATGCTGTAGTTGCCGGAAGCAATACCTTCGGCAGCATCAGGCGGATAACTGCCAGTAAAAACAGCGTCATTTCAAGACTTCCCGGTTCCATCTCTCCAAACGGCGTATCCTTTTGTGGAATAAACGGGCCGATTCCTACCATATGCGGATTGAATGCTTTCATAAAAGCAAGGTCTTCCACCAGATTATCTATGGTCTGATAGGGAGAACCTACCATAATGCCACACCCCACCTGATAACCGATTTCCTTTAAGGTATACAGGCACTGCTTGCGGTTTTTAAGAGACATTTCTGCCGGATGGAGCTTCCCATAATGGACTTCATTCGCGGTCTCATGACGCAATAAATAGCGGTCTGCTCCTGCCGTGTAAAGTCTTTCATAGCTTTCCCGGCTCCGCTCTCCTAAGGACAGTGTAATGGCACAGTCCGGGTAAGCAGCTTTTATCTTATGAAGTAAATCTTCCAGTAAATCATCTGTGTAGTAGCCGTCTTCGCCACCCTGCAGGACAAAGGTACGAAACCCTAATGCATAACCATTTTCACAGCAGGATAGGATTTCTTCTTCACTCAGGCGGTAACGTTCTGCATTCTGATTGCTTCTTCGGATGCCGCAATAGATGCAGTCATTCTTACAGTAATTGGATATTTCAATCAGTCCTCTGGTATAAACTTCATTTCCAAAGGTCTCTTTCTGTCTTTTTCTCGCCAGTTCAAAGCCGTACTCTGCAATTTCTTTATCGGTATGCAGTTCTAATAATTCTTTATATTCTGTCTCTGTAAGCTGTGTATCCTGATACAGCTTATCAAATAATTCTTTTCCTCTATTCTTCATGTCTGGTCACCACACTGGAATATGCTGTTTTTACACTGATTCCCGGTAATTTTCCGATTTTACCGGTCAGTGCACTGATGGTATCCTGCGGTGCATCGATTGCTATACTTACGATATTTATGCCTCTCTCCCGGTATGGAATTCCCATTCTTCCGATAATATAAGCTGCATATTCATGTAAAATTTCATTTAATGCTCCGACGGATTCGTCCTTTTCTATTACAATGCCGATTACAGCCACTCTGGTATCTGCTGCCATTTCTTCGTTCCTCTTGTTTTTCTGAATCAATACAATTTCAACGCTTATTTTACGTTTCTAGTATAAGAGATTTATTTTGGGATTACAATTGTCAAGCCCTGGTTTTATGCGTATTTATTGTATTTTTTTAGGCACATTCCCGCGGAGCATTTTTTACTTTACAGGAAAGCAGTTTCCTGTAACACAAAAAGGGATTCTGCTCCTTCCTTTCATCCGAAACAGAATCCCTTTTCTTTCACACTTTTTAATTTCCTTTACGTCCTTCTTTATAACCACTTCCAATATAATGCATATAATAGGATTTTAAATCATTTCCAAAGGCGTTTTGAAGATCATTGTATCTATTCTTATATTTTTTCACATTAAAGGAGTCTTTTGCCTGTCTTCCTTCATTCATACCACACTCCACAAAATGTCTCAATGCGGCTGTATCATCACCACAAAACGCTGCCTTAAGGTCAGAATATTTGCCGATGTAATAATTGTAGTCATATACCAGACTGTAATCCACTCCATTGTATACGGTTACAGGATTCTTAAACACGCCATTTCCTGTTGCTTTACGTCCTTCCCGATATCCACTGCCAATATAATGCATATAATATGCTTTCAGATTTCTTCCAAATGCACTTCTTAAGTCTGCATAATTAGCACGGTAAGCTGCTACATTAAAGGATGCTTTTCCCTGACGCCCCTCATTCATACCACATTCCACAAAGTGACGTAAGGTTGCATTTTCATCACCATTAAATGCCGCTTTAATATCCGGATATTTGTTGATGTAGTAATTGTAGTCATATACCAGCTTGTAATCCACTCCATTGTATACGGTTGTCGGATTCTGCAGTTCTGTACTTCCGGTTGCTACTCGTCTCTCTGCATATCCATTGATGCGATAATGATCATAATATGCTTTTAGATTATTTCCAAATGCACTTCTTAAATCCGCATACCGGGCACGATAAGATGCAACATTGAAGTTTGCAATTGCCTGACGGCCTTCTGCCTCACCATTATTTACAAAATGTGCAAAAATTGCTTCTGTATTGCCGCCAAATGCTTTTGCTACATCAGGGTTATTCTTTATGTAATAATTTAAGTCAAAGACCCTTTCATAGCCTGCACCAAATACGGTAGTCGTTGCATATGCACACCGCATTTTATATCCGCCACCACTTACATATACATGGATATTATATACACCCACATTATTCTTATGATTTGCAATATTGGCATGCACGATAAAGGTATCTGCATCTACTCTGGATGCGTTATACCATACAATATCGCTCTGATCAGCCTTTGTCCAGACCGGAACACTAACAGAAGTCACATAACCTGGGACTCCATCCACAACAATATCAAAGGTTCCTGCTGATGCATTCCTGCTCTGAACGATTACGTCAGAAGTCAGCACTGGTTCTGTGATAGCAAAGGACTTTGTCACGCTGCCCTTATAGTCTCCAATTCCTGTAATGGTTACATAAGCTGTTCCTACAGAATAATTGTCACGATAAGAAAGCTTATAGTCTACATTTTCTTTCAACATTGTTGTCCCATCTTTGACAACAACCGGCGGAGTCAGCAGTCTTCCATTATAAGTCTGTGATGCAACCGCCAGAACCGTACAATTTTCAATGCTCTTTTCTTTAATTACAAAGGTAACAACTTTTTCTCCGGAGTATACACCAATACCGGAAATGATTACCCTGGCAGTTCCCACATTTCTATTGTTACTGTAGCTTACCGTATAATCAACATCTTCTGTTAATACCTTGCTTCCCATCTTAACGACCGGAACCGGCTTATAAGTCTGTCCGGTATACTGCTCTGAAGCAGGAATTCCGGTAACTGTTGCCTTGGATAAGCTGTTGCTAATCTTAAATTTCTTAACAATCGTTCCGGTATAATACTGGGTCAGCGGACGCACAGTAATAGATGCATCGCCTGCCAGCTCATTATTTGCATACGTTGTTTCATAATCTTCATTCAGCGTTAAGGTATTGCCACCACATGCCACATGGATAGACGGACATATCGGGCTTCCGGTATAAAGCTGTTCCGGAACACTGTCAATAATTGCATCCTCAAGGCTTGCCACAATATTGAAGTAAACGCGCTTGGTCTCATCATAGTTGCCAAGTCCTTTAATTACTACCCATGACTCTCCTGCCCTTAAGTTGTTGCCATTGACAACCTGATAATCCTTCCCTTCTACCAAAAGCTTTCCGTTGTCATAAATCGTCAGTGCCGGACGGATGTAATTGCCAGTATACTTCTGATCCGGAATTGCTTCTGCCACAGCATTTCCAATATCATGCTTGGTAATCTTATAGTATACCGTAATGCTGTCTTTGTAGTTACCACTTTCGGTTGCAGTTACCGTTGCACTTGCGGTTCCGATTGCAGTGTTGTTCTCATAGGTTACTTCATACTGGGAAGAATCAATGGTTAATCCGGTAGAAGTATCTTTTAAAGTAAGTACCGGTTTAATCTCGCTTCCGGTATAATCTACGTTATCGGTTCCGGTAATCTCAATATCTGCAGAAGTAAGTGACTTTCTTGCAATCTGATATGGATATACAGCTGTTCCTACATATCCGGTCTGGTCATTTTCCGTACCAACGATTCCAACATATACTGTTCCAGCATGAATCAGGTCAATGGCACTTGCTTCCGTCGTACAATCTTTATCAATATAGTATTTTACGATGTAATCTTCGTTTTCTGTCAGATAGCTTCCGGTCTTATTGAACTTCACCTGAATGTTCTTCGGCTTGGTATCAAGACCGTTATATACAGTATCGGAAATTCCGGTTACCGTTAAAGTATCATTGGAAAGTAAGGTACCGATGGTAAACTTCTCAATTCGTGTTCCACTGTAGTTACCCTGTCCGGTTACTTTAATCCACGCGGTTCCCACCTGACTGTTATTGGTAGAATATTCATAAGTAAAGTCTGTTCCATTTACCAGTGCTACAATTCCATTTTCCGAATTATCTTTCAGGCTGATATTCGGTGTATAAGTAGTACCCTGAATATAAGGATAGTTCCGGTTTGCCGGGTCAAATCCTGTATCAGAAGCATCGGATAACGCCGCACTGATATTTTCAGAAGAAAGATCCCTTGCCAGAATAGAGAACGGAATTGTCTTGCTTCCGGTATAGTTGGTGGTATCCTTCGGAGTAATCTGAACAAACGGTCCGGAAGTTCCATTTGCATCTTTTACAGCTTCATTGTTAAAGTAAGCTGCCGTATAATCTACATTGCGAACCAGCGGTTCTGCACTGGTGGATGTCATGTAAACATTTAATTCCGGTTCATACTTGGTTTTTAACGGTACATACTGTGGATCTTCTATTTTAGAGTATACTAAATCCTCAACATTTTTCTTTAAAATGTTAAACTCTACCGTTGCAGTTCCGGTACAGCTTGCCACACCGTGGATTGCTGCATATGGTGCATTTGCCCCGCCGGCGTTCGCTGCATTGATATTATTGCGATACTCATCCACTACATAATCTGTGTCTAACGTAAGGGTCTGTTCTTTGTTATTTTCATCATTAAATGTTAATTTAATTTCAGGTTCCTGTGCCTCACCATTGTAGGTTACGTCATCAATTGTCTTGCTTACCGTAGACAAATCACGTTTTGTAATAGTAAAGGTCTTAGTCAGTGTTCCCTTGTAATTGCCCTTACCGATTACGGTAATAGTCTCGGTTGCTCCTGCCGGTGCACTGGATGGATTATCTGCATCCGTCTGGTAATACACACTATAGTTTGCCGGGTCAATTACTTCTGAACCGCCAATCTTCTTAATGACCAGAGAATCCGGCTTAATCAGCTTACCGGTATAAACATAGCTGTCCGCAATTCCGGTAATCTCATAATCTTCCATATGAATGGAATCAATGGTAAATGCTTTCGCCTTGGTGGTTCCCATCAATTTACCGTTTGCTGTTGCCTGAATGACTACACATGGTCCGTTCTCGCCATTTGCTGCTGCAACTGCAGTATTCTTACGATAAGTTACCGTATAATCTTTTCCTTCTTCCAAGGTATCAAAGGTAGAACCGGTTAATGCATATTTCACAACCGGAACCGGTCTGATTTCCTGTCCGGTATAGGAGAATACATCTCCGCCCAAGTCAATGCTTAAATCATCACTGCCCAGGTCGTATTTAATCGCAAACTTCGCCGATTTCTCACCACTGAAATAAGTTCCGGTTCCCTCAATAGTTACGGTCGGGTCAGTCAGTGAAACAGATTTACCATTTACAATGCTCTTAATGTTGTAGTCTGTTCCAAGTGCCAAAGTCTTGCCATCACATACTACAGTCATATTTTCAATTGGCTGTGTGGTTGTATTGTATTCGCTTCCGGTATATTTCTGTGCCGGAATCGTAATCTCAGCATCTTCAATTTTACCGGTAATTGCAAAATTCGCAACATAGCTTCCTACCCAGTGATTCTTCTCAATTCCGGTAATGAGTACACTGGCCTGTCCTGGAACAGTATTATTTCTATAAGACACGCTGTAATGTGTTCCCTCTATCAGACGTTCCTGGGTATCGCTGCCTTTTACATACACGGTAACGGTAGGTTTCATTCCGCCGGATGCTGCCTGTGCCTTATCATACTCAATGGTATCATAGCTTAACTTCACTTCAATCTGGTCAGCAGAATTATTCATATCTCCATCATAGTAGAAGTAACTATTCTTGGTTCCCTTAAAGTTACCGGTTCCTTCAATAGTAATATCCTGCTGTCCTACTTTAAATTTATCTACCTGGGTCGGAGTATAGGTATAATCTACGCCAGGCTGCAATGTATATGAATATTCTCCAATTCCGGACTCATTCGGAAAACTCTGTGTTACTGTGAAATCCGGAATACTCTTTTTAAAAATGTAACTCATTCCCTGTAAAGATACGCCTACACCATCAATACTCTTCCGCTGAATAATAAACTGGTTCGAACCTGCAATCTTATCTGCAGTATAATTTGCGCTTTCCAATACACCACAGTAGTTTCCAATACCCTGGATTCTTACATAAGTCGTGCCGGCATTGGTTTTTTCTGCGGCTGTTGCTACATTCTGATAATCCTCATCTGAATATACTTCAAACTGATAATCTTTATTTGCAGATAATAATTTGGAAGAATCCCCATAGCTTACCTTCACAGAAGGAGTCAGCACCTTGTTTGCATAAACCGGGCTGGTAATGTCTACACGCAGCTTGCTTAATTCGTTGATATCCTTCTGATTAATGGTATAGCTTACGGTTGTTGTTCCTGTGTAGTTGCTGTTTTCTGCCGCTTTTAAGGTCAGAGCTGCAATTCCCGCATTAATTGCATTTTCACTGCTTTCAATACTGTATTCCTTATCGGTCAGAATATAGCCGTTGGTGGTAGGGTACTGTAATACAACACCATCTCCGTCTGCGGTAGTAGAAATTACAACCTTCTGCTCAATTCCATTATATGTATAAGTTCCATTTACTCTTGCATTCAGTTCAGATATATCTTTCTTTGCAATGACTGCATATCCGGAAATATCTCCATAATACTGGCCCTTGCCGGATACTGCGAAGTAAATCGTCCCCGCATTGATAAATGCCTCATTTGTCTCAGAACTTACAACATTCTTATGTGCTGCATCACTATAGAAGGAAATGCTATAGGACGACGGATCCGGAATTGCATCCATCATTTTTGTCTCAATTGCCTGAATCATTTCATCCTTATGGGAATTGCGGTTATAGGTTCCACCGGAAATATTAAATGCCGGCACAACGGTCGCAATATTTGCTCCAATAAAGAATGTGGTTGTTGCGGTTCCGGTATAATTCTTACCGTCTACTGCTTTGATTCTGACATATACTTTTCCGGAATTCTTATGTTCTGAAACCTGTTTACATAATTCATCGTCATAATATCCTTCAACTTCATAATCCACGCCTGCAACCAGTACACGGTTTCCATCAGATACACTGATACCCGGCTCCACTGCTTCTCCGGTATAACCGCAGTTGCTTGCAGTTACGGTCAGCGTGCTCATGTTCTTTGGTGTGATTTTATAAGAAGTACGGATACTTCCGCCTAAATTAGCATAAGTTCCAAGACCGCTGATTAATACATAATAAGTACCTGCGTCCACCGGCTCTGCAATGACCTTCTTGTATGCAGAATCCGTAAAATAAGTAACCTTAAAGTCTTCGCCCTGTACCAGGCCTTTGGCACCGTTATTATCAGTAATACGGATTGCCGGTACCTGCATGCTGCCATTGTATTCAAAGGTAACCTGTGTCGGATCATAGTTTGCAGAACCTGCAACGATATTACACTCGCATTCATTTAACTTTCTTGGCACAATACTGAAAGTTCCACGGTTCACGCCACCCTCTGCCAGTG
>ERZ857745.3484-NODE-3484-length-15003-cov-5.090447_pt1 | contig 15003 bp, 12 predicted proteins | sample MGYA00519699_ERZ857745 | MGnify/ENA primary metagenome ERZ857745 (study PRJEB31778, sample SAMEA3449357) | human gut metagenome | biome: human gut; feature: human-associated habitat; material: faeces | place: United Kingdom | collected 2010/2012 ...
GTCATCTACGCGGTGCCGGTGTTCCTGTCATCCGGACCGCACTACACGCCGGTAGAGGTTCAGCTACGCACCATCGCCATGGATTATTGGGCGAGCCTGGAGCATGCGCTGCGGTATAAGACGGATCTGCCGGACGCGAAGCTTGCCGAGCATTCGCAGACGCTGTTGGATTGCGCGCGCAGCCTGCAGAACATCGAAACGCAGATGCAGAACATCCATCGCGACATCAACAGCGCCCCGCGTGTGGGTGAGGCGCCGCAGGCGGACTGATGTTTTCGGAAAATGGCGATTGACGGATACATCGTCCAGGTGGACACCACCGACATCAATGAGATGACAAAGGCCCTGGGCTCCATCGGCCGGAACATCAGCCAGATCGCCAAGAGGATGAACGCCGGGGGCCCTGCTTATCAGGCCGATATGGAGGAGATACGGAAGAGATTGGAGCAGATATGGCAGTTACAAAGACGCATCCTATTAAGTCAACGCTGAAAGCGGCCATCGACTTATATCTGCAATCCAGACAAGACGGATGGGAAGCTTCTGGTGTCCTCCTTCGGCTGCACCGCGGAGACCGCCAACATTGAATTTGCATGGACCCGCCGCCATGCCATCGATACCTCTCCCGCTCCCGCATCCGGTCCCGTCCCTTCCGGTCCGAGCCCTGGGGGTTGGGGGGATTGATTGGACAGGATTTGATCCTTCCGTACTTGATAGATCTTTTTTTGTTTTTTCTTTACTTGATCTATTAGTATTTAATTGTGCGGGGTTTTCCTGTTCAGGTTCTTCCAAGACAGGAGAATCCTGTTCAGGATTATCCAAGACTGGATTTTCCCGTTCAGGTTTTTCCGGTTTTGGTTCCGGCGGTCTGGGCTGCTCCAGGATGGTGTACTCGATGGCGCCGAGCTGGCCGTTGGGGTTGCGGACCCGCTGGCGGATCACATAGCCGTGTTCCTCCAGCTCCCGCACCCCGGCGCAGATACTGTCAACGCCATCCTTGCAGATCCGGGCCAGCCCCTTGGTGGTATAGTCCCACTCCTCCGGCAGGGAGAGCATGAGGGAGAGAAGGCCCTTCGCTTTCAGCGAAAGCGACCTGTCCCGCAGGTGATGGTTGGACATCACCGTGTAATCGCGGGTTTTCTCAATGCGGAATACTGCCATATTGGATACCTCCTTCCTTCGGTTTTGAAAAGTGTTCGTTTCGGCGGGGTTGCGCCCCTGTATCGCCGCCCGGCCTCCCATGAGGGAAAGAATATGGGCGGCTTCATTTGCGCCGCCCACAGGTGAAAAATAAGGGGATTTCCCACCCGTTTTCATACAGTTTTGCGTGCCCCCAGCAGGGCATAAAAAACGCCACAGGTTTGTGTTACCCATGGCGTTGCCCCGGCAGATGGCCGGTCTGTATTCAGTTATATGGTCACGGGGCGGAGGCCCCGATTGACGGGTGCTGTACACATATCTCGGCATTTCGTGGCCTTTCAGCGTGTCAAGGCTCACTCAACAGTAGTAAAATCGTAGTAAATGAGGTGGTTTTGACCTGTCTGAAATGCCCGTGGATACAGTGTTTTCAAGGGATAATCAGGTTTCGGCTTGATTTTTAATTAAAAAGTGTAGATTTTCTCCGGCAAATGCCGCTTCCGATCCAAAATTTCGGGCATATCCTGACCGATCTCGTGGATGCAGTTCTTGTGGGCGATGAGCTTGCGCTTGACGTCCTCAGGCTTCAGCGGGCGGCGCAGCAGGGGATTATCCGGCAGATAGAGCTGACCGACTGCCGGATAGTTGCTGGCACACCGGTAAGCGTCAATCTTCTGCGATCCCGGCTGATTCATACGCAGCTCTTCTTTACCTTTCCTTATTATTATGCAAACGGATTTTCTGTGGGATACGGCAGGCTCTTGGGCTGGTTGTAGGCAATGTCCGCAATGCCGAGGAACTTGAACACTTCAAACAGCGTCTTGCCATAGTGACCGAAGGCAACGGCACCGTGGTGCGGGTAGCGCTTCTGAATCAGGACATGGCGGTAGAAACGGCCCATCTCGGGAATGGCGAAGATAGCGATGCCGCCGAAAGACCGCGTTGCAACGGGCAAAATTTCACCTTGAGCAATGTAGGCGCGCAGCTGGCCTTCGCTGTCGCACTGCAAACGGTAGAACGTGATGTCGGACGGCGCAATGTCGCCTTCCAACGTGCCGCGGGTGAAATCGGGGTCGCTGCCGGCGGGCTCCAGCAGGCGGTGCTGGATGAGCTGGTACTTGACGGCGCGGTCACTGCACATCTTGCAGGATGGTGTGTTGCCGCAGTGGAAACCCATGAAGGTATCGGTCAGCTTGTAATTGAACTTGCCGGTGATGTCCTCATCATAAATGTACTTGGGCACGCTGTTGTTGATGTCCAGCAGGGTGACGGTGTCGCCGGACGCACACATACCGATGTACTCGGACAGGGTACCGTAAATATCGACCTCGCAGGCCACGGGGATGCCGCGGCTGGCAAGGCGGGAGTTGACGTAGCAAGGCTCAAACCCGAACTGCGACGGGAAAGCGGGCCAGCACTTATCGGCAAAAGCAACATACTTTTTGCTGCCCTTGTGGTTCTCGGCCCAGTCGAGCAGGGTCAGCTCAAACTGCGCCATGCGGGTCAGCAGGTCGGGGTAATAGTGCCCTTCGCCCATCTCGGCGGCCATGTCGGCGCAGACGTCCGCGATGCGCGGGTCGCCCGCATGCTCTTTGTAGGAAACGAGCAGGTCAAGCTCGGAGTTCTCCTCAATCTCAACACCCAGCTCATACAGACCCTTGATGGGGGCATTGCAGGCGAAGAAGTCCTGCGGGCGCGGGCCGAAGGTGATGATTTTCAAATCAAGCACGCCCAGAATGGTGCGGGCAATCGGCACAAACTCGGCGATTTTGTCGGCAATTTCCTCCGCCGTGCCGACGGGATACTCGGGAATATAGCCCTTCAGATGGCGCATGCCGAGGTTGTAGGAGCAGTTCAGCATACCGCAGTACGCATCTCCGCGGCCATTGATCATATCGCCGTCGCCCTCGGCTGCCGCTACGAACATGCAGGGGCCGTCAAAGTGCTTGGCAATCAGCGTTTCGGGCGTTTCGGGGCCGAAGTTGCCGAGGAATACGGTCAGAGCGTTGCAGCCTGCGGCGGTGACTTCGGCCACGGCTTTTTGCATGTCGTGCTCGTTCTCGACAGTGGTCTTGCACTCGTACAGGTCAGTGCCCTTGGCGGCGCAGGCGGCAGAGATGGCAGCGCGGCGCTTCTCGCTCAGGGCGATGGGAAAACAGTCACGGCTGACGGCAATGATGCCGAGCTTGACCTCGGGAATGTTGGATGATTTCATGGTGGTTTCCTCCTTTTATGTGATGCTCTGTAGGGGGCGGGCATGCCCGCCCCGCAGCATTGCGTTTGCTGCCCGTGAATGGGTTGTGGTTTGTATGTACAGGGCCGGACATGTCCGGCCCCTACGGCGCGGCAAGAATCAAATGTGGATATTCTCCCCCACCAATCCGACATACGCCCCGGCCTTGGCCTCGGCGCTGTCGGGATGGGCGAGCAGCCACTTGTTGCAGGCCCACAGCTGCGGGTCATCGCCGCCGTCATTCTTGATGGCGGGCTTTGCGGTATTGGTGCCTTTGGGCAGGGCGACCAGCACGCGGAAGCCCTTGGCTGCGTCCACATGGCAGGGCGCGTAGTGCAGCGTCGTGGCGTAGACTTCCACCAGTGTGCCTGCCGGGACGCGGAACGCCTTGACCTTGGCGGTGTCCAGCTTGCCGCCCGCGATTTCCTCCTGCCTGGCAAGCAACAGCACAAAATCTTCGGTACCCAGATTGAACTCGCTGTCGCGGTGGTATTCCAGGCAGTTCAAATAGGTGTTGTGACCGTTGCACCAGCCCAGTTGGCAGGGCATTCCGCCGAAAAGATGCTCCGACACTTCGACGGCGGCGGGCAGTTCCTGCAGGGCTGCGTCCTCGGCCACATAATCTGTAGCTGCGGGCAGCGGGGTGTTTGCCAAGGCGGCCAAAATTTCCGCTTTGGTGGTATCCAGCCCGGTCACAACGCGGCCATAGGGCTTGAATTCCGGGTCGGTTACAGAAAAAATCTTCATTGCAGTGCCTCCATTTCCGCAAAGGATACTTTCAGTGCCGGGTACAGCTTGTGCCACACGGCGTAGCGCGCGTTGTATTTTTCGACGAGCGCGGCGTCCGGCTGGGTTGTGCTCTTGGCGTGGACGAGCGCCTCGGCACAGGCCTGCACGCTGGGGTATGCCCCGCAGGCCACCGCCGCCAGCATCGCGCCGCCGTAGCCGGGGCCTTGCTCGGTCTGGGGCAGCGTCAGCGGGATGCCCAGCACGTTCGCCAAAATCTCCCGCCACAGCGGGCTTTTGGCACCGCCGCCGCAGAGCGTGCTGGCTTTAATCTTCACGCCTTGTGCCCGCGCAATCTCCACACAATCGCGAATCGCAAACGCCACACCTTCCAGCACCGCCTGGGTCAGCGCGGCACGCGGGGTGTCCATCCGCAGCCCGACGAACGCACCGCGCGAGGCAGGATCGTTGTGGGGGCTGCGTTCGCCCATCAGGTAGGGCAGGAAGTAGACGTCGTTCGCGCCCAGCTTGTCCGCCGTAATGGGTGTCTGCTCGGCAGCATAGTCAGTGGTGTGCAGCACTTCTTCGCTCCACCACTTGTTGCAGGACGCAGCCGAGAGGATGCAGCCCATCAAATGATACCCTCCGTCCGCGTGGGCGAAGCTGTGCAGGGCGTTCTGCTTGTCGACGCCGAACGTATCGCTGGTGATGAACACCGTGCCCGATGTGCCCAAGGAAATATTGCACTTACCGCCGCCCACCGCGCCGCAGCCGACAGCCGCAGCGGCGTTATCGCCCGCGCCAGCGCAAACGACCACATCTGCAGGCAGGCCCAGCGTTTGGGCGGCTTCGGCAGTCAGCGTGCCGACGGGCTGCCAGCTCTCAAACAGCTTCGGCAGCTGTGATCCCTGCATGCCGCAGATGTCCAGCATTTCCTTGCTCCAGCATTTGTGCTCCACGTCCAACAGCAGCATGCCCGATGCGTCGGAATAGTCGGTGCAGTGGACGCCGGTCAGCTTATAGTTGATGTAATCCTTCGGCAGCATGATTTTTTCGATGCGGGCGAAGTTGTCCGGCTCGTTGTCCCGCATCCAAAGCAGTTTGGGTGCGGTGAAGCCTGCAAAGGCGATGTTTGCGGTGTAACGGCTCAGCTTGTCTTTGCCGATAACGCCGTTTAAGTAGTCGACCAGCCTTTGGGTGCGGCCATCGTTCCAAAGGATGCAGGGGCGGATAACCGCGTCATTTTTGTCCAGCACCACCAGCCCGTGCATCTGGCCGCCCGCGCCGATGCCCTTGACCTGAGACGCATCAAACCCGTCCAGCAGCGCGGGGATGCCGTCGCAGACTGCCGCCCACCAATCGGCGGGGTCCTGCTCGCTCCAACCGGGATGCGGGAAGGCAATCGGGTATTCCCGGCTGACGATGTTGGCAATGCTGCCCGTTTCGTCCATCAGCAGCAGCTTCACCGCAGAGGTGCCGAGGTCGATCCCAATATAGTACATATCTTTGTCTCCTCCTTACGGAAGATTTATCCGTTGACACCAAAAACTTTTGTATAGTCGGCCTTGAACTTCTCAATGCCGGCATCGGTCAGTGGATGGTGAAGCATCTGCTCGATGACCTTGTACGGCACCGTGGCAATGTCGGCACCAGCCAAGGCACAGTCGGTCACATGGATGGGATTGCGCACGCTGGCGGCGATGATTTGAGTCTCGATGTCAGGATAGTTCAGGAATATATCATGGATAGTCTCAATCAGATCAATGCCCGGCTGGCCGATGTCATCGAGACGCCCCAAAAACGGGCTGACATACGTGGCGCCCGCGCGGGCTGCCAGCAGCGCCTGGTTGGCGCTGAAAATCAGTGTGCAGTTCGTAGGGATGCCCTCGCCGGACAGCACCTTGATGGCCTTTAACCCCTCGGCGGTCATGGGGATTTTGACCACCATGTGCTTCGGGTCCAGCGCGTAGATGGCGCGGCCCTCGGCGATCATGTCCTCGGCATCGGTTGTGGTCGCCTTGACCTCGCCGGAGATGGGGCCGTCCACGATGGTGGCAATCTCTTTCAACGTTTCGGCGTAGTCGCGGCCCTCTTTGGCAATCAGGCTTGGGTTTGTGGTGACACCGGCGATAATGCCCATGTCGTTGGCACGGCGGATCTCGTCGACGTTGGCGGTATCAATGTAAAATTTCATACGGTAAAACCTCCTTATTTCTGCCCGTAATAGGCGTTGGGTCCGTGTTTTCTCATAAAATGCTTGTCCAAAACATGCTGTGGGGCAGGCTGTGCATCGGGGTCAATGGTCAGAGTCAAAATTGCCATCCTTGCGACTTCTTCCAGCACAACAGCGTGGTAGACAGCCTGTGCCGCGTCTTTGCCCCAGGTAAAGGGACCGTGGCTGGCACAGAGAACACCGGGTACATGCACCGGGTCAATGCCGCGGTTTTGGAACGTCTCGATGATGACCTTGCCGGTGTTCTTCTCGTAGTCCTCGTCGATCTCTCCAGGCGTCAGCTCCCGCGTGCAGGGGACAGGGCCGTAAAAATAGTCGGCGTGGGTCGTGCCAAAGGCGGGCAGGTCGCGCCGCGCCTGGGCAAAGGCCACTGCGTGGGTCGAGTGGGTGTGTACGATGCCGCCCAGCGCCGAGAACGCCTTGTACAGTTCCAGATGCGTTTTCGTGTCGCTGCTGGGCTTCAGCTCGCCCTCGACCTTGTTGCCGTTCAAATCCATGACAACGAGCATTTCCGGTGTAAGTTCGTCATATTCCACGCCGGACGGCTTGATGACAAACAGGCCCTTCTCGCGGTCAATGCCCGAGACATTGCCCCAGGTGTAGGTTACAAGTCCTCGGCGGGGCAATTCCATGTTGGCTTCATAAACTTGCTGCTTTAATGCTTCCAGCATAGGTTATCCTTTCCGTTTTAACGCTAAATCGTTCAAGAACAGCTGCTGTTCCGGACTTTCCGCCGCTGGCTGGCGTTGCCCGGCAGCCGACGCATACAAGCCCTTAGGCAATACCGCATAATTCCCGCCTTACGGCTTAAGCACCGCTCCGGCGGATCTCCGCGCCAAGAGCCGCCGCAAGCGGCGGTTGCGCTCCGAAGCGCCTCGCTGCGGCTCGGTGTGCGGCACCTCGCTCGCCGTATCGGCACTTAGATCGGTTTCCCTTAAAAAAGTAACACACAACCGGATGCGGAGTCAATGCCATTTCGCAGAAATCTATCGGAAATTTGCCATAGAAATCATCTTCTTGATATAATCTGCCGCAAAAACACAGTATACTTAGCTTGTAATCAAGAAAACCGCATCCACTCTACGGGGTGCGCAAAATTTGAAGGAGAGAATCATTATGGCAAAGAAACCTCTTGGCACCGATTCGATGGGTATCCAAAAGACCATGCGCATCGGCGATTATCTGGCAGACTGCGGCGGTCAGTTTGCGCTGAACGCCATGACCGGTCTGGTATCGGCCGTGCTGTACTTCTACACTGAAAAAGTCGGTGTTGCAGCCGCCACGGCGGCAAATGTGCTGCTGGCAGCCAAAATCGTGGACGCCTTTACCGACCTGATCATGGGCAAAATTATGGACAACGGCAAAAGCCCCAAGGGCAAGTGCCGCCCGTGGTTCCTGCGCATGGCCATTCCCGCGTTCGTTGCGATTGTGGCACTATTCACCGTGCCCGCAGGCCTGACAGGCTTTGCACAGGTCGCCTACCTGTTCCTGTCCAATGTGTTCCTGACTGCTATTGTTTCTACGGCGATCATGATCCCCTACAGCGCCATTCTTGTCATGCGCACCAAGAGCTTGGAAGAGCGCAACAAGATGGGCATCTTCCGCGCAGCCGCCGGTTATGTCATCGGTATGGTCATCGCTATTGCGCTGGTGCCGCTGACGAATATGCTGGGTTCCAACGGCGTAGCAGACCAGGCTGCCTACATTAAATTTGCGGTTGTTGTCGGCGCGCTGAGCATGATTTTCCTGTTCATCCTCTACAAAACCAGCAAGGAGACTGCCGCACAGGAGGAAAAGCCCGATGACGGCCTTGCCTTTGGCGATGCCATCAACAAGCTGTTCCACAACAAATACTGGGTCATCGTTCTGCTGGCAAACCTGTTGGTCAACGTCATTTATGCGTTGTCCGCCTCCTCCGGCACCTACTACGCCAAGTACATTCTGGGCAACGACAACCTCATCGGCATTATGGGTGCCGTGGGCCTGATCCCGACCTTTGTCGGCTTCATCGTGGTCGGCCCTATGACCAAAAAGTTTGGCCTGACCAAGACCCTGAAAATCGCCTTTGTGCTGGGCATCATCGGCAATGTCATCCGCTGCTTCAAGCCGGACAGCTTTATCCTTTGCATCACCGTAGGTCTGCTGGGCAGCTTTGCCACCATCCCCATGATGTGCCTTGGCGGTACGCTGAACAGCATGGCAATGGACTATAACGACTACAAGTACCACAACAAGATCATCGGTATGTCCGCCTCCGCCTCCAGCTTCGGCGGCAAGGTGTCCAGCGGCATCGGTGCTTCTCTGGTCGGCTGGATCCTGGCTGTCGTTGGCTTTACCGGCAATATGGAGGTCATCACGCCCGCCGTCCGCTACGGCATCTACACCTTCAGCCTGTATATTCCGCTGGCGATGTTTGTAGGCCTGTTTATCCTGATCTCCAAGTTTGATTTGGAAGCAAAATACGGCGATATGATGAAGGAAATCGCTGAGCGCAACGAGAAAGAAAAGGCTGCGCAGTAAAAATATCCTTTGCCCTGCCGCCTTGGACGGCGGGGCAATTTGCATAGGAGGTATTGATATGCTGAAGATTTACGACCTTACGATCGAATATAAGCACGAACCGCTGGGCTTAGATGAAATTCAGCCCCGCTTTGGCTGGAAGCTGGACAGCGACCAACAGGACACCGTGCAGGCGTCCTACCGACTGCGAATCGTGCAGGGCGGGGATGTTGTGTGGGATTCCGGCACGGTGGCGAGTGCGCAGAGTATTCTGAACGAGTACCTTGGCCCCAACCTGACCCCGCGCACCGAGTACGACTGGACGGTTACGGTATGGGACAACCACGGCGAAACCGCCGAGGGCACAAGCCGGTTTGAAACAGGCTTGCTGAACGGCAGCGCGTTTGAGGGCAAGGCGCAGTGGATCACCCACGCGCTGGACAAAGCCAGCCCCGTCAGCCCGGTGCTGTATAAGGACTTTGTCGTGCAGGACAATGTCAAAAAAGCGCGTCTCTACGCAACCGCCTTGGGTGTGTATGAGGCGGAGATCAACGGCGAGCCTGTGGATGACACTTATTTCCACCCCGGCTGGACGAACTATCGCAAGCGCCTGCAGTACCAGACCTACGCCGTCACCCTGCGCGAGGGCAAAAACCATCTGGCGCTGACGCTGGCGAACGGCTGGTACAAGGGCAAGCTCGGCTTTATGCCGACGCCCAACAACTACGGCGACACCACCGCCGCGCTGGCGGCGCTCTGCATCACCTATGAGGACGGGCACGAGGAATGGATCGGCACCGATGAAAGCTGGTTCTGCACGACCGGGGCTATTCAGTCCGCCGAAATCTATGACGGTGAAACGCAGGATTTTACGGCAGACCCCGCCGCACCGCAGCCCGCCAGACTGTTTGACTACGGCTTTGACACCCTCGTCGGGCAGGAGAACGAGCCGGTCCGCTGCCTGCAAAGGGTGCCTGTTGTCAAGGAATTTACGGCTCCCAACGGTGACCACCTCTTTGACTTTGGGCAGAACCTGACCGGCTGGGTCGAGGTGGAAATTTACGGTGACAAGGGGCAGAAGCTTACCCTGCGCCACGCGGAATCGCTGGACGAGAGCGGGAACTTCTACACCGAAAACCTCAGCTGGGCGAAGGCGACCGACACCTATATTTTGAGCGGCGGCAAGCAGACGCTGCACCCTCATTTTACATGGCACGGCTTCCGCTATATTTGCGTGGAGGGGCTGCAATACGGGCAGAATGTGCAGTTTACGGCGTGCCATCTCTCGACAGATTTGGCACAGACCGGTCATTTTACCTGCTCTGACAAGCGGGTGAACCGGTTGCAGCAGAACATCCAGTGGAGCCAGCGGGATAACTTTTTGGACATCCCCACCGACTGTCCGCAGCGCAGCGAACGTCTGGGCTGGACGGGCGATGTGACGGCGTTCTGCCCCACGGCGGCGTTCAATGAGAACATTATGCCGTTTATGACCAAGTGGCTTCGTGACTTGGCCAGTGAACTGGGTCCCGATGTCAGTATGCCGCAGGTCGTGCCGAACATTCTGGGCAACCAGCAGGACGGCGCGGCGTTCTGGGGCGATGTGGTGACCGTGCTGCCGTGGACACTCTACCGCGCCTACGGAGACAAGCGCATTCTGCAGTACAGCTACGACAGCATGAAGCACTGGGTCGAGTTTATCGAGAGCCAGTGCGGCGAAAACGGGCTGTGGCAGACGGGCTTCCAGTACGGCGACTGGTTGGGGCTGGACGCCGAGGCGAACGCCTTGGGGGATGAGCGCAAGGGCGCGACGGATGACTACTTTACCGCCAATGTCTGCTTTGCGTGGAGTTTGCAAATCCTTGCGGATACCGCCGCCGTTTTGCAGTACACCGAGGACGCGCGCCGCTGGAGCCGCCGCCGTGAGGAGCTTGTGCGGGCATTCCGCGCCGAGTATGTGACCCCCACCGGGCGTCTTGTCAGCGAAACGCAAACCGCCCTGATCCTGGCGCTGCACTTTGACATGGTGCCGGACGAGTTCCGCCCGCGCCTTTTGGACGCGCTGGAAAAGAACATCGGTGCGCATAAAACGCATCTGCTGACCGGGTTTATCGGCACGCCGTTTGCCTGCCTGACCCTGTCCGAAAACGGCAGGCACGACCTTGCCGGCAGGCTGCTTTTGCAGGAGGACGACCCCAGTTGGCTGTATGAGGTCAAGATGGGTGCCACCACCATCTGGGAGCGCTGGAATTCCATCCGCCCGGACGGCAGCTTCAACCCCGCCAACATGAACAGCCTGAACCACTACGCCTATGGCTCCATCGGCAACTGGCTGTACACCAAGCTGTGCGGGCTGGAAATTCTTGAGCCCGGTTACAAGAAGTTTGCCCTGCGCCCGCAGTTTATCAAGGGCATCACCCACGCCGAACTGACCTATGAGAGTGTCTACGGCAAAATTGCCATTGCGTGGCGGTGCGAGGGCGGCAAGATCACGGTGGATGCCACGATACCTGCCAACACCACCGCCGAGCTGACTCTGCCCGAACAGACCGAAACGCTGACCTTGGGCAGCGGCAGCTACCACTACGAGTACGCCACCGAAACCAGCTTGAAAATAGACCGCTATTCGTTGGAAACCCCGCTGCATATCATTTTGGAGCATCCGGCTGCACAGGCAATTTTTGCGCAGTACGCCCCCGAATTCTTGTCGAACCCAATGCTGGAATATGTAAAGAACGAGCCTGTTACCGCGCTGCTCGCCTACGGCGATTCCATCAAACCGCTGTTTGAGCAGGTGCTGGCAGCTATGAATCAAGCTGACAAGGAGTAAGCACGATGGATAAAAAAGTACAGGATATTTTGTCTAAAATGACGCTGGAGGATAAAATCAGCCTTTGCAACGGTGCGGATTTCTGGCACAGCAAGGCGATGGCGCAGTACGGCATCCCCGCCGTTACGATGAGCGACGGTCCCCACGGCGTGCGCTGCCAGAAAAACGGCGCCGATATGCTGGGTGTCAACGAGTCCGAGCCTGCCACCTGCTTCCCGACAGCTGTGACGAGCGGCGCAACTTGGGACGCCGAGCTGCTGAAAGCCGAGGGACAGGCCATCGGTGAGGAAGGACTTTCCTACGGCGTGGACGTGGTGCTGGGACCCGGCGTCAACATCAAGCGCAACCCGCTGTGTGGGCGCAACTTTGAGTATTTTTCCGAGGATCCCTGCATTGCGGGCGCGATGGGCGCGGCATGGGTGCAGGGCGCGCAGAGCACCGGCGCAGGCACCAGCCTCAAGCATTTTGCCGCCAACAATCAGGAGTACAAGCGGTTCAACGGCAACAGCCAGGTGGATGAGCGCACCCTGCGCGAGCTGTACCTGCCCGCGTTTGAAACCGTAATCAAGGCTGCCCAGCCCGAAACCGTTATGTGCAGCTACCCGCGCATCAACAACGTCCACGCCAGCGACAACCACTGGCTGCTGACCGATGTTCTGCGCAAGGATTGGGGCTTTGCCGGGCTGGTCGTGACCGACTGGGGCGCGCTGTGTGACCGCGTCAAGGCCATGCACGCCGGGTGCGACCTGAGTATGCCGGGCGGCAGCACTTATATGGAGGACTGGGTCGCCGCCGCCGTCAAGGACGGCACCCTGCCTGAAAGTGATGTGGACGCCTGTGCCGCAAGGGTGATTGCCCTTGCCCTCAAGGGCGAAAGCCGCCCCAAGGGACACGCCTTTGACAAGGACGCCCACAACGCACTGGCGCAGAAAATCGCAGAAAACGGCGCTGTACTGCTAAAAAACGAAGGCGGCATTCTGCCGCTGGATGCGGGCGGCATTGCGCTGATTGGCGAGATGGCGCGCACCATGCGCTACCAGGGCGCAGGCTCCAGCCACATCAACCCCATACAGCTGACCACCCTCTGCGACGCTATGCCCGGCGTGCCGTTTGCCGCCGGCTGCGATGTCAAGGGCACTGTGACCGAGGAAAGTCTGCGCGAAGCCGCTGAAACCGCAAAACAGGCAAAAGTCGCCGTGGTCTGCGTGGGTCTGCCGGACATCTACGAGTCCGAGGGCTTTGACCGCGAAACCATGGCCATGCCGGAGGGACATATCCGCCTGATTGAAACGGTCGCCGCCGCCAACCCCAACACCGTGGTGGTGCTGTTCTGCGGTTGTGCTGTGGAAATGCCGTGGCTGGATAAGGTCAAGGCGGTTTTGTACATGGGTCTGCCCGGTCAGGCGGGCGGTGCGGCAGCCGCCAATCTGCTGACCGGCAAGGCAAATCCCAGCGGCAAGCTGACCGAAACATGGCCGCTTTGCTACGATGATGTACCCAGCCGCGACACCTTCGGGAAAAAGACCACCCACTACAAAGAGGGTCTGTATGCCGGCTACCGTTATTACGATAAAGCGGGCAAGGCGGTACGGTTCCCGTTCGGCTATGGGTTAAGCTACACGCAGTTTGCCTATTCCGATTTGAAAATCGAGGGGCGCACCGTGACCGCTGCGGTGACCAACACCGGCAGCACCGCCGGTGCCGAGGTCGTGCAGCTGTACGTTGCACCGCCCAAAAATGGTCTATACCGCCCCGCCAAGGAATTAAAGGGCTTTGCTAAGGTCAGCCTGCAGCCCGGCGAGAGCCAAACGGTACGCTTTGAACTGAACGACCGCAGCTTTGCCGTCTGGTGCGACGGCTGGCAGATTCCCGCAGGCAGCTATGAGATCTGCGTGGGCGCGTCCGTGGCGGACATTCGTCTGCGCACCGCGCTGACCGTGGACGGCGTAAGCCTTGCCGCGCCCGATTGGCAAAAAGGCAGCTGGTACGAAACACTGCAGGGCCTGCCCACTGATGCCGAGTTTGAAAAGCTCTGCGGCAGCCCCCTGCAAAGCGACCCTGAGCCGAAAAAGGGCGCGTTCACGATGGAGCATTCCACCATGGAGCTCAAGGATATTTCCGCCGTTATGATGCAGATGTTCAAGGGCACCGAGGCAACGATTGCCAAGAGCTTCGGCGGCAAGGCAGACTACAGCGACCCGACATTTAAAATGATGGTCATGTCCGGCGCGGATGCCCCGCTGCGTGCAGCGGTTCTGTCCAGCTGTGGTATGTTCCCGGCCAATCTGGCGGAGGGAATGCTTGCCTTGGCGAACGGTCACCCGCTGAACGGCGTGAAAAAACTCATCAAGAAATGAGGCATAGATATAAACGAAACAGGTGACGCAGTTCCCTTGCAGAAACCGATACGGTATTATGTCGGCGGGCCGATGTTTAAAAGACATATCAAAGCCTATCGGCGTGAGCGAATATAAGATTACGAGTAACCTTACCGGGAAATTGGAAAAGCAGTTGCCTTCGGTGGAAGATATTCAAAATAGAATTAAATGAGCCTTTTTGAAATTTGTTAAAAGTATTTTTACCGTATGTTCTTACAGAGTTTATTTGCATTTTGACCACCATTTGACCACTACTGTGCAGACAGCACCACAAAATGTCGGAAAAGCCCGTTGTGACAACCAACAACGGGCTTTTTCCTGTTTTGGCGGCAAATGTGCAGAACCAACAAAATTCACGTTTCATCGTCAGTCTATACCACCCTGTCGTAGTTCTCCGACCCGGAAGGCCAGAGGTTCGAATCCTCCCGGTCGCACCAGAAAACCTCATTGCAATGTGTTTTTTGCAATGAGGTTTTTTGTTTTTGTTAGTGTTTGATTTTCAGAATAATTTTAGCAGCATATCGTCTGCCGCATCGGTGTACTGCCCTTTTCCTAGACGCTCGTTCCTCAGCCTGTTTATAGTGATTCGCATGAGGCGGATTTCTTCTGTAGAAAAAGTAGCTTTTTTATCGGCTGGGAGAGAATTGATTTTTAGTATCAGTCGCCCCGGGTTTTCCGTGTTATGGCCAAGTGCCTTTTCTTGATAGTAATAGGGTGCCAGTGCTTTCAGTAAGATACTTTTGTTTGCGCGCGTCAGCTTGATTTTTCTCGTCATAATCCAATCGCCTTTCCAAGTTTTTCTTGCGCTTTGCGCTTGTTCTTGTCGAATGCATGGGCATAAATATCCAGCGTTGTGCTTGCCTGTGCATGACCAAGCAGGCTGGCAACCGTTCGTACATCCACGCCCTGCGAAATCAGCAGGCTGGCATTGGTATGCCGCAAGCTATGCACATTCAAGTCCAGTGGC
>ERZ857745.3488-NODE-3488-length-14985-cov-36.548895_pt1 | contig 14985 bp, 9 predicted proteins | sample MGYA00519699_ERZ857745 | MGnify/ENA primary metagenome ERZ857745 (study PRJEB31778, sample SAMEA3449357) | human gut metagenome | biome: human gut; feature: human-associated habitat; material: faeces | place: United Kingdom | collected 2010/2012 ...
AACAGAAAAGAAAACAGTTAATGAAACAAAATTAAGTGAAACAGCAATAGAAGATGCAATAGATAAAGCTTATGATTCTGTCGTAACTGTAGAAAGTTATAAAAATAATCAAAATATAGGAAGTGGATCAGGCTTTGTATATAAAACCGATGATAATAAAGGATATATACTTACAAACCATCATGTAATAGATTCTGCAGATAAAATAGAAGTTATTTTATCAGATAATGAAACAATAGAAGTTAAATTACTTGGTAGTGATGAATATACTGATATAGCAGTTCTTTCAATAGATAAAAGCAAAGTTAAAAAGGTTGCTACTTTAGGTGATAGTGATAATATTAATTTAGGATCAACAGTAATTGCGATTGGTAGTCCTATGGGATCAGATTATAGTGGCTCTATAACAAGAGGTATTATATCTGGTAAAGATAGAATGATAGAAACAGATTCTATAATAGCAAAAGTAATACAAACAGATGCTGCAATAAATCCTGGTAATAGTGGTGGACCACTTGTTAATTTAGCAGGTGAAGTAATAGGTATTACATCTATGAAACTTGCAACAGAAGAAATAGAAGGTATGGGATTTGCAATACCAATAAATGATGTTAAAAACTATGTTACATATCTAGAAAAAGGTGAAGAAATAAAAAGACCATCAATAGGTATATCAGTAATAAATACAAGCGATAGATATAGTTTATATATGAATAATATAAGTGTAAATACAAGTGATACTGGTGTTGTAATAGCAAAAGTAGAAAGTGGTTGTTCAGCAGAAAAAGCAGGACTTAAAAAAGGTGATATTATAACTAAGTTTGATGATAATAAAGTAACAAGTATAAGTACACTTAGATATTATTTATATCAATATAAAACTGGTGATACAATAAAAGTAACATATATAAGAGATGGTAAAGAGAATACTCTTGATATGAAATTGATTGAAAAGAACTAGCAAAACTAGTTCTTTTATGTTATCCTAATACTAGGTGGTAACTATGAAAACTTCAAAATTTAATTATTTTATATTATTTATTATTCCAATATTATTTTTTGTAATGGAAAATTTTGTAATAGATAATGATTTTTGGTTTACAATAGCAGAAGGAAAATATGTACTAAAAAAAGGATTTCCACATACTGTTCCATTTACAATTTATAATAATCTAGATTTTATATATCAAAGCTGGGGAACTGGTGTAATCTTTTATTTGATACATAAATATTTTGGATTATATGGAATGTTATTTTTTGTTATTATTATATTAATAATTATTACATATTTTAATTATAAATTATGTATGTTAGTTTCAAATAAAAATAAAATGTTATCAACAATAGTTACAATAATTACTATGAGCTTATTAGCAAATACATTTATTACGACAAGACCACAAATATTTACTTATTTAAATTTAATATTAGTTCTTTATATTATGGAATTATATGCTAAAACAAATAATAAAAAATATTTATTAATTTTACCAATAATATCTTTAATACAAATAAATATACATGGAATGTTTTTCTTTATGCTATTTATATTTATGCTTCCATATATAGTTAATGCACTTAAATTTAATTTTAAAAATAGTAACCAAAAAAAATATGATTTAAAACCAATTGTATTAATAATGATAATTATGCTATTAACAGGATTAATAAACCCTTATGGAATAAAAAATATATTATATGTATTTACTTCGTATGGACAAAAGATTTTAAATGAAACCATAATTGAATTAGTTCCATTATCTTTTTCATCATCGTATGATAAAATAATCATTTTTATAATATTTTTAGTTTATTTCTTATATTTTAAATCAAAGAATATTCCAATAAGATATTATTTGTTATTATTTGGAACAACATATCTTGCATTTGATTGTTCAAGAAGTATAGCACTATTTATAATAGGAGCTTTATTTCCATTATCATACTTATATAAAGATAAAATAATAAATATTGATATTGAAAGATTTATACCATTAATATTAAAAAATATTATTGTAATTAGTTTTTTAATTGTTACAATATCATCTATAATTTTTATTAAAAGAGATTTTTATCCAGAATCAAGAGAACCTATAGATTATTTAGTAAAAAATTATAATAAAGAAAATATAAAATTATATATTAATTTTAATGATGGAAGTTATGCTGTTTATAAAGAAATAAAGGTAAATATTGATCCTAGAGCAGAAGTTTATCTGAAAAAAAATAATCATAAGAGTGATATTTATGATGAATATACAAAATTAGGAAACAATGAAATCGATTATAAAGATTACATAAATAAATATAAGTTTACGCATATTTTAGTTAATGAAGATGACCCAATGTATAATAAATTAAAAAAAGATAGTTGTGGTTATACTTTAATAAAAAAATTTAATAAATACAATTTATATGCTAAATTATAATTAACAAATATTTACATTTATATAAATAATTAGTTGACAATTGCAAATAATAATTATAAAATAAATGTATAAATAAAAAAAGTTGGGAGGAAATATATATGTTAGATGCTTTATTATTTTTAACTAAAGATGAAAGTACAGCTTGTATAGATGGTTCTTTATTGAACATTATGAGATTAGTAAGATTGGTAATAAAAGTTCTTCAAATTGCAGTTCCTGTTGGACTAATTCTTATGGGTACAATAGATATGGCAAAATCAGTAATAGCTGGCGATGAAAAGAAAATAAAAGAAGCTCAAAAACCTTTTGTAAAAAGAATTGTTGCTGCAATTATAGTTTTTTTGATACCATATATTGTAAATATTGCTATAAATTTAGTAGTTAGTGATGCAAGTGATTGGAGAAACTGTTGGAATACAGCTGGTAAAGATGACTATAATAAAATAAATTATAATAATGATTTAAAAGACGCAAATGGAGAATAATAAAAAAGAAAAAAAGAAATGCAAATTATTTCTTTTTTTTTTTATTTATGTTATGATTATAGTGAGAGAGTAGGGATTATTATATATGAAAAAGCCTTTTATTAAAATTATAACAATATTATCGATAATTTTTATATCATTTTTTATAGAAAAAAATAGTGTATTTGCAGATGAAAAATGTTATTGGATTTCACCACTAACATATATGAATGAGTTTGGTCTTCCATCAAATATTCAATCAAAAATTGAGTATGAAAGTAACGAAGGCAGTTATAAAGGAAAATATGGTCCAGATACAAGTGCAATAGTTAATTTGACATCATATAGATTAAAATATAATGGATCAAAATACGATATTGGTTACTCTGTTGAAACACTGCCTCATTCACCAAAGGGTGCTACATTAAACGAACAAGGTGGGTATAATATTTATTTGGATGAAACTTATAAGCAAAGTAAAAAAGAATTAGTTCCTGATACAACACCTGGATCTGATTGTTCAAAGTATAAATATGCTAAAGCAACAGTTTCAAAGGAAAAACACGGGTATGGTTATTTATTTAACATAACTATATCTGGTGTTAAGGAATCTGAATACATAAATTATTTGAGATCAGGAGGACAATTTAAAAATCTTTTTAATTCAAAAAATACTTATGGAATATATAGTGATTTAAACGCAAATGGAACAAATGATGATTTTTCAGGATTTTCTGATCAAGATTATGATGGAACAAAACAATCTACATTTGCTAAAATGATTGAAAAGACTGGTGGAGAAATAATTTTTGTTAATACTAAATTACGAGAAAATTATCCAACAGACCATTTAAAACAATTTAAACAAATGCTAAAACATGCAGAAAGTGATGCTGGAGTAAAATTATCAGAAGACGAGCAAAACGAAGCTTTAAAGGGACTTAGTCAATTAATTGACATTGGTGATACAAATAATATCACTTATACAAAGGCATATTTTGATGCAACTCATGAAGCTTGGAAAAAATATATGGATAGCGATTATGTAAACGGTCAAAGAATAGGAGAAGAGGAAAGAAAAGAAAGATTTAGTTTATGGTTTAACAAATCTACAGCAAGATATGTTTTTGAAAATGACTTTGAGGAATTTTTAAAATATTGGAAATTTATTTATGGTGATTGTACAACTGGTACTTGTGATTTAAATGCAGATGAAACTAATGATGATACAGATAGAAAAATTAATAAAAATATTATAATTGTACTTGAAAGCTGTGAAAAGTTTTCTACAGCATCGGCATGCGAATCGAAATTATATAATGATCCATGCGTTTCTTTATGTACAGGAAATTCTACTACATGTATTTCAGGACCAGCATTAACACAATGTATGAGTAGCAATACATATAAAACTTGTAAAACATGTGCCGATAAGTGTGGTAATATACAGTCGGCAGAAGCAAAAACAGCATGTTATGATAATTGTACTTCAGGCAAATATAGTACTGTTATGGGTGCAGTTAACAATGAACAAAGGGAAGCAGCAAATGCAGCAGCAAATGCTGCACTTGAATTATATAAGATTTATAAGGCTAAAGCACCATCTTTAGATATTGAATTTACTGGTTATAAAGTAAAATGTAAAGATGTAAAAGTTTTTAATACATTGTATAAAATACTTGAAATAGCAGCACCTATTGCAGTAATAATATTTGGATCATTAGATTATGCAAAAGCTGTTATAGCATCAGATGTAGAAAAAATGGAAAAATCAAAGAAAAAATTTCCAAAAAGATTAATTCTATTGGTTTTATTTGTTTTAGTTCCAATTATCATTAAAATAATTTTAAATTTATTTTCTGAATCAACTGGAATAAAAACTGGTATAGATTTAATGAGATGTATTGTTTTGGGAAAATAGGAGGTATATATGCAAGAACTTTTAAGAAAATTATGTGTATGGATATGTGTTCCGATATATAATTTAATTCCAAAATTGTATTCAATTTTTTATAGCTTAGCAAATACAGAATTTCTTTCCTCAGATGTTATAGAACAATTTAGTGCAAATATTTACATATTGGTTAGTGTTGTAATGTTATTTGCATTTTCAATTACGATACTTTCTGCTATTGTGAATCCTGACTTATTAACAGATAACAAAAAAGGAGTATCAGCACTATTTAAAAGATCAATTATAGGTCTTGCACTTATGGTTCTCGTACCATTTGCATTTAATGAAATGTATAGTATAACGGAAAGTATAATGGATAATATGCTTGTTGAAAAAATTATTGTTGGTTACAATTGCTCTGGTTCTGAATGTGAAAAAGGTGGAAATGGTGGCCAAGTAATTGCAGGAACACTTATTAATTCTGTTTTATATCCAGTAGATGATGAAGTACAAGTTAGTAGTGATATAAATAATAGTTATAGGTCTATGGTTCAGACAGATATAGGTGAAATTTCAAATGTTGCTAGTGATATTAATATTTTAAGACAGGACAGTGGAGGTAATTCAATTGATGGTGATTTCGCTTTCCATTTTGATGGGTTGATTGCTATTATTGCTGGTGCAGGTGTTTGCTACATTTTATTATTATTTGCACTTGATATGGCTGTAAGAATATTTAAACTTGCATTTTTAGAATTAACTGCACCAATTTCTATCGTTAGTTATATAGGTGTTGGTGATAAAATTTTATCATCGTGGTTTAAAGAAGTAGGAAAAACATTTGCAGAAGTATTTATAAAAGTTGCTTCTATAGCATTCTATTTATTTTTACTTAAAAATATATCATCGTTATTAAATCAATTCAAGAGTGAATCATGGATTTCCATATTTAGCTGTTTCCTTGTTGTTGGAATGTTAATATTTGTTAAACAAATTCCAGATATGATAAATAAAATCTTTGGTTTAGATATTAAATTGAAAGGTGGAGTCGGTGGAAGACTTGGACAAATGGCAGGTGTTGGCGAACAAGCAAAAAAAGCGTGGACGGGTCTTACAAATTTGGCAAAAGTAGCACCTTTAGTTGCTGGTGCTGGTTTAGTTGCTGGTTCTAAAGCTATAGGAGGAAGAGTTGGAGAAAAATTTGGACAAACAGGTTTAGGTCAAAGTATAAGTAATAATGCTGCTGTTCAAAAATTGAAGAATGGTATGGAAAAAACATCAGAAGTTGGATCAAAAATTAAAAACGGAATTAGTAATGCAACTTCTGCGGTAAAAGCAGCTGCAAATGAAAGCAGTCCATTTAAAGCATATGATAAATTGATGTATAGTGAGGGTGGCAAAGGTGCCGTACGAAAACAACAAGCTTCATGGGAGAAAAATGAAAAAGCAAAGTCGGAAGCAAGAGAAAGTTTGTCAAAAATTATTGGTGCAAATATTCTTGACTCAAATGGAAATGTTGTTGATGACTCATTAGCTACAGTTGATAATTATAGTAAAATGGTTGATGGTATGAATGGACATACAGAACAACAAAGAAAAGCGATGACTAATTATAATTCTAAACAAAATAAATTGTTAACAGCTCAAAAAGATAATCAAACTATTAATCAAATAAGAACTGCAATAGAAAATAAGATGAATTCATCAAGTGGTCAACAAAAATCAGATCTTTCAAATATTTTATCTAATTTAGATTTAGGAATGTATCAATCTGGTGCTCAATTAAAGAGTGATTTGAGTGTAGCATTGTCAAAAGATAATTTTGGATCACAATTTACCTCTAATATATCATCAGTTTTAGATAGTTTATCAAACAAAGCTAGTTCTCTTGGCTCTGTTGATTCATATGCTACAAATGTTGAAAAAGCACAAGAGGAATTTAGTAGAGCAGATTCAACATTGAATGATGTTATTAGTAAAGCAACTGCCGATCAACAAGTTGTTATGAAGGAAGCAAGAACTATAAGTAAAAAGATGAATGAAGCTAATGTTAAGAGTAACTCTCAAGTAAATGTTACAAATCAACCTATGCAACCATCAAGCTCATCAAATACATCTGGGACAAACTCGTCATCAAGTTCACAAAGTTCAGGAGAAAGTTTAAACATAGATTTTTCAAATTTTTCAAATAAGATTGAAAATTCAAAGTACACTACGCCTGATATAACAGGAGTAAAAACAGGATTAAATTTAAATCAACAACAAGTGGATAAACAAAATGAGGATATTGAAAAAGCTAAATTAGAAGATGATGTAGAAAGATTAATGAAAAAATATGATCAACAGGATTCAAATGATAGTGGATCTAAATTTAAACTAAAAGATGATGATAAATAAAAAGGAGTGTGATATATAGTGAATTATTTAATTCCAGCAAATGCTAAAAGGGGAACATTAATATTTGGTATGTTTAATAGATTCGATTTAGCTTTATTTGGAATAGGAGTTGTTACATCAATAATTTTATTAATGATTATTGGTCCTGAAACTTTTAAAACAGCATTATTATGTTTGTCACCTTTATTTGTGTGTACATTTTTGGTAGTTCCTATTCCAAATTATCATAATGTACTTACATTAATAAGAGAAATAATAGATTTCTTTTATGGAAGAAGAAATTATAAATGGGAAGGTTGGTGTTATAAAAATGAATTCAAGTAGTATATATACTGAAAATTGGATATCTGTTAAGGATATTAATAATAATATGATTATTCTTGATAATAAACAAATGGTAACAGGAGTTAAAATTCAACCAAGAAACATATTTATATTAGAGGAAAATTATCAAAATCAAATAATTGATCAGTTCAAAACATTTTATAATCTTATTGATTATGAATTTTGGTTAATTATTGCTGATAGACCTGTTGATATAAACTTATATATTTCACAATTACAACTACAATTAAATGATACACAAAGTCCAGTTTACAGAAAATTAATTATGGATGATATATCAAAAGCGGAATTATTTATGAGCAATGGTATTGTTGATACAGAATACTTTATATTGTTTAAAGAAAAGGATACAGAAATAATTCAAAAAAGAATAAGAGAACTTATTAATAATTTAGTTAGTTGTGGACTTATTGCTTCACAAACTTCTAATGAAGATTTAAGAATGATTTTAGATAATTTCTTAAATGGTGGTTTAAGTTATAAAAGTGGGACGGTGATTGAAAATGCTTCTTAAAAAAGAAATAGCTCCAAAAGGAATGACATTTAATACAGCTGATTTTATAATCAGTGATAAGTTTGCGACTATATTAACAGTTTTATCTTATCCAAAGTACATAACGCCAGGTTATTTGTCTAGTTTAACATCAGGTATGGCTGGTGTTAAGATTGTTATAAAGCATATACCAGTTGCATTTGAAGTAGTATCTAAAATGCTTAATAAACAATTAATAGAATTATATGATAGATACCAAAAAGAATCAGATGCAACTTATCAAGAAAGAATAAGACAAGACTATGAGTCATTAGAAAACTTTATCAAAGTTATAACTACTAATCAGTCTAAGGTATTTGATTTCCAAATGCACATAATGATTACAGCAGATACAAAAGAAGAATTAGAAAGAACAAAAATTTCATTAAAGTCAACACTTGAAGCGATGGAAATGAGAGCAGTTCCATTAAGATTTGAACAGGAAAAAGTGCTAAAATCTTGTTTACCAATATTTGGAAAGCAAGATATTGAAGATAGAATTGGTACTCCAATTCCATCTCCAACACTTGCAGCTATGTATCCATTTGTATTTGATAGTATTAAGGATCAAGGTTTAGCATGTTTGCTTGGTGTAGACTTTTCTGGTGGTATAATTTTATTTAATCAATTCTTATATCAAATAAAGAAAGAACACAACAGAAATAATGCTAATATGATTATCCTTGGTACATCTGGTAGTGGTAAATCAACTGCGGCCAAATTACTATTAAGATCACATGTTAGAAATGGTTATAGAATTATTGCTATTGACCCTGAAGGTGAACTTGAGCCAATGGCTAGATTATATAATGGTGATTTTATTGATTTAGGTAGAGGTGGAGAATTTGGAATGATTAATCCACTTGAAATAGTACCTGATGCTGATGAAGAAGAATCATCAAGAGGTTTAGGATATGCAGTTTTAGCTAAAGCACTTCAAACCTTAAAAGCATTTATGAAATACTATGATCCATCAATAGAAGAAGATGTATTAACATTATTTAATGAAGTTGTTGTTGAAACATATCAAAGATTTAATATAAATATTAGAACAGATTTTACAAAATTAACAAGTGAAGATTTCCCAACGTTTAGTGATGTTTATACAACAATAAGAGGAAGAATATTATCTTATGGTGAAGCTACAAGAGAAAGAGATATAATGGAAAAATTAGAAATAAAAGTAAGACCATTAGTAACTGGTGGACTTGAACATTACTTTGATGGACATACAACTATTAGTCCTAGATCTAATTTTGTTGTATTTAATATAAGAGAATTAATAAATGCTGAAAAAAATGTTAAAAATGCATTATTCTTTAATATATTAAAATATGCTTGGGGATTATGTTTAGACCCTAATCAAAATACTGTACTTCAGGTAGATGAAGCTCATACTTTACTTGGTAACGATAATACTCTTGGTGCTGATTTCTTAGCACAAGTACAAAGAAGAGCTCGTAAATATAATAGTGGTACTATAATTATTACACAACAACCAAGCGATTTCGCTGCTCCAGAAGTATTAATGCAAGGTAAAGCAATATTTGATAATGCTTCATATTACCTAGTAATGGGACTTAAAAAACAAGCAGTTGAAGATTTATCTAAATTAATAGATTTAAATGATAATGAAAAAGAAAATATTAAACGTTATAATCAAGGTGAGGCATTATTTGTATGTGGAAGTAAACGTATGCAAATAAGTGTAATTGCGACTGATTCAGAACTTGATTCGTTTGGATCAAGAGGAGGATTATAATAAATAACTGATAGTAAAAGGTGGTGATTAAATGGAAGAGAACAATGATTTTGAAAAGTATGATGGTCATGAAGAATCAATAGAAACTTTATTAGGCACGAATGAAAAATCATCTTCCATGACATCACGCGAAAGAGTAGATGATGTTTTAGAAAATGAAGGTGCAGAGGCTTTATCAAAGTTTGGTGTACCAAAGAATCTTGGTAAAAAAGCTATAAAAAAAGACGGCGGTACCTTTATGCCAACACATGGTCCAACTCAAAGAATGGCAAAAAATTATTCTAGAAATAAATTAGCACAAGGATTAGATAAGATTGATGAAGCAAAAAATGGTAAAAAATTAGGATTAAATAGTAAAAAAAATCCTACCAATTCCAAAAACAGTGATAAAACATCTAATAGAATAAATAATGCAAAAAATAAAAGAAATATTTTTTCAAATAGAAGACTTGGTTTAAATAAATCAAGTAATAAACAAAAAGAAGCAGATCAGGAACAAGAAAGCAAGCAAAGTATAAAAGATAAAATTGGTTCTAAAATTAGTGGTAAAAACAAAACTAATACACAGGGTAATGTGAGTAATGTCGTAAAACAAACTATAAGTGGATTTGCAAAAAAAGCATTACTTGCAGCCGCACCATATATACTAGGCTTCTTATTACTAATAGTATTAATATTCTTTGTAATAGAATTAAGATTAGGACCATCAATGGAAGCTTGGGGTTATATTGATGAAGCAATAACAGGTACAGCAAACTTTAGTGAGAAAGTATCTAATTTTTATAATGGGTTTGGTTTTCAGGACTCTAAAGAAGCATTTTATGATGAATTAGATGATTTATGTGATAGATATGGATGTTCTAATGATGGTACGGGGCTTGATGTACCACTAATACTTGCAACACTATTTTATACTGAAAGTATGGGCTATGATACTAATTTTAGAAATATAGAAGATTCAAATGTTGTTGATTCGTCATTAAATGGTGTAGGAACAAATGATGGTGTTTTTGAAGCAGTACAAGCATCATATATTAAAGAAAAGTTTGATGAAGCGCAACAGACAGTTGATGAAAATGGATTAACTTATAATGTTGGTAAAGTTTATAGATTAAGAAAACTTGCAAGAAATCAATTCCATACAGATATTTTTGGTACTCCAACGAGGGAGGGAGAATCTAAATCAATGGGATTGGAGGATTTTTTACAAATGTATGGAAAAAATATTTGTAAAGATATTTTAGATTTACTTCAGGATCTTGTAGCAACTAGTTGGGATGCTATTACAGCGCCATTTAAAGAGCTATATGCTGCACTATTGAAGTCTGAATATTCTGGATCATTTTTTGACAATACTGGTCAAGCTGCAACTGATTTTGTGCATACGCTTACACAATTAATTGGAGATATTTTTTATGGTATTGTAGACATAACTAGTTTATCATTCTCAATAACAGATGGAATTACAATTTATTATAAAACATGGAAGTATGATGAAGAAAATTATAAAAATTATTTGATGAAATATTATTTTGAATATATGCCTGAGTTTAAGGATATTATTGGTTCCACATCAAATATCTCCAAAGAAAATAGAAAAGAGCAAATTTTTAATGAGATAAAGGAAAATAAAAAATTATTTGAGGATATATTTTTACAATATCAAAATAGTAGTAGTGAAAATTATGTTGAATCTTGTTTAGGAGCGATTAATCAAACATTAGTTAATAATTTGAATAAACCTGTTGATATAGCAGAAAATTTTAATGTATCTTTTGACGAAAATTATTCATATGGTATAGTCAATGGAAAAAATCATAATGGTGTAGATTTAAATTCAACAACAGCAGGTGTTAATTTGGGTTCGAATGTATATTCTGTAGCTAATGGTAAAATAGTTTCAATTGAAGATTCAAATTGTAATGATAAGGTTTGTGGTAAATCAATAAAAATAAGCCACGATATTAATATAGACAATGAAACATTTAAGTTTTTTACAATATACTCAAATGTGGATATTAAAAGTGAATTAAAAGTAGATTCTACAGTAGTTAAGGGTGATACAATTGGTACTATTAATAATAGTACTGATAATACAGAAGGATTACATTTTATATTTATGGATGCTAATAGTGATGCAAATGGGGTTGCTATTGATCCAACCAATTTATTTATTGCTTGTAATGCAGGTACGCTTACTGGTGATAGTAATGAGGAAAAGATTTGGAATTATTTATTAGGTTTAGGGTATAGTAAAGCAGGAGCAGCAGGAGTTATGGGAAACTGGAAACAAGAATCTGGATATTTGCCAAATAATCTTGAAAATGGTGCAAATTCAAAGTCTGGTTTGTCTGATGAAGAATATACAAATTTAGTTAACAATGGAAGTATATCTAGAGCTGAATTTATTACATCTGATAGATTTAGTGTATATTCTGGTGGAAGATATGGTTATGGTTTAGCACAGTGGACTGCTCCAGGAAGAAAAACAAATTTCTATGATTTCTGGAAATCACAAAATGTATCTAGTATTGATGACTTATTAATGCAGCTAAATTTTTATAAAAAAGAAGCTGATGGTTACTCATCATTGCATGAAGATTTATCAAAGGCAACTAGTCCAGAAGAAGCTGCATCATTGTTTGTTCGAGTATATGAAGTTGGAACAGCAGCAGACGTAAGAAAACAGAATGCAAGAGAGATTTATAATAGATATTCAAATAAATAAAATAAGTATTTAAAAATACTTGTTTTTTTGTTATAATTATTTTAGATTGATCGGAAGGATGCTGATTGTATGAAATTAAAGTTTAGAGCAGAAAAAAAAGACGTAATAGCTTTTGCTATAGTATCTTTATTTATATTATATTTAATATGTATTTGTGTACTTAATTTTTCATTTTTTATAAATGAAGGAACACCTTGGGGACTTAATCCATTTCCAGCATTAGGTCCAAAATATATAGCTGCTACATTAATGTTATGGATTGCGTCTATTGGATTTTTATTTGGTAGTACTTCGTCATACTTTTTTACAAGAGAAAAAGGTTTTGGGTATACTAGTGAGAAAAAAGAGGATGGATATGCTAGATGGGCTAAGGATAAAGAAATTAAAAGTGCTAAAGGAGTTGTAAGAGTTCCTTTTGTTGATAAGGAATCAAAAGCTGGTGGTACTGCACTTGTTTATGATAAAGAGGCTGCTTATGTTGATAATGGTGAAAGTCATACTCTTGTTATAGGTGCGACTGGTTCAGGTAAAACACAGGGTATTATTAATCCTACTGTTCAAATGCTTGTTAAGGCAAGAGAATCAATGATTATATCCGATCCTAAAGGTGAAATTTATGAAGATAACTCTGGTATTATGAGAGAACTTGGTTACCAAATTATAATACTTAATTTCCGTGATCCACAAAAAGGTAATTGTTGGAATCCATATCATTTACCATATAAGTATCAAAAAGAAGGAAATTTTGATAAAGCAAATGAACTATTAAACGACTTATCACTTAACATAGTTGTTGATGGTCAAGGAAATGATCCATTCTGGCAGAATTCAGCCGCAAGTTATTTAACGGGTTTATCACTTGCATTATTTGAAGATGCAAATGAAGATGAAATAAATATTAATAGTGTTAATTTAATGATGACAACGGGTGAAGATAAGTATGGTGCATCAAATTATTTAAAGGAATATTTTAATGCAAAAGATCCAGCATCACCAGCTTGTGTAAATGCTTTAGGTACAGTTAATGCACCAAATGAAACAAAGGGTGGTATTGTATCTGTATTAAAGGATAAAGTTAAAACATTAGCTGTTACAAAAAACTTATCAGAAATGCTTTCTAAAAGTGATTTTGAAATGGATAGTATAGGTGAAAAACCAACAGCAGTATTTATGATTATACAAGATGAAAAAACAACATACCATTCACTTGCTACTATATTTGTTAAACAGTGTTATGAATCTTTAATAAATGTTGCACAACAACATGGTGGAAAACTTCCAGTTAGAACAAACTTCTTACTTGATGAGTTTGCTAACATGCCTAAGTTTAAGGATATTACAACAATGGTTACAGCAGCACGTTCAAGACAAATAAGATTTACATTTATCATCCAGAATTTTGCACAGTTAAAACAAAATTATGGTGATCATGATGCAGAAACTATTCGTGGTAACTGTGGTAACTTAATATACTTATTAACAGGAGAATTATCAGCTCTAGAAGAAATTAGTAAATTATGTGGTGATAAACTTGTTAGAGTTGGTAAGGATAAAAAAGAAGAAACAAGACCTCTTGTTACTGTATCAGAACTTCAAAGAATGAAAGCAGATGAATTTATATTAATCAAACAAAGATGTGCGCCATTTAGAGGTAAACTAAAAATGGATTGGGATACAGATTTCGGTTTTGGTAGAGGTGCTGACCACTATGGTAAAAATGTTGTTTATCCACAAAGAGAAATGACTCCAATAAAAACATTTGATTTAAAAGAATTTGTTAGAAAACAAAAACAAGAAAAATTAAAAAATGCCGGAATGGATGGTAGTTCTTCACCTATGGGTGGAGGTTCACCATTTGGTATGAATCCTTTTGGTGGAGGAATGCCGGGTGGAATGCCAGGTATTGGTTCTGATATGGACATTGACAAAATGATTAAAGAAATAGATGCTAAGATTGCAGAACTTGAAAAAGAAGAAGAGGAAGAAAAGAAGAAACAAGAAGCTGAAAAAAATAAAGCTCAAGAACCAAATTTAAAAGTAGAAGAACAAAAAGAAGAACCAGAAGTAAAAGTAAGTAATAATGAAGAAAAATTATTTGATACAAGAAAAATTTCTAAAGATCCTAATATTGATGAAGTTATCCACAGCAATATGGTTGATTTTAATAATTTTAAAGTAAAAGAAGAGAATAATAATTTTAAAGAAGAACAAAATAATGAAGATAATAATCAAGAAATAAAACAACCAGAAGAAAAAAACAAAACTACAAATAATTCTGATTACGATGATTTTTTTGATGATTTCTTCTTCGAAGAATAAAAAATGCACAATTATTGTGCAAAACAGGGTCTAAAAAAGGTAAAAATGCACAATATTTTTAATATTTTGTGCATTTTTTTGTATTAGGCTATTATTGTGACCAGTAAATAATAAT
>ERZ857745.3504-NODE-3504-length-14897-cov-3.762229_pt1 | contig 14897 bp, 14 predicted proteins | sample MGYA00519699_ERZ857745 | MGnify/ENA primary metagenome ERZ857745 (study PRJEB31778, sample SAMEA3449357) | human gut metagenome | biome: human gut; feature: human-associated habitat; material: faeces | place: United Kingdom | collected 2010/2012 ...
TGTAGGTGTTGCTAAGAGATTCGAAGCTCTTTGATACAAGATCTATGCAACAAGAAGTACTGCAAAATATTTACAGGAGCATGGAGTAAATGCATTACGTATTAACAAGATCTCCCAGGAATCACCAAACGTTATGGACTTAATCCTCGGCCATAAGATCGACCTTGTAATTGACACACCAACACAGGGTAACGGTGATAAAAACCGTGATGGATTCCTGATCCGTCGTAATGCAATTGAGACAGGTGTATATTGTATCACAGCAATGGATACGGCAAATGCTCTGGCACGAAGTCTTGAGACTGCAACAGAAGAGCTTACTCCGATCGATATTGCAACCGTAAAGAATTTATAAAAAGTAAAAAATAAAAGTGGCCTCTGAAAGTGAAATATCACAATCAGAGGTCACTTTTTTATAAAAGCTTTTTTATAAAGAAAGTTCGATGCGGAATAATCCAGCAGGAATATAGTGCTTACTTGAAACCTGTATTCTTCCGTTTTCATCGTAGATGTTTTCCTGTATCAGGAGAAAAGAATCATGTTCTGAAATGGCATATTTGTCAGCAGTAAAATTGCCGGTTGTCGTGTAAGAACAGATCCTGTGACAGGAAGCCATTGTTTTGTAACAGTCTGATTCCAGATAATGAAGCAGTTCATCAGGGTGCGTCAGATCGATCTGCTTCTCTGCGATCAGCTCAATTGGAAGAAAACTGAGGCTGTAGGCAAACGGAACATTATCTTTCTTATACCAGCGGTCAGTAATGACCACGGCGGGAGTATATTGATTCAGTGTGTCTAGAATAGATCTGGTAGGTGGTTCCATACGAAAATCCAGTTCCGTATTGTCCGGTACTTTTGTGCTATACGAAAAAATCGGATGTTTATTCGAAGACAGATCTGATTCCTGCTTACGTTCTGTATCTGGCGAACAGATGAAATTACCGACGCCTGGAACATTTTTTACAATGCCATCTTCGATCAGAAGTGCCAGCGACTTTCTGAGAGTCATCCGGCTGACGCCCATATGCTCAGACAAAAGTGTCTCTGAAGGAAGCTGAGAGCCGGCAGGATAAGTTCCATTCAAAATCTGCTCATAAAGCTGGTCATAGACTCTGACGTGTTTTAATTTTTTGTTTACAGATGTATCAGACATTGTCATAAAAGGAACTCTCCCTTGTGTGGATTCTGTTTAAATATTGATATATACCAATTTTAATGATAAATCTATTGGTATAAAAAGTCAACGTAATATAGAGAAAAATTAGATAGGTTAAAAATAAAAACAACATGTCTAATTTAAAAATGCATAGGATTTTTGTGAAAAATACATACTGATTGTACACAATCGATAAAAAAATATCATTATTTTTGTAAAATAATGATATTGAAAATAGACATGTATAATTATATAATACAACTATAGTATGGGATAATATACAAGTATATGAATCGGGACGGAAATGTGACACGAGAAGCAGAACGGAGGATGTATATCCGGAACATATTTTATTAAGGAGGTTTCTATGCAGAATTATTCGGGAGAAGTCGGATTACAGTATCATTTACAGATCAGACCAGGCGATGTGGGACGTTATGTGATCCTGCCGGGTGATCCGAAGAGATGTGAGAAGATCGCCAGGCACTTTGATGATGCGAAGCTGGTCGCAGACAGCAGAGAATTTGTTACATATACAGGGTACCTTGACGGAGAGAAGGTAAGTGTAACATCTACCGGAATCGGCGGACCATCAGCAACGATCGCTATGGAAGAGCTTGTTTTGTGCGGAGCAGATACTTTTGTCCGTGTCGGAACTTGCGGAGGGATCGATCTTGATGTAAAGGGTGGCGATATAGTAGTTGCAACAGGTGCAGTACGTATGGAAGGCACCAGCAGGGAGTATGCACCGATCGAGTATCCGGCAGTAGCAGATCTGGAAGTGACGAATGCTCTCGTAGCGGCTGCAAAGGAACTGGGATATCCTTATCATATAGGGGTTGTTCAGTGCAAGGATGCCTTTTACGGACAGCATGAACCGGAGAGAATGCCGGTAAGCTACGAGCTTTTGAACAAATGGGAAGCGTGGAAGCGTCTGGGATGCAAAGCTTCTGAAATGGAATCAGCAGCGTTATTTATTGCGGCTGCTCACCTGCGTGTGCGCTGTGGTTCGGATTTTCTGGTAATGGGAAATCAAGAGAGAAATGCACTCGGAATGGAGAATACAATTGTACATGATACAGAATCTGCGATCAAAGTAGGGGTGGAAGCGATCAGCAGACTGATACAAGAGGATCGCGAGAATGGAAGAATCGGGAAATAAAAACTGATCTGTTGCCGGAATGGCGGAGGAAGAAAATATGGAAGCAAAAAAATATAAGAGAATTTTTACAATCGTTATTGATTCCTGTGGGATCGGCAATGCAAAGGATGCAGCAGAGTATCATGATGCAGGAGCGGATACACTTGGACATATTGCAGCAGCAATGGGTGGAATACAGATCCCAAACATGCAGAAGCTTGGAATTGCCAATTTAAAAGAATTGGAAGGGATTGCCCCGACAGAGAAACCATTGGCATATTATGCTAAGATGAACGAGGCAAGCACCGGAAAAGATACGATGACTGGTCACTGGGAGATGATGGGACTTCATATCACAACTCCGTTCCAGACATTTACGGAAACAGGATTTCCAAAGGAACTTATCGAAGAACTGGAGAAGAGGACGGGACATAAAGTCATCGGGAATAAAAGTGCCAGTGGAACAGAAATACTAGATGAATTAGGAGAACATCAAATGAAGACAGGAGATATGATAGTATATACTTCTGCAGATTCAGTTCTTCAAATTTGTGGTCATGAAGAAACTTTTGGTTTAGATGAATTATATAGGTGTTGTGAAATAGCAAGAGAAATGACTTTAAAAGATGAGTGGAAAGTTGGTAGAGTTATAGCAAGACCTTATGTAGGAGACAAAAAAGGTGAATTTAAAAGAACCAGCAACCGCAGGGATTATGCACTTGAGCCGACCGGAAAGACTGCACTTGACGCACTGAAAGATGCGGGAAAGGATGTGATCGCAGTCGGAAAGATCCATGATATCTTTTGCGGAGAAGGAATCACAGAATCGTATCATTCCAACAGTTCCGTGCATGGAATGGAGCAGACCATTGAGATTTGCAAAAAAGATTTTGACGGACTGTGCTTTGTAAATCTGGTTGATTTTGATGCACAGTGGGGACACCGGCGTGATCCGGTTGGCTACGGACATGAGATTGAGAGATTTGATAAAAATCTTGGAATTTTGCTGGATGATCTGCGGGAGGATGATCTTCTTATTATTACCGCCGATCATGGAAACGATCCGACCTACACAGGAACCGATCATACACGGGAATATGTACCGTTTTTGGCGTATTCCAAAAAGATGGATGAGGGTGGCGTGATTATGGAGAAAAATACCTTTGCAGTGATCGGGGCAACGGTCACAGATAATTTTGGTGTAAAAATGCCGGAAGGAACGATCGGGCATTCGATTCTGAATGAACTTATTTAGCAAGAAAAAGCAGGAAAAAAGAGAATGAAAAAAGAACAAATTAAAAAAATGATAGAAATCGCGCTTTCTCAGCTTGCATATTCTTATACCCCTTATTCTGACTTTAAAGTGGGAGCTGCGCTGCTTGGAAAGAATGGACGGATATATACGGGATGCAATATTGAAAATGCGGCTTATACACCGACAAACTGTGCGGAGCGTACCGCATTTTTCAAGGCAGTCAGCGAAGGAGTAAAAGAATTTGATGCAATCTGTATTGTAGGGGGAAAGGGCGGTGTTGTGACAGAGTATGCACCGCCGTGCGGAGTATGCAGGCAGGTCATGATGGAATTCTGCGATCCGGAGACATTTCAGATCATTCTTGCAGTAGATGCAAAGCATTATGATATCTATACCTTGAAAGAAATGTTGCCAAAAGGTTTCGGACCATCCAATCTTACAGAATGAAAAAGGACTTAGACTCTAAAAGAAGATTTTTGAAGAAAAGGAAAAAGAGAAGGAATGAAAAATGACACAGGAAACCTTGAAAGAATTACCAAAGATTGAGCTTCACTGTCATCTGGACGGTTCTCTTAGCAGACCATTTATTGAAAAAAGGCTTGGAAGAACTGTAAGACCTGAAGAACTCAGTGTTTCAGAAAACTGTACAAGTCTGAATGAATATCTGGAAAAATTTGACCTTCCCGGCAGATGTATTATGGATGAAGAGGGACTTTCCGGAGCTGCGTATGATCTGCTCTCCCAGATGAACGAAGAAAATGTCTGTTATGCGGAGATCCGTTTTGCTCCACTTCTGTCAGAGACAAAAAAGATGGACAGCCGGAAGGTGATCGAAGCAGTAATCAGCGGAATGGAGCAGGGGAAAAAAGATTTTGGAATCGAGTATGGTGTGATCGTCTGTGCAATGCGGCATCACAGCACTGAGGATAATATGCGGATGATCAAGACGGCAAGAGAATATCTGGGATCCGGAGTTTGTGCAGCAGATCTTGCAGGAGCAGAAGCATTGTATCCGATGTCTGAATTTATGGATATTTTTACAGAGACAAAGAAGATGGGAATGCCATTTACACTCCATGCCGGAGAATGTGGAAATCCACAGAATGTCATAGATTCGATAAACGTGGGAGCTGGAAGGATCGGGCATGGGATCGCGATGCGTGGCAACCAGGAGATCCGGAAAATGGTCAAAAAAGCAGGTATTGGTATCGAGATGTGTCCGATCAGCAATTTACAGACCAAATCTGTAAACAGCATGGCGGAATATCCGATGCGGGAATTTCTGGATGCAGGCTTAAAAGTATCGGTCAACACAGATAACCGAACGGTAAGTAACACCAGCCTTACGAAAGAACTGGAATTTATTCAGAAAAATTATGGAATCCGGGACGAAGAAATCCTTCTGATGATGAAAAATGCAATTGATACTGCATTTGCCGATGATTCTATAAAAGATAAAATTTGCAAAATGCTGAAATAAAGAAACTACAAACAGAGAGGATTGACTCTGAAGAATAATAGAAAAGAGGAATTCTGTATGAGCAATGAAATTTATGAAAAGCTGGAAATATGCCGGAAAAGCATTCTCCAAAAAACGAATTTTAAACCGGAAGTGGCAGTGATTCTGGGCTCCGGTCTTGGCGAGTACGCATCAAAAATCAAGATGGAACAGATCATTCCATATACAGAAATTGAAGGTTTTCCGGTGTCGACAGTTGTGGGACATAAAGGACAATTTGTATTTGGTTATGTAAAAGAAGTTCCGGTTGTGATCATGCAGGGACGTGTGCATTATTATGAAGGGTATCCGGTAACAGATGTGGTGCTTCCGGTGCGGCTGATGGGAATGTTAGGCGCAAAGAAGCTGATTCTTACCAATGCATCAGGCGGAATCAATACCGGATTCCATCCGGGCGATCTCATGCTCATCACAGACCAGATTATGAGTGGAATTCCTAATCCACTGATCGGTGCCAATGTCGAAGAACTTGGAACCCGTTTTCCGGATATGAGTGAAGCCTATAGTGAACGGATGCAGCAGATCATAAAGAAAGAAGCCCAAAAACTCGGCATTCCTCTGAAAGAAGGTGTATACCTTCAGCTTACCGGTCCATCTTATGAAACTCCGGCAGAAATCCGTATGTACCGCACCTGTGGGGCTGATGCCGTAGGCATGAGCACCGCCTGCGAGACGATCGCTGCCCGCCACATGGGAATCGAAGTCTGTGGCATCTCCTGTATCACCAACCTCGCCGCCGGCATGACATCACAACATCTGAACCACCAGGAAGTCCAACAAACCGCCGACCGGGTGGCTGAGCAATTCCAGGAATTACTGACAGCAATCATTACCCACGTATAAGAAACGGAACATATATCTGAATTTACCCAGAACCAGGTCCAAGGTTCCGGATTTTCCGGAACCCGCCGACCGTCCTCTTGCAATTCCGAGTTGAGGCATTGGGTAAGAATTTTGCCAACGAGGTAGAAAGACAAAGAGCATAAAATACTGCATACAGTATTTTATGCTCTTTGTCTCATCACTATTTTCAAAATTTTACTCAACCTCAAACGGAATCTCGTACTTCGCAAAAATCCGCTGCGCCATCTTGTCCCATGCCTGCTCCAGTGATTTGTCCAACGTGAACAGGTTCATAGATGTTCCTGTCGTACAGCTAAGTTTTGTCCCGTCATATTTAAAATTCAGGTACAGTCCCTGCACATCTGCCGGAGCAAATGAAAGATGTTCCTGTTCGAGAAGCCGTGCAATATTCGGTGCTGACATAGAAAGAACAAAATGAAATCCCAGCGGAGTACGCTTTCCTTTGATCAGAGAAAGACAAAACTCGCGAAGTTCCTTCCAGAGAGCATATTCCCGGTCATCCAGAGCTTCTTTTTCTTCAGCACTGAAGAAATCTTTTTTCAGTCGTCCGTTAAATTGAAAGGTATTAAAAGTTGTGATATCTCCTTCAATAAATAAAAAGGAATCAAATGCAGGATGCAGTAAAAGTGCGTTCATGCATTTTTTTGTATCCAGAGAAAAAATAAGCATAGACTTCCTCCCGTCATCAGTGTAATAGTATCAGTATAGCATAAATCTTGAGATATGCATAAGAATTTGATACAATACGGGAAAGAAAAAGGATGGATAACAAGATGAAAATAGAATTAAACCGGGATCAGATCAAATACATTGCAGTGTTTACTATGCTGCTCAATCACGTTGCAAATATATTTCTGCAACCAGGAACCTTTGCCTGCGAAGCACTAAAGGATATCGGTTATTTTACAGCACCGGTCATGTGCTGGTTTCTGGTTGAAGGATACCGTTATACAAGGTCAGTAAAAAAATATGCCGGAAGACTGCTGATCTTTGCTGTCATTTCACAGCTTCCGTATTATCTGGCATTTGCGCGGAATCATCTGGCACCGTGGTATACTTTAAATATGATATTTACACTTTTTCTGTGCCTGTGTCTGATGATCGCAGAGGAAAAAATATCAGATCCGGGAAAGAAAAGTCTGGTTGTATTGGGAATTATAGCAGTAAGCAGTATCTGTGACTGGGCAATTCTGGCTCCATTGTATACGCTTTGGTTTTACCGGGCAGGAGAGGATCCAAAGCGCCGGAAAAAGGCTTTTTTTATTGCAGCACTTGTTCTGGGGATTACGGTGACAGCAGAACTTCCGGGAGTTGCAGGAATCGCAGCTGGAGCAGGGGCAATGATTGCAGTACTGGCAGCGGGAGGCTGTGTTTTGGTATTTTATAACGGAAAAAAATCACAGAAACATTTTCTTGTGAAAAAGTATTTTTTTTACGTGTTTTACCCTGCACATTTGGTGATTTTGGCATTATTAAAGATTTGACTTTTATAATAGAAGAAAGTAAAATGAATAGGTTAGAGTATTTATCACATGATTCAATGAAAATGAAACTCATATTTTAATAAAAGATAGGATGCATAGCATGAAGAAAAGAACGATGGAGAAAGAAAATCAGGCAGAAGAAAGAAGAAAAAAAATTCTGATGGAAATTGCAGGAACGGTTGTTGTACTGACTGTAATCGTAAGTATTGGTCTTTCGCATCTTGGAACAGATAAGGTGAATACATCAGCAGGAGTAAAAGCAATCAAGAAGCTGGAAAAAGCAGATGTATCTGAGGTGGAGACCAAAATTTCAAATATTGAGAAAGAAGAAAAACAGGCGACAGAGGACTGGCAGAACCGTCCGTTGTCCGAAAAATTTGCGCATGCGGTGATTCTCGGAGATTCGATCACAACCGGTTTTACCGTATATGATGTGCTTGATACTTCTAAGGTTGTAGCGGAAAAAGGAATGCACCTTGATCAGACCGGTGATCTGATCAGGACAGCAGCAGAGTTAAAGCCGGAAGTCCTCTTTCTGGCACTTGGACTGAATGACATTTCCGGAACAGATGGAGATACAGATGCATTTATTGAAAAATACAAAGCGGTACTTGCAAATGTGCGTGAGCAGATGCCCGATGCAGTGCTCTATATCAACTGTGTTCTTCCTGTTTCCGCTCAAAAAGAAGAAGAAGAGCCGGTTTATGCCAAGATTCCGGATTATAATACCGCACTTAAAGCAATGTGTGATGAAGAAGGAATTACATTTATCGATAATACAGAGATCGTAAAAGATGAGTATTATGAGCAGGATGGCGAGCATATGAAGGCGGAGTATTATCCAATCTGGGCAGAACATATGGCGGAGGTGGCCGGAATATGACAAAGAAAAAAGGGGAATTTACAGTTCTGCGTAATATCAGAGCTGGGATGGTAATTATTTTGCTTATCTATATCGGTCTGATCTTTCAGTCTAAGGGAGACAGCGATACACCGTTTGCAGATGTACAGAAAGCGGTTGTGGATGCGGCAGATGACAAGAACATGACACTTGCCGGAACCCAGGAGATCAAGAGATTCTATGGGATCAATCCAAAGGATTATGAAGATATAACACTGTATTATACGAATGAAACAATGGGAGTCAACGAGCTCCTTCTGGTGAAAACAAAGGACGAGAATGAGGCAGAGGCAGTTGAGAAAGCCGCAGAACAGCGAAAAAAGACACAGCTCGATAATTTTGAAGGATATGGGGCCGAGCAGGTAAAGCTTCTGGATGCTTCGATCATTAAGACGAAAGGTACATACGTGCTTTTTGTTATTTCACCAAAAGCTGAAACTGTAGAAAAGGCGTTTACAAAGAGCCTGAAGTAGATAAAAGGAAACGAAAAAGTTATGTTATTTAGTAGTCTGGTATTTTTGTTTACATTTTTGCCAATTACACTGTTGGTATATTATTTGGTGCCGCGTAAGGTAAAAAATGTGGTACTTTTGATCGCTTCCCTCATATTTTATGCGTGGGGAGAGCCGGTCTATATCTTCCTGATGCTGATTTCCATTCTGTTCAATTATTTTTGCGGAATGGACATTGCATTAAAAGCAGGAAGAAAATCGCAGGTGCGCAGTCTGATCTTTACGATCGTTGTAAACCTGTTTATTCTTGGATTTTTCAAATATTACGGATTTATCGTGACAAATTTAAATGCGATCCTTCCGTTCTATATTCCATATAGAAAACTGGAGCTCCCAATCGGAATTTCTTTCTATACTTTCCAGACATTGTCTTACATCATTGATGTATATAGGGGAAATGTAGACGTACAGGTAAATCTGATTGATTTCGGAACCTATGTTACAATGTTCCCACAGCTGATTGCAGGTCCGATCGTACAGTATGCAGATGTGGAGAGACAACTGCGTGAAAGAAAGGAATCACTGACGAAGTTTGGATACGGTGCCTGGTTCTTTGTGATGGGACTGGCAAAGAAGGTGCTTTTGGCGAATACGATTGGTTCGATTTATGAAAATATCGCGGCGATGGATGGAATGTCAGTAGTGACTGCATGGCTTGGATGTCTTGCCTACACTTTCCAGATTTATTTCGATTTCAGCGGTTATTCGGACATGGCAGTCGGACTTGGAAAGATGTTCGGATTTGAGTTTATGCAGAACTTCAATTATCCGTATATTTCCAAAAGTGTTACCGAGTTCTGGAGAAGATGGCATATTTCGCTGGGATCATGGTTCCGCGAGTATGTGTATATTCCGCTTGGAGGAAACAGGGTAACGGTTCCGCGGCATTTACTGAATCTTCTGATCGTATGGTTCCTGACCGGTCTCTGGCACGGGGCAAGCTGGAACTTTGTAGTATGGGGGCTCTTCTACGGAGTGATCCTCATTACTGAAAAATATTTTACAGGAAAAATACTTGCAAAGCTGCCGGAGGCAGTCCAGACACTTTACACAATGATTCTGGTCATGCTCGGCTGGGTACTGTTCTTCAGCCCGACACTCGGAAGTGCACTTACCTGGATCGGCAATATGTTCGGGCAGGGTGCAACCGGATTTATGGACAGCCAGGCATTGTACCTGATCATGCGAAACTGGCTCTTCTGGGTGGCAGGGATCATAGGAAGTACACCGTTTATGCATCTGCTCGGAAAGCGGCTGGTATTTAATGAGGAAAGACCGCATACGGTTCTGGCAGGCTGCCTGATGACAGGACTGTTTGTGCTGTGTGTGGCATATCTGGTGACAGAAAGTTACAATCCATTTTTATATTTTAGATTTTAAGGAAAGACAATGGTAGAAGGAAAGAATAATAAACAAAAAAACAGAACAAAGTATTTTCTGCCAGGAGGGAAAAAACAGATCCAGGCAGTATGTGCGTTTTTATTTCTGGGAGTCCTTATTCTCAGCTGCGGAGTAAACCTTATGCATAAAGACAGGCAGATGTCAGAAAAAGAAATGCGTATGCTGGCGCAGAAACCGGAAATTTCTCTTTCCGGAATTGCTTCCGGAAGGTTTATGGAGCAGTACGAGGAGTATGTATCGGATCAGTTTGCAGGAAGAGATACCTGGGTAAGAATCAAGACATTTGCGGACAGTGTGGCGGGGAGGACAGAAGAAGGTGGTGTTTTCAAAGGAAAGGATCATTATCTGATGGAAGATGTTGCTGTGGCAGATGAAAGTGATTTGAAAGAGAATCTGGATGCAATGAAGAATTTTAAAGAGCGTTATCCGGATATCCAGATGCATATGATGCTGGTTCCGAATGCGGCAAATGTTATGGAGGACAAGCTTCCGGCATTTGCGGTGACTGCCAGTCAGAGCAGACAGATCAGCCGTGTAAAGGCAGAACTTGGAGATTCTTATGACTGGATCGATGCAGAAAAAGTACTGGATGCTCACAAGGATGAAGCAATTTATTATCACACGGATCATCACTGGACTTCTCTTGGTGCATGGTATGCATTCCAGGGAGCAAAGACACAGCTTGGACTGGATAAGAGTGAAGAAATTAAGATGAAAGCCTATGCGGTATCGGATTCTTTTAACGGAACGTTATCCGCAAAGAGTGGATATGAGACAGATTATAAGGAACCAATCTATATTTATCTGCCAAAGAGTGCGGATGCACCACAGGTTGCAGTCAATTATGTGGAAGAACAGAAAAAGAGTGCTTCTATGTATGATTCATCCAAACTGGATGAGAGAGATCAATATTCCGTATTCTTCGGTGGAAATCATGCAATGATCGATATCCAGTCAACACAGACAGAAAAACGCAGACTTCTGGTGTTCAAAGATTCATATGCAAACTGTTTTCTTCCGCTTCTGGCTCCGTATTACCGGGAAATCGTTGTGATCGACCCTCGTTATTATACCGGTAAATTAAGTTCTGTGATGTCAGATAAACAGTTTGATGATGTGGAAAATTGCATGGCTCCGATGAAGACGTTACAGCGAGGGGCAATACATTCTTTGAAGATCGGATGCTGGCGGGGGTACTGGATGAGAATTAACAGGAGAAAAACATGGCAAATAAAATAGAAAAGCAGTTTCTGGACACGAAAAATAAAGGACCGGTCCGGCTGAACAAATATTTAAGTGAAGCTGGTGTATGTTCCAGAAGGGAAGCGGACAAACTGATAGCAGCCGGACAGGTGACGGTTGACGGTGTGCGTGCAGAGACCGGAATGAAGGTAGAGCCGTGGCAGGTTGTCCGGATTGGGAAAAAGCAGGTATCCAGACAGGAAGAGATGGTCGTGCTTGCGGTCAATAAGCCGCGTGGAATTGTCTGTACTGAGGAAAGACGGGAGAGAGACAGTATTGTACGTTTTCTTAACTATCCGGTACGGATTACTTATGTAGGACGTCTGGATAAGGATTCGGAAGGGCTGCTTCTGATGACGAACAACGGCGACATTATCAACCGGATGATGCGTGCGGCAAATAAACATGAAAAAGAATATAAAGTTACAGTTGATAAGCCCGTGACAGATGAATTTCTCAAGGAGATGGCAGGCGGTGTCCCGATCCTGGATACTGTCACAAGACCATGCCAGGTAGAAAAGCTTGGAAAATATAAATTTAAGATCATTCTGACACAGGGACTCAACCGGCAGATCCGCCGGATGTGTGAGGCACTTGGCTACGAGGTAAAGGAGCTACGGAGAGTGCGGATCATGAATATCGAACTTGGTAATTTAAAGCCGGGAGAATACCGGAAGGTTACGGATCAGGAACTGAATGAACTCTATGAGCTGATCAGGGATTCAAAGTCAGAGCCGACACCGTGGAACAATAATTAAAAGTGTGGATTTGGATATGGATAAGATGAAAAGGATGCAGGAGCTGGTAGAGCTTCTGAATAAAGCCGGAAAAGCTTATTATCAGGATGCGCAGGAAATTATGAGCAATTATGAGTATGATGCGCTGTATGATGAACTGAAAGGTCTGGAAGAAGAGCTGGGAACCGTTATGGCTTCCAGTCCGACGGTGAATGTAGGATATGAAGTATTAAGTGAGCTTCCGAAAGAACGTCATGAGTCACCGATGCTTTCTCTTGACAAAACAAAAGAAGTGGCAAGGCTGAAGGAATTTGTCGGAGACCAGATGGCTGTGATCTCATGGAAGATGGATGGTCTGACGATCGTTCTGACCTATCGTGACGGCGAACTTTTTAAGGCAGTTACAAGAGGAAATGGGGAAGTCGGTGAGGTCATTACCAACAATGCGAAAGTATTTAAAAACGTGCCGCTTCATGTTCCGTATAAAGGGGAACTGATCCTGCGAGGGGAAGCGGTGATCGGTTACAAAGATTTTGAGCGGATCAATGAAGAAATTGATGACGTGGATGCAAAATATAAAAATCCACGGAATCTGTGCAGTGGTTCTGTCCGCCAGCTGAACAACAAGATCACGGCACAGAGAAACGTAAAATTCTATGCATTTACCCTGGTACGTGCAGAAAATGTGGATTTCCACAATTCCAGAAAAGAACAGCTTGACTGGCTGGAACATCAGGGATTTGATGTGGTGGAGCATTATCTGGTGACAAGGGAAGAACTGGATGAGAAGGTTGCATTTTTTGCAGAAAAGATCGTAGAAAATGATTTTCCGTCAGATGGTCTGGTTCTTGTATATGATGACATTGCGTATGGGCAGTCGCTTGGGAGAACGGCAAAATTCCCACGAGATTCTTTTGCTTTCAAATGGGCAGATGAGATCCGCGAGACGCACCTTCTGGAGATTGAATGGAGTCCATCAAGAACAGGGCTTATTAATCCGGTAGCGATCTTTGAACCGGTAGAGCTGGAAGGAACAACGGTAAGCCGTGCAAGTGTACACAATTTAAGTATTATGGAGGAGCTGCATCTGGGAATCGGGGATACGATCGAAGTCTATAAGGCGAATATGATCATTCCACAGATTGCAAAGAATCTGACCGGCAGTGATAATATTGAGATCCCGAAAGTCTGTCCGGTTTGTGGTGGAGCTACGGAGATCCGTCAGATGAATGATGCAAAGTCGTTGTATTGCACAAATCCGATGTGTCAGGCAAAAAGAATCAAATCCTTTGCATTGTTTGTCAGCAGGGATGCACTCAATATTGACGGGCTTTCTGAGGCGACACTGGAGAAATTTATTGCGAGAGGATTCATTCACAAATACAGAGATATCTTCCATCTGGATTCCTATCAGGAAGAAATTCAGACGATGGAAGGCTTTGGAGAAAAATCCTATGCGAACCTGATCGCAAGCGTGGATAAGGCGAGAAGCACAACACTTGCTAAAGTGGTATATGGACTTGGGATTGCAGGAATCGGTCTCGCAAATGCAAAACTGATCTGCCGCCATTTTAAAAATGATGTGGAAAAAATGACAGGAGCATCTGAAGAAGAACTGAGTGATATCCAGGGGGTAGGTCCGGTGCTTGCGGCGGCATTTGTAAAATATTTTATATCAGAGGAAAGAAAAAAGGAATTTAAGCTCCTTCTCGGAGAACTGGAGATCCAGCCGGAAGAGATGGCAGAAGAACAGAAGTTTGCAGGTATGAGTTTCGTTGTCACTGGCAGCGTGAATCATTTTGCAAACCGGAATGAGGTAAAAGAACTGGTTGAGAAGATGGGTGGAAAAGTGACCGGATCTGTAACGAAGAAGACAAATTATCTGATCAACAATGATGTAGAGTCTGCTTCTTCCAAGAACAGAAAGGCGAAAGAACTTGGAGTGCCGATCATTTCAGAGGAAGAGTTTATAGAACTTGCAGGGGTGGAAATCGAATAAGAAGGACAGAGGAATCTGTCTGAATACGACCGAGAAAAGGAGGACCAGCCAATGGCAGAAAATGACCAGAAGGACAAGACAGTTGAGAAAGTAACCGGTGAGGTAGAAAATACAGACAAAAAAGAAAATAACGAAGATCGCTATGAAAAGGTCTGCTTCATCTGTCACAGACCGGAGAGTGTGACCGGAAAGATGATCGATCTTCCGAACAATATCTGCGTGTGTCCGGACTGTATGCAAAAAAGCTTTGATGCAATGAACAATATGAATTTTGGCGGGATGGATTACAGCCAGTTTATGAACATGGGACCGATGATGGGATTTGGAGACATGGATGCACAGATCCCGAAGAGCCAGCGTGTGAAAAAGAAAAAGCCGGAAGAAGAAAAAGAACCGATCCTAAATATTAAGGATATTCCTGCTCCGCATAAGATCAAAGCGAAACTGGATGAATATGTAGTAGGACAGGAATACGCCAAGAAGGTAATGTCGGTTGCTGTATACAATCATTATAAAAGAGTGGCAACGGATACAATGGATGAGATTGAAATCGAGAAATCCAATATGCTGATGATCGGACCTACCGGCTCTGGAAAGACGTATCTGGTAAAGACACTGGCAAAACTTTTGGATGTGCCGCTTGCAATTACAGATGCGACCTCTCTTACCGAGGCCGGCTACATAGG
>ERZ857745.3544-NODE-3544-length-14756-cov-30.072376_pt1 | contig 14756 bp, 12 predicted proteins | sample MGYA00519699_ERZ857745 | MGnify/ENA primary metagenome ERZ857745 (study PRJEB31778, sample SAMEA3449357) | human gut metagenome | biome: human gut; feature: human-associated habitat; material: faeces | place: United Kingdom | collected 2010/2012 ...
TTGGTCCTAGACTTCCCGCAATCACAAAAACAATATTTGAATGCTTCATTTGCCAAGTATCCAAATTTTTCGCAAACGTCTCAGAATCAATCATTTTGCCATGAAGATCAAGTAATACCACAAAATCTTGATCCGATAATTTTTCTAGAACACGATTCCCCTCTTTTTCTTTCACCAATAAAACCTCGGCTTCTCTAGAAACATGCTCATTTGCTTCATCCTTCACTTCAATTTCACTAAACTTACAAAAAGCCGACAATCGCTTCATATATTCTTTTTCTAAAGACTGTAACGCCTTATCTTTATTTTTTCCAATCGCAATTAATTTAATCACAATATCCCTCCATTATTATTCTCTTGAATATCTTTCACAAAATAATCATACCGATCCAAAAATAATTTCATTGTTTGATAGCTAGACGTAGATTTATAATCCACTTCTTCTACCTTATCTTCATCAAATGATAAGATTTGTGCATCCGGAAATCCCAATAATATAGGTGAATGTGTCGCAATGATAAACTGACAATTCTGTTTCACACATTCCTCAATCAAGTATAATAATGCCAATTGATTCTGACAAGATAAAGCTGCTTCGGGTTCATCTAGAAAGTAAAGGCCATTCCTCTTAATTTGATGCACCAACAATGTGCAAAAACTCTGACCATGCGATTCTTCATGATATCTTTTGGATGGATGTTTATCATCCACATATTCCATTTCTTTTGTCGCAACATTATAAAAGCTTTCTGCTCTTAAGAAATACATCCAATCCGGTTTTCTAGAACGCCACAAACGCATATGCTTGTGCAAACTAGAATACGAATCATAAGTAGAAAACTCATAATTTCTTGTTCCACCTTCTGGATTCAATCCATTTTTAATCGCAAGAGCCTCTAATAAAGTGGATTTACCACTTCCATTTTCGCCACAAAAGAAGGTTACAGGCTTAGTAAACGTGAATTGATCGATACTTCGAATACTTTTAATATCAGCCACATAATCATCAATTTCATCCCATAAGATGTCAAATCCATTTATAAACATATATATCACCTAAGAAAAATAGTACTCTATTCGAGTACTAAATTCCATGATGATTTACATAATAAATATAGATACATAATCCAATCAAGAGAAACCCTAATATCCAATTAAACATTTCTCTTTACGATTCCATAATAGATTTTTGAAGTTAATACATAAATCACTATATAGACTAGTGCAAAGGCCGCAAAACAGAACATTGTCGTACGAATATAAAGCCATGAATCACTCACAAATAATAAATGAAGTAGCTTTTCAATCATTGGATACGCAAAACAAACATGAAGCCCTGCCACAAGTAATGGCATAAAGAATACCGTTAATACCTGTGAATGAATAGCCTTCTTTACATCTTGTTGTTCAAGACCTACTTTTTGCATAATTTCAAAACGATCCTTATCTTCATAGCCTTCTGTAATTTGTTTGTAGTACATAATTAGAATGGTTGCCATAATAAATAAGAAGCTTAAGAAGATTCCAATAAATAAGAAGCCTGCATATAATTCAATCAATCCTTGTTTCTGATCCAATTTACTTAACCAAATAAAATCATTTATATTCTCATTCTGACCTAACTTTTTAATAACTTCACGCTCATTCGCATCACAATCAAACGAATAATAAGCACGTATTGCACTCGCGTTGTCGCCATACACATTTGCCTGATCTTCTTGCATCCTCTCTAAAGTCTTTTCTGAATCCACAATAATATAATAATGTTCTGTCACATTGGGATTGCTCTCATCCATCTTTAAATGATCCAATTGTTTCTTCACAACATATTCTTTTCCAAATAAAGATAAAGTCTTCTCCTTAGCCTTCTCTACATTAGAATATACATAAACTTCATTCGGCTTTAAAGAACCCTTTATCTTTTCGTAGTCCTGAATATCCTTTAGTGGAAGGCAATAAAATTCTTGTATTTCATTTACCGCATTCATCCCCTCATTCCGATAATCCGTAATCAAAGTTCCATTCTTTAAATATCCAGCATAATCCAATCTCTTATACGCAAGAAGATTCTTTGGGACAATGCCCATACGAATCAATTCTTCATTCATTTCATCAAAATCAATATTGGAAGCATCCCCATATCCATTTCCCATTACACTTCTAGGATATTGTAAATCCACAATACTATCAATACTTGACCACATACTTAGTGTTGTAGACAACATGACTAAGACCATCGTTGAAAGAATACAAATATTGGCTAGTCCTACCGCATTTTGTTTCATACGATACATCATGCCAGAAATACTAATAAAGTGATTCGTCTTATAATAGTAATTCTTGTTTTTCTTCATTAATTTTAAGAAAGTCACTGATATGGATGTAAATAATAAATACGTTCCAACAATGACAAGTACAACAGCCACAAAGAAGAAATAGAGTGCCGTTAAAGGATTTTTTGTGCTAATCGACAAATAGTATCCAATACCTAGACAAAGAATTCCAACAATAGATAGAAACCATTTGGCCTTAGGCTCTTTTTCACCCATATGACTCGAATGAAGCAATTCAATTGGACTTGAAATATGAATACGAATCATAGAATAGAAATAGATCAATACATAAATCAATCCAATCACAAGAACACATTGTCTCATACCTATAAATGAGAAATAGAAACCAAGTATAATATCTGCACCAATCATTTTGGCGATGATTAAAAACATCGCTTTATCAAACAAGATACCTAAACCAATACCTAAAGCTAATGATACAAATAAAGTAATCGCAGTTTCATAAAGCAAGACGCGAGCTAAGTGTTTCTTTTCCATTCCTAATATAGAGAATAACGCGAACTCTTTTTGTCTTCTTTTAATTAAAAAGCTATGTGTATAGAACAAGAAGATAAACGCAAAGATTTCAATAATGACAACCCCAAAGCCTAACATCTGCGTTAGTGTCATTGCTCCTAACATCTCATTTAAGTTTGGATTATTTGCTAAAGAAACAACCATATACAACATCATTGTCGTTAAGACACTCGTTAGTATATAAGGAATAATGGTACGCGCATTCTTTTTCAAGTTATCTACTGCTAAATTTAAATAGAAAGCTCTACTCATGATGAACACCACCTGTAGCTAGTAGTGTCAACGTATCACTAATACATTGGTACATCTGATCTAAATTCTTGTTTCCCTTATAAATTTCATGGAAGATTTTTCCATCCTTAATAAATAGAACGCGAGAAGCATGACTTGCTGCCTTTGTCGAATGAGTAACCATTACGATTGTTTGTTGATTCGCATTGATGGTTCCAAATAAATGTAAAAGTTCCTCTGTACTCTTTGAATCCAAAGCCCCCGTTGGCTCATCGGCCAGAATTAGATCTGGATTTGTGATGATGGCACGAGCAACAGCTACACGCTGTTTTTGTCCACCACTGATTTCATATGGAAACTTATCTAAAATACCCTCAATCCCTAGTTGTTTTGCGATGGGTTCCAATCTTTTTTTCATTTCTGGATATTTTTTCTTACTTAAAACCAAAGGCAAGAAAATATTATCGCGATTATTAAAATTATCTAATAAATTAAAGTCTTGAAATACAAAACCTAAATGTTCTCTTCGAAAGTTCGCAATTTCTTTTTCTGAAATATGCGTAATATCTTTACCATGTAGTAAGACTTGTCCACTTGTTGGTTTATCTAAAGCCGCCAAGATGTTTAATAAGGTTGTCTTACCTGATCCAGACTCCCCCATGATAGCTACATATTCGCCTTTATTCACACTAAAATTCACATTACTCAATGCCTGTACTTGATTCTGTGTAAATCTTGTTGTATATACTTTTTTTAAATTTTTTACTTCTAATAATGCCATATTCATTACCTCCATGTACACCAAAATTCTACAAAGAATCCAAAAATGCAGCCATCGATTCAGCTAACACTATCCTTACAAGATTGTAAGATTACTCTATTCTTCCTTCAAAATGCGTAAGATCTAATATCACTCGAGTGCCTTTACCAACACTTGATTCAATTCTGATTTTATGATTCAACATATCTAAAATATTTTTACATAAATATAGACCTAGACCACTTGCCGTTTTATCACTACGCCCATTCATACCTGTATATCCCTTTTCAAATACACGACTTAGATCACTTGCACTAATACCAATACCCGTATCTTCAATAACTAAAACATGTTTAGACTTCATATATATAGATATCAAACCATTTGCATTGGTATATTTAAGACTATTCGAAAGGATTTGTTCCAACACAAACACAAGCCACTTTTCATCACTCAAAATAACATCCCCGGTTTCTTTAAAACTCAACTGAATGTGTTTACGAATAAATTCTGTAGAAAAACGACGAATCGATTGTCGAATTAAATCATCCAATTCTAATTCTTTAAATAAGAAATCGGTATGCGTACTATTAAGTCTTAAATAAGCTAAAACCATATCTGTATATTGATCCATGCGTAAGAGTTGCAACTTAATTTCACTACGACTTAAGTTCTCATCTTCAAGTAGTAATTTCATAGCAGCAATGGGAAGTTTAGCCTGATGCACCCACATCGTAAAATAATCTTCTAAATCATGCATTTTATTTTCCGAAGAAATAACATACTCATCATGATACTCTTTCATAGCCACTAAGATTTTATGATAGTCTTCTCCCATCAATGAAGAATCTTGAAGATCACAAGACAAAGAAACATTACTATTGGATTGAAGCGTTACTAGTGTTTGGTGTTTCTTATAATATTTGTAGTAATCAAATAAGAAACAAACCACCAACAAAACACATAAAATCATAAAGGCATATGTAAAAGCTTCAAGTTCTAGATTATAGAGTTTAAATACACATAAACAGATCAAAACACTTACAACATAAATCATTATAAAAAACAATCGATCTTTTAAATAATGGCCAAACAACTTCATATCTTATATCCCAATCCTTTTTTTGTTTGAATAAAATCCACAATGCCAATACTCTCTAACTTTTTACGCAAACGATTCACATTCACACTTAATGCATTTTCATTCACATAAAAATCCGTCTTCCACAAATATTCCATCAAACGATCTCGAGATACAATCGTCCCCTTCTTTTCCATGAGCAGTCGAAGTATCTTTGCCTCATTCTTGCTCAGTTCCATTTGAGAAGATTGAAAACTTACTGTATTATCATCTAAATTAAAGCGTACACCTTGATATTCAAGAATATTATGATTGGATACAAAGTCATAGCTACGTCTTAATATTGCCGTAATTTTAGCAGCTAAAACATTTAAATCAAATGGCTTGCATACAAAATCATCTGCACCCTTAGAGATTGCCATCACAATACTCATATTGTCTGTAGCACTTGAAATAAAGATAATTGGAACTTTGGATTCTTCACGAATCTTTTCCGTCCACAAATATCCATTCAAATAAGGCAGTGTTATATCCATTAATACTAAGTCTGGATTAAAGGAATGAAATGCATCCATCACATTATAAAAATCAGTAACTCGACAAACTGAATAATTCCAAGATTCAAGAAACGATTCTAACTTTTTTGAGATGAGTTCATCATCTTCTACAATCATTATTTTATACATAGTCTCACCCACTTTATTATACTGCATAAACTAAGAAATCTTTCTAACAATGGTGTAAGATAAGAACAAAAGGAAGTGATAACATGATCTATCTTCAAGCGGGAATTCTCATTCTAGAAATCGGATTATGTTATTTAATCAACAACTTATTAAAAGATACATTAAACAAAAAATACGATACGCCATTTGTATCGCATTACTATCAAATTGTTGAAATATGCGTACATATAAAGCTATGTGAGCTATACATACATTATTCTGTTTACTAACCCTATTATTGATATTCAAGAAAAGAAAGCCAATTCTCTGCATAATCCTTTCAGCCATCTTATCCACATCCATCGTAACTTTTGGTTCTATGAATATGTATACCATCCATCAAACCACATATAATCTAACAACAAAAAAGAACATAACTCCAACTAAGATCTGTTTCATTTCGGACGTTCACTATCCCAATGCGAATAATCCAGAAAGATTAAAAGAAATCACAAATACATTAATAAAGGTAAAATCCGACTTCTACCTATTAGGCGGAGACTTTGTCGATGAATCCACATCCAAAGAAGATATGAATGTACTATTTAAACAACTTGGAAGACTTACGAAAGTAGCCCCTGTCTATTTTGTATACGGAAACCACGAAAACAAGACAAAGTTTTCAAGAAACAAACTCAATCAAGCAATCACAAAAAACAACATTATCATTCTAAATGATCAAGAAGTACATTTAAACAACATCATCCTAATCGGCAGACAAGACTACACAAATCTAAACCGAAAGATAACCAAAGACTACCACCTTACAAATAAAACCTACAACATTGTCCTAGACCATCAACCACAAGGAACTAAAGAAAACATTAAAAACAATATCGACCTTCAACTCAGTGGTCATACTCACAACGGACAAATGTTTCCACTCTCTTATTCTTATCATTTACAACCCGATTTTGCGGGCAATTACGGAAAAGAAACATTCAAAAACTTTACAAAAATCATTAGCTCAGGCCTTGTTGGTTGGGGTTTTCCAATAAGAACAGAGGGTATATGTGAGTATGTGGTTGTTAATGTAACACAAGATAAATAAGTTCAAATAATACAAATAAACTTAGTCCTCAAGAACTCAATCCATTCACTGCGATAGCTTGATAGTGTTCAAATAATACAAATGAAAATACCTCTTAAGAACTACCATAAAAATTTTTGTCAGAAAAGAAATGTCGAATAATACAAATAAACTTAGTCCTCAAGAACCACATGTCCTGACAAAGAATAAGCACCACGTTCAAATAATACAAATAAACTTAGTCCTCAAGAACTAATCTTAATAGCTCCTGCAATAATCCAATGTTCAAATAATACAAATAAACTTAGTCCTCAAGAACTGTCTTTCACTTTGAGATTTACAACTTCTGTTCAAATAATACAAATAAACTTAGTCCTCAAGAACAGTGTAAAGAATCATATAGTAAAGATACTGTTCAAATAATACAAATAAACTTAGTCCTCAAGAACAGACCCTCCGATAATCATTCCAGTCTTGATGTTCAAATAATACAAATAAACTTAGTCCTCAAGAACTAGTTCCGCGTACAATTCACTTTCGATTGGTTCAAATAATACAAATAAACTTAGTCCTCAAGAACTAAAAGCCACTCTGTATCCCTCTTACATACGTTCAAATAATACAAATAAACTTAGTCCTCAAGAACAAATATTGATTGGTTAGCGCAAACATTCCGTTCAAATAATACAAATAAACTTAGTCCTCAAGAACCCATAAAATTTTGCCATTTTGAATCTCCTGAGTTCAAATAATACAAATAAACTTAGTCCTCAAGAACTATCTACTTTTAATACTGAATTGTCTATCGTTCAAATAATACAAATAAACTTAGTCCTCAAGAACTGTTTGCTAGATAATCCTAGCAGGGTTCCGTTCAAATAATACAAATAAACTTAGTCCTCAAGAACGATATGCAGTATTGGTAATTGGAATGATCAGTTCAAATAATACAAATAAACTTAGTCCTCAAGAACTATTGTTGAATCTATGAGTATTTTAGAAAGTTCAAATAATACAAATAAACTTAGTCCTCAAGAACTCCCATACTTGAATACGCTTGATTGTCTTGTTCAAATAATACAAATAAACTTAGTCCTCAAGAACCTAGAATATATTTTACAAACGCGTGGCTAGTTCAAATAATACAAATAAACTTAGTCCTCAAGAACCATTTAAAATGACATAAATATCATCATATTGTTCAAATAATACAAATAAACTTAGTCCTCAAGAACCGCCGACGAAGTAAGAGAGCCACACGTTCGTTCAAATAATACAAATAAACTTAGTCCTCAAGAACTGACATCCATTCAATTGTAAAAACCAGTGGTTCAAATAATACAAATAAACTTAGTCCTCAAGAACCAAAATATGCGACTTAGGGGGTAGCAAAAGTTCAAATAATACAAATAAACTTAGTCCTCAAGAACCATATTACCATATTCTAGACTTTCAGGTAGTTCAAATAATACAAATAAACTTAGTCCTCAAGAACTTCGGATTCGTAACCATTCTGGTCGTATTTGTTCAAATAATACAAATAAACTTAGTCCTCAAGAACATGGTAGTAAGTCCTGATGATTACTATGGGTTCAAATAATACAAATAAACTTAGTCCTCAAGAACGGGCCAAGTACCAACGAACAAGGTGGAGATGTTCAAATAATACAAATAAACTTAGTCCTCAAGAACCATTGAGCTTATCAGAGGTGACCAGATACGTTCAAATAATACAAATAAACTTAGTCCTCAAGAACTGTAAGTGATACAACCGAAGAAGAAGACCGTTCAAATAATACAAATAAACTTAGTCCTCAAGAACCGGAAGAAGTCACATTCGCGTGTGATACCGTTCAAATAATACAAATAAACTTAGTCCTCAAGAACTTATCTTGAAATCTTTTACAGATCGTCTGGGTTCAAATAATACAAATAAACTTAGTCCTCAAGAACCCGAGGAGTTAGACAACATTGACATTGATAGTTCAAATAATACAAATAAACTTAGTCCTCAAGAACTACCTAGGCTGTATCCTTTCGCTGTCAAAAGTTCAAATAATACAAATAAACTTAGTCCTCAAGAACGTACCTATGCAATTATCACGGAAGTTGTAGTTCAAATAATACAAATAAACTTAGTCCTCAAGAACAATGATACAACACATGTTAAAATTGAATTGCGTTCAAATAATACAAATAAACTTAGTCCTCAAGAACTATCAGCCTTATTATAGCATAATTGTGCTTTATTTACAGTATATCTTGAGCATAAGTATCATTAAATGTTAGATAAAAAGTTGTATTTTTATCTTCAAATTGTTCCATTAATCGAATGTTTTTTTCTGTTTGTTGCTGCTTATGAAGCATAGTATAAGGATTTTGTATATAGGAAATATTATTAAATTGGTTTAAATCATATTCATATTTTTCAATGTAATCTTTATTGGAAACAATCAGCATTGCAAATTTTTCTAGTTCTTCAATAGAATCGCAAGCCATATAATCATTGTTTAAAAGAAAAAGGATATTATCTTGATCAAATGATTTCAACCATTTTAATGTGGTTTGTGTGATTGGAAAATCTATATATACGACGTTAAATTGATTTCTATTAATAAATAACAACAGGTTATAAACCATAATATATTGTTTATCTAAAGAAATATCATCTACGTTTATATCTAGCATTGACAAAAACTTAGAAATATCAAAATCAGATATTTCTAAATTAATATTACAACCAATATTCCTTGTTAATATATCTCTCAATTTATACATGCCATGATCAGTAATCAAACTTCTAAATCCTTCTCTAATTAACTCAAATGATTTAAAATCATTTTCATTTTCTTGAATAAGATTAGTTGTTTCAATATTGAATATAGATTTTGTTCCAAATTCAAAATTAGAATTAATATCACTACCATATGGGTAATAAATAAAATTAAGCTCAGTGGGTTTAATTGACTGATTTTCAGAATCTAATACTTTACAATAATTTCTTTTCTTTTTAACGAATTGATTTGTAAAACAATCTATTATATCTTTTTGTTTAGCACCTGTTAATACTACTATATTACTATCTTCCGGAATCAAGTAGACAGATTCCTCATGTATTATTTTCACTATTTAGTCCTCCTATAATCAAAGTACGATCTGTTGTCGTAATGTTTTCTTGTAAAGTATAATTACTATTCATATTCACAATGTTTTGATATTGCCTCTCAGTTATAATCAAATATCGTATATCCCCATTATCAGGAACATTGTTTTTAAGTCTTTTTTGAATCGTTTTAGCTGAGTCATTATTTATACATAATTTTGCATAAACTGAATATTGGATTCGTATAAATCCTTCAGTTTTTAAATATTTTACAAATTGTCTGTAATGTCTTTGATCTGTTTTCGTTTCTTGGGGTAGATCAAAGAATAGTACTAATCGCACAAATCTACTACTCCCCTCCATAGCGAATTCCTTTTGAAAAATCAATCTTCAAAATATCATCTGTTTTTTCATTCAAAAAACCAATATAAGAATCAATTAAATCTTCAATCGCATCTTTTAACCGCATCCATTTTTTATCTATATAAATCTTCGTTTCTAACAATCCAATCAATTCTTGTTTTTGAGCTACGCTGAAACTATCTTTAATATTTTCTTCTACCCATACATCTACTATTACTCGTAATGGCTCTATAAAATCATATGTTAAATTAAAGGCATTCGATTCGCCAATATGATGAATTCCTAACTGAGTTAATAATCCTCTAGCTGTTATACATTTTGAAATATAACTAGCTAAAATCTTATATCCATAATTCAGTGCAAAATTTCTTACGTCATTCTTATCATCTCTATAAAACTTTGTTCCAAACATCTTTCCAAAATAACACTTTGCACTCACTGCTTCTCGATTTGTTTGATCATCATTATAAACTGAATTTTTATAGCCAATTAAAGTTTCCAATTCATCACAATCCTCATAAATCAAATCCAAAGCATCTATTTCAGATTGTATTTTTTGTTCTATTATAAATTTCCACAATTTCTTTTTACGAGTTATCTTCCAATTAATTTGTTTATTCAATTGCTTAAATACCAAAGAATGATTGTTGAATGGTTGAAAAATACCAATTGGATCATTCTTTGAATCACAAATTATTACATTAATATTATTCTCTACCAATTTAGATAACATTGGAATTGTCATAGTAATTCGATCATGCGAAAAAATAACTGTATCCAAATCGCATAATGGTATATTCTGATATTCATTTCCTATTGTAATTTTCATTCGATTTAATGTTAATGACACTGTACACTCAGTTCCAATTACTACTGTTTTCCAGCCCATATTAATAAAACTATAATAAAAAATGAGATAGCCACAATTAGCTATCTCTAATAGTTTTCGAATTTAAATCTTATTCTTCCAGACTAAATTCATTTGTATTATTTGACACACTCATTGTAGCACGTCGCTACAAATTTTCCAAGAGAACTTTTCCTTTTTAATCTTAGAATACTTTCCAGGCGCCTTTCTAGGACCTGATATTAATAACTTACCATTTTCATTATATGTATAGCGAACACCTAGAATGCTTGATTTAATTTTGATATATTGTGCCTTATTTTCCTTATCTGTTTTATCATCAATTGAACCAGCTACTGGCTTATACTGTTCAATTATAGATGGTGGTGTACAATTGCGATTTACAATCAAATCTAAATACGCCATGGTTTCTAAAAATTCCTGATAGTTTGTCTTTTCTTTTAATATTTTCTCAAGCGTTCCCTTATAACGATTCAAATCACGAATATCCATTAAATTATCCACACAATAACTAATGATTTCATTGATTTTGTAATCGGAGAAATTTTTCTTTCCATCCGGATTAATTTTTGGCATTTTAAAATCAAATTGCGAAGCTAACTCTTTCTTATAGAAATAAACTTGTTTGTAGATTTCATCATAACTAAATACATACAAATGCTTCATTTCCAATTTTTTATTCACAATAGAACCAATATTAAACTTTTGAATTGTGTAGTTATTTGTATCGTAAATTAAATCATTTTTAAATACACGCATACGGAAATAGCATTCCTTCACATTCCCATTTTCATCTAATAATTCAGGTACTTTATAGTAATCTCTAATTAACTTAACATATTGCTCTTTATTGATTTCACCACTGTTATTTACGATAACTTTTGGAATATGAATTCCAACATGGACTTTCTTCCCCTTCTTATCTGTGTATTTATAGAAATCTACTGCAACACAATTTATTGAGCTATAGATACGCTTATCATTATTTACCCCTAAAAGACCCAACACACCTTTTTCTCTCGGTATGTTTTTCTTCTTGTCCATTTGCGCATAAATAGTCGCATCAAAGAATGCCCCCTTATAGTTCTTTTCTGCTTTTACGGAATATAAAGGCACCATAACTCTTACTTGAGAAACCAATGAATCATTATCATTTGGATAATTACCAAATCGTTTGAAGTATGCATATTTAATGAATCCATACAATTTTTGATTTTCCGATTTATCACTATCTGGTCCCTGTGACTCCATCATTCTCTTCAAGAATTCTTGATAATACTTATTATTTCCACGTTCATCATAGTTTGGATAATATGTCGATAAAACCATATCTGCAATCGCAACAATAGAAGCATCATGAGCATGGTGTTGATCACCAATATCACGATTTTTCTTCATATTAAATGCATTTCTATACACCGTTGTAAATGAAGAACGCAATGAAACAATATGAGTATCATAATTATTAACTGTGTTATAAGCTCTTAAAATCGCCATTAATTCTCGAATAATATAGCGTGTATCCACTAAGTTACGATTAATAAATCCCATAGCTTCATCAGTCGATGCTAATAATAATCGTTTTAATTTCTTATCCGAAATCAATTTCATTCCATTCAATTCATAGCATCTACGTTTGAAGTCACTAGAGATAATGCGTTTTCCCGCTTTGTTTGTTACAGTCTCTGCTTCAATATATTCTAATGGAAGTCTATCTGCCTTTTTACCATTAATTTCTTTTTTGATCAACATCAAGTTATCCATGGAATTATCACCAAAACCACGAGGTAGAATGTGATCCATTTCATAATCCTCTAATTTTTGAATGTCAATCTCATCTCCAGTTACCATATCACGTCCATTTTGACGTATATATAGTTCAACCTTACGCTTATTCTTCTCTAAATATGGCTCAATAACATCCCAATCTTCCAAATACTGTTTTGATATTTTAGCATTATCTTTCTGTTCTTTCATTTGCTTAGTTAAGTAATCATACAAATTTTTCATTTGATCAAAATGCTTAGCTGGTTCATCACCATCATGAGCACTATCTTTCAAATCTCTTGCCGTTTCAATCACAACACGATCTGGAACTCCATAAGTGTTAACAACTTCTTCATATAGTTTAAAACATTCATTTAAAGCTCTTATTACAGGTCTAGCAATCGGAATAAATGGTTTACCATCTTGTATCAATAAATCAATAGACAACTTCTTCGTATCCTTTAATAAAGTCATATACTTGTTGGAATCAAAATTAATTCTATTTCCATCCAAATCCGTTGCTTCAGTAATCAAAGTCATTTGTTCATTTTTTTGATTTTCTGAATTATCCCTTAACATTTCCTCAAGTAATGTTTCTCCATCAACATTCATTTTTGTTTCCATAATAAATTGTTTAGAGAAAGCATAAAAGCCATTTGATTTACATCTTGCTAATTTCTTCGCATCTTTTTCATCTAAATTCAACTTCTTAGTGAAATAATTTATTTTTGATTGTTCTTCATCAAATAAATTTAAGTTCAAAATAATATCTTCAATCTTATCTACTTTTTCTTTCTCATTTTCATTAAATAAATCAAGAATAGAATGCAATTCAAATTGAGGAAATACACTAATTATATTCTGATATAAAGTATATCTATTTTTAAACTTACCTTCTTTACGAGAGTCTTTAGGACCAAAAGATTTTAAGTTTAATAATTCTGCAACTTCTTTATGCGAAACATAATCTGTACGCTTCAAGAATAATTCATCAAATACTTTTAATTTATCTTCACGAGTTAAATAATATCTGTTTTCATCCTTATCAATTGCAGTCAGAATATTCAATTCATTCAATAAACTAAATGTCTCTGCAATAAATGATCCTTTTGGAAGTGCATATTCTTCAGGTAAATATGTACAATGCGAAATCATATTTAACTTCCAATTTTGAATACTCTCTTCTTCATTAACTAAAGCATCCTTACAATACTCATATCCATACTTAAAAGTTCCATCTTTTCGATTGATCCAACTATTTTTAGCTTGTGAAGACAAAGGTCCAATATAGTAAGGAATACGTGCTTTAATTGTTGAAATACATGCTTCAATAAAATTATCCGTAATCAAATTAGGATAAAATTGTTGTTGTTTATGCAAAATATCACTAGCTTCTTTTACATACAAACCATTCGGATACTTATTCTCCATGTTTTTTACAACACGCAAACGATCTCCAATTTGATATAATCCCACCGAGGTAGACACACGAAATAATTAAAATTATCCCATCGATGTGAAACTACAAAGGTGGGATTTTTATATGGGAAGAAAAGCTAAATATACAAAAGAACAAAAGGTACAGGCTTGTGAAGACTATTTAAGTGGAAGAAAATCTGCAGAACAAATAAAGATTGAATTGAACATGGGTAAATGCGGAGCTGGCTTAGTTCGAAAATGGGTGAATAGCTATCGTGTAAACGGCCATTCAATTTTTGATCATAAGAGTACAAACAATAAGTATTCGAAAGAGTTTAAGGAGATGGTTGTTCAAGAATATCTTCAAGGTCATGGATCCTCCCTGGATTTGGCAGCTAAGTATGGAATACTTGAATGTAGTACTGTTTTAAACTGGGTAAACAAGTATAATAGTCATAGAGAACTTAAGGGTTACGATCCTAAGCCGGAGGTCTATATGGCTGATACTTTAAAAGTAAGCAAAGAAAAGAAAATCGAAA
>ERZ857745.3553-NODE-3553-length-14712-cov-5.367265_pt1 | contig 14712 bp, 11 predicted proteins | sample MGYA00519699_ERZ857745 | MGnify/ENA primary metagenome ERZ857745 (study PRJEB31778, sample SAMEA3449357) | human gut metagenome | biome: human gut; feature: human-associated habitat; material: faeces | place: United Kingdom | collected 2010/2012 ...
GCAGAAAACGTTTCTGCATACTCGCTTTTATACGGACGCTTTTCAGAATGAAGCCCAAAAAGCCAAATCCATCCGCCGCTCATTGTCAGATATAAGGATATTTTCAAATATATTTCTGTATCTTATCAACTGTAATGTAAATATCATACATTTATCGGCTCGCACGCCCTTCCTTTTGCTATTTTCCCCGTCCTTTTTCTGTTTTTGCCTTCAAAAAAAGCGATTTCTGCACATTTGAAATATCTGGCATCCCAACCCACCTGTAACTATTCTGTAAAAATAGGAAGATCCGGGAATAATCCCGGATCTTCAAACGACTCATTTTAAAAGTTTGTTATCTCTGTCTGTGTCTTCTTCCTGTGATTGCAACTGCTGCCATCGCGATGATCGCTGCCAGTGCAACTCCGCCTACTGCGAACAGATTGAAGTCATCGCCAGTCTTAGCGCTCTTGTCTGCCTTAGCAACTGCTCCATTATCCTTTGATGGTTTATCTAAGTTTCCAGGCTGTGTCGGCTCATTAGAGCCAGATCCAACCTTTTCCCATGCAGCGAACACTTCAGTGTCTTTTGTGATTTTCTGATCAAAATCAAATTTTTCACCATATGCAAAAGAAGCTAAAGTATCATCGTTCTCATTCCACTCTGCCTTACCGTTGTACCATCCTAAGAACTTATAACCATCAACAGCTTTTGGATCAGTGATAGCATAAGCTTTTTTGTCGAACTCATATTTTTTATTAACTATAGCCAGAAACTCTTTAACACTGTTTCCGTTTGGAACTGTGATAGAATCACCTTGTTCATAATCAATAGATCCTTCTGGCTGCATAGCATAGAAATCCACACTATGCCCAAGCGGTTTCAGTTCACCCTGTTCAGCATCTTCCTTATCTAAATAGTAGTAAGGAGTATCCCTCATGACATCCTTATATGTAGCCCCCAAAACACATGCATAGTCATCATCATTATAAATAACGAGATATTCATCTTTATCAAGAACTAAAACAGCTTTGTCATTTACAACATACTGTCCAGGATCATCAGTAAATTCTCCGCCAGAAATTTCCGGGGTATAAGGATATCCCGTTGTGTTTAAATCCCCATCAAAAGTTCCTCCGGAGATTTTAACAAATCCGCCATTACTACCTGTATAGCCAAAAATATTACCTGCACCATCGTTACTAGCTGTAAATGTACCACCTGTAATAGTCAGTTCACCTTTATCCATCTCAGCGTTGCCATATCCATTTGCAATAACAGATTTCGCACTGTCTGCGACTTCAAAAGAACCTCCTGAAATATTAGCAATATTCCAGTTAAGTACAACTGCTCCGGAAGTATTGCTGAATTTTCCATCCTTAATAGTCAAATCGCCGAAATCATCATTTTTAATAGTATTTAAACCGCCACTGAAGGTTCCGCCATTAATAGTTAATTTGGCATTAATTTTTGCAGTGTTTTCGCTTCCATTATACCAGCCATTATCAATCAAGCTGGAAAAATGTCCTGTCTGAGACACTTCAACGCCACTATTGATCGTCATCTCACCCTGGTTCAAAATATTGTAGTAGGAGTTTCCACCACTAACAGAATCACTCTTACCAGTTTCCTTAGAACGAGTAAACTTTCCCCCACTCAAAGTCGCTGTCGCTCCCTGCTTATTATATACAGCCGCTTTTGCATGAGACACATTATCCACAGTTCCATCACCTTTGATAGTCAGTGTTCCTTCATTAGTGATAGTGTGCTTATTGGCTTCGTTTGTCAGCGTCTTCCCATTCAGATCCAGCGTAATGTTCTTGTCAGCTGGAATCGTGATGCTTGCAGTGATATCAGTATCTAAGACGATTTCTCCACCAGCGTTTACCGCTGTTTGTAAATCTCCGGGATTATTTACATGCGTCGCCGTATCTGCGCTTACCGTCATCGGCACCGCCATCACAAACACCATGATGAGGGAGATGATGCTGCACAGCATAAGTCTTCTCTTTTTCATGTTTCCACCTCTTAATTCTTTTCGTCGAGCCGTTATAAATATAAAATGTTTCTTCAATTATAGCACTCCACCCCCCTAGATACAAGTTTTTTTGAAAGAACACGCTGCTTATTCATTACATTTAAAAGATCTTTTTTTACATCTACAGCACGAGACCTTATGTTTCGCATATGGTAATGTCTTAATATATCTCAAATGAAAAGCTCTCAACAGGATCCAGATGGACGCTTCCCTTCATCCATGGTTCGGAAGATCCAAAACCACCAGCATCCCTCAGGCTAAAGGCCGGATAGAGCGACTGTTTCAAACACTACAGTCACGCCTGCCGATCGAATTACGGCTGGCAGGCATATCCAATCTCGGGCAGACAAATGAGTTCTTAGCATCCTGCCTCAAAGAATTCAATACACAGTTTGCTCTTGATATGGGTTGTACTAGATCTGTTTTTGAAAAACAAGATGAACAGGGATGTCGGGCTGATTTCTACAAAGGGACAGCTGCAATCGTCATCCGAACACTTTCCGGTAAGCTCTATGTGTATGCCATGGCAGGTAAAGAAGAGCCGTAGGCCTGCTGATCATATCCCTGAAATGTTTATGCCGCGAAAGGCGTTTGACAATGAGCTGCGACATGAGAAGCTTATCTGCCGGGAGGCCAAAGTGATATGCTACTGCCTCCCGCCTCCCAGGCTCATGTCGCAGGAGCCTCGTTGTCAAATGCACCGTGGAATAACATTTCATTGATTACATAGGACAAAAGCACCGATTGACCGGTGCTACGGTTGACAGGTTTTTCTTTTTCCCGCTCTCGCACTTTTCTGGCTTCCGCTCGCGTGCTTTTCTGGCACGTTTTTCTACGAAATCATATTTTCTGATAGCAATATGCAGAAAACGTTTCTGCATACTCGCTTTTATACGGACGCTTTTCAGAATGAAGCCAGAAACGCCAAATCCATCCGCCGCTCATTGCCAGATTTAAGAATATTTTCAAATATATTTCTGTATCTTATTAGCTGTAATGTAAATATCATACATTTATCGACTCGCACGCCCTTCCTTTTGTTGTTTCCCCCGTCCTTTTTCTGTTTTTGTCTTCAAAAAAGGCGATTTCTGCACATTTGAAATATCTGGCATCCCAACACACCAGAACACCAAAAACATCAAAAAAAAGCTCGGAATCGCTTCCGAGCCAGTATCATGAACAGTACAGTCGGCGAGGACCGCACGTACTTGTATGGAGGTCTTTTAAACAGCAACTCTTCATGAGGACGGCAGGCAGAGAGCCTGCCGTCTGTACACATGATCCATGAAGGAGTTTGCCTTGGCAGAACCACGAGAGGCTCTGCACTAACATGATTGGTTGAATTAGTTAAAATGCTTTTTCATAAACACCCAGCACCAGTTCTTCGGTGCAAGGACGTGGATTTCCGCCTGTGCAGACATCTGCCATAGCAGCTTTAGCCAGATCCGGCAGATCCTTCTTCAGGACGCCGATCTCGCCCAGATTCTGCGGAATATTGACATCCAGCGAAAGTTTGCGAACCGCATTGATCGCTGCGTCTCTGTATTCTTCCTGGCTCATATCGTCTACCCCTTCTACGCCCATAGCCCGAGCGATCTCACGATACTTCTCACCAGTGTAATCCTTGTTGAATTCCATAACGTAAGGCAGCAGCACTGCATTGGCCACGCCATGCGGCGTTCCGTAAAATGCTCCCAGAGGATGAGCCATGCCATGTACCACGCCAAGCCCTACATTAGAGAACGCCATGCCGGTCACATACTGGCCGAGAGCCATATCTTCTCTGCCCTTCGGGTCGTTTTCTACAGCCGCACGCAGAGATCTTGAAATCAGCTCGATCGCTTTCAGATTCAGCGTATCTGCCAGTTCCCATGCAGCCTGTGTCGTATATCCTTCGATCGCATGTGTCAAAGCATCCATACCTGTGGACGCCGTCAATCCCTTCGGCATACTGGACATCATTTCCGGGTCGACTACCGCTACGACCGGGATATCATGCGGATCTACACATACGAACTTTCTCTTCTTTTCTTCATCAGTAATAACGTAGTTGATCGTCGTCTCTGCCGCCGTTCCCGCAGTCGTAGCCACCGCGATCATCGGCACAGCCTTGTTCTTCGTCGGTGCAACACCTTCCAGCGAAACCACATCGCTGAACTCCGGATTGTTGATGATGATACCGATAGCCTTACCGGTATCCTGTGGAGATCCGCCACCGATGGCAATCAGATAATCAGCTCCAGCCTTCTTAAAAGCCTCTACCCCTTTTTTCACAACTTCTACAGACGGATTTGCCTTTACTTCATCGTAGATCGCATATGCATAGCCCGCTCCGTCCAGAAGATCTGTCACTTTCTTTACCACCTGGAACTTTACGAGATCCTTGTCTGTAACGATCAGAGCCTTGTTAAAACCTCTGGCCTTCACTTCCGTCAAGATTTCCTGGATCGCACCTGCACCATGATAACTTGTTTCATTGAGCATAAATCTGTTTACCATCGTTTGTACCTCCTTAGCGTTTCGTTCCCTGTTATTCATTGTTTTATTTTTATATAAAACCCCTTTTTGTTCCCTATTGTCATTATACGATTTTCCGCAAAAAAAATAAGGACGACCCTTGCGAAAAAAAGTGTCCTTATTTGCAGAATATTTGCAAAGGTCTTTGCAGAAGCCCTGTCCGGTTTTCTGCAAAGAGCGCCGCTAGCGTCGAAACAGCTCCCGATATCTGCGCGGCGTCATATTGTATTTCTCCTTGAATTTACGGTGGAAATAGCTGGTATTTTCATAGCCCACACTGAGGATCACATCGTTGATCGGAAGATCCGATTCCGTCAATAGTTCCTGCGCCCGATAAAACCTCTTGTTCAGCACCATCTCCCGAAACGTCTCACCGGTCTTTTCTTTTAAGAGCCTTGACAGCGAATACTGCGACTGATGCAGCTTGTCCGCCAGCTCCGTCAGACTGGCATGCTGAAAATGACTGTCTATATACTCCATGCTCTCTTTGACCAGCATATCATCGAATTTTTCCTGCACGCCACGGTTCAAACGATCCGTATAATAAGCAAGCTGCATACATAAAAGTCCCATTGTAGTCTGCAGGATCAGATCGTTCTCCTGGTCATGGATCAGCATAAACACCATATTCTCGATCAGATTCTGCACCGGCACCGCGTCTGCCACCTGAAAATACAGAAACTCTCCCTGACTGCTGTTCTTTCTCAAAACATTGATCAGAAAATCCGTAATAGCATTGTTGAAACCCAGCATCGTGTACGGTTTGTCAAAGAACTCCGGTCTGATCACGAAGTTCACCGAAATATCATCCTTTTCCGCTTTCTTGATCTCGTGCCACGAATACTGATTTAGAAGTAAAAACTCCCCCGCCTGCACCGTGATCTCCTGCCCATCGATGATATGTGTGCAGGAACCTTTGCAGACGTACATCATCTCAATAAAATCGTGGCGGTGGCGCGGGAATGCAATGAATCTCGTATGAGTCCTGATCTGGATCAGCTTCTGGTCGTCTCCCATCATCTTGCGCGCGGTCACAATAAAGGGATCTCCTTCTGTGTACAAATCCTTGCGAATCCCTGCACCTTCTTCCAGAATCTCGCGTTCTTCCTCCCGGACAGCTTCCAGGATCTCAAGCAGTTCCTGTCTCATCTAGTTCGGTTTCCTTTCTCCTACTGCGATCTGCAAAAACTTCTCGATGGCCTGCAAAGGGTCATCCTTGCCGATGGTCAATCTAATGTACGGTTCTCTTCCGCCGTTTATCATCATCCTGCCTCCATATGTGGATATCAGGCCTGCCATGATCCGCTCCGTAAGCTTGACATTTTCTAAAAGTTTGAATATGATCTTATACCCCTGCTGAGAGATCTCCGGGATCCCCAGTTTGCCTGCCATGGCCCGTATCTTGGATATTTTGATAAGGTTCATGGTCGCTTTCGGAATATCGCCAAACCGATCCAGCAGTTCATCTATGATCTCCGATTCATCTTCGTCGCTGGTGATCATGGCGATCTTTTTATACATCTGCAGCCTGAGCATCTCGTTTTCAATGTAACGTTCCGAAAGGATCGCAGGGATCGGCAGATTGAATGCCGTTTCTTCCGCTTCCGGGATCTCCTCGATCCCGCGGGCTTTGTCGACAGCCTCTTCCAGCATTTTGCAGTACAGCTCATATCCTATATTCAACATATGGCCCGACTGCTCTGTTCCCAGAAGATTCCCGGCGCCACGAAGCTCCAGATCACGCATGGCGATCTTGAAGCCGGAACCAAACTCCGTAAATTCCTTGATGGCTCGCAGCCTTTTTTCCGAGATCTCAGTAAGCGTCTTATCTTTTTTATACATTAAATACGCATATGCCATCCGATCCGAGCGACCTACCCGCCCGCGAAGCTGATAAAGCTGCGCCAGACCAAAATGATCAGCATCCAGCACGATCATGGTGTTGACGTTAGGGATATCCATGCCGGACTCGATGATCGTGGTAGAAACTAGCACATTGTATTCCCCATTGGAAAAGTCCATGATGATATCTTCCAGCTGGTGCTCCCGCATCTTGCCATGTCCCACAGCCACCGATGCCTCCGGAACCAGCCTCTCTATCTCGCTGGCGACCCGATTGATGGAATCCACCCGGTTGTACAGCACATAAACCTGACCTCCACGCGCCAGCTCCTTTTCGATGGCCTCCCGGATCACAAAATCATCCATTTCCATAACGTATGTCTGCACCGGATATCGGTCTTCCGGCGGTTCTTCAATAGTACTCATATCTTTGATCCCGGAAAGAGACATATGCAAAGTTCTCGGGATCGGCGTTGCCGAAAGAGTCAGCACATCTACATTCTCTTTCAGCTGTTTTATTTTTTCTTTATGCTTGACGCCAAACCGCTGTTCCTCGTCGATGACCAAAAGTCCCAGATCCTTGAACTTTACATCAGAAGAAAGCAGCCTGTGAGTTCCGATCAGCAGATCGATGCTCCCATTCTCCACACCTTCCAGAATAGCCTTCTGCTGCGCCGCGGTACGAAAACGAGACAGCATTTCTACTTTAAACGGAAACTTTTCGAATCGATCCTTCATCGTATAATAATGCTGATTAGCCAGCAGAGTCGTCGGCACTAACACAGCCGCCTGTTTGCCGTCCGCCACACATTTAAACAATGCTCTGGCCGCCACTTCCGTCTTGCCAAATCCCACATCACCGCACAGCAGCCGGTCCATAGGCACATCACGTTCCATGTCCTGCTTGATCTCTTCAATGCATCGCAGCTGATCTTCCGTTTCGGTATAAGGAAAGCTGTCTTCAAACTCACTCTGCCATACGGTATCTTCCGAAAAAGCATAACCTTTCTCATGCATCCTGGCCGCTGATACCCGGATCAGTTCCTGCGCCATATCATCGACTGCTGCACGGGCTCTCGCCTTGGTCGCTTTCCACTCGCCACCGGAAAGTTTGTTGAGTCGCGGCGCCACACCGTCTCCTCCAATGTATTTCTGAAGCATTCCCAGCTGATCCACCGGAATGTAGAGAGAATCCTCTCCCGCGTACTTGACTTTCAGATAGTCCTTACGCACCCCCTGCACAGTCAGCTGTTCGATACCCACGAATTTACCGATTCCGTGACTTTCATGGACCACATAATCGCCCGCCTGCACATCCGCAAAACTCTTGATCTGCTCTCCACGCGTTTTCCTGCGTTTTCTCCGGCTTTTCCGATTGCCGCCAAAGATATCGCCCTCCCATATCCAGACCTTCTTTTCATCTGTGAATTCCATGCCTGCTGTAAGGGTTCCCTGCTTCATGGCGATCCTGCCGTCCAGCTTTTCCCGGATCAGAAATTCCCGCAGGTTTTTCTCACGTTCCTGACTGCTGCATACGATGGTAACGTCAAAATTTCTCCGCACATAACTGTCCAGCTCGCTTTTGAGCAGGTCCATCCGTCCGTTAAACGCCGGCGTCTGTCTGCAGTTGACGCTGATCAGTTCTTTCAGGAAAGGCGCATTTTTAATGGTTCCTGTAAAGGGAGTAAAAATATAGCCCGGCTTTTCGTAAAGCAGAAAATAATCTTTTTCCCCGGAAAGCCCCTTGAAATCCTCGCCGATCCCTCGTCCTGAACTTAAAATCGTCTCAATATCTTCGCCACGCTCCTTGTCCCAGACTTCCAGCGTCTCCAGAATGCGAGCCGGATCATCGATAAAAACCTCAGGATCACGCATATAATCCCAGATATACATAGTTTTCTCATAGAAATAATGAAGGAATTTTTCCAGATACTGAATATTGATCATGCTCCCGGCATATTCCAGCAGCTGCCCTTCCCTCTGTTTCAGCTGATGGATCAGCTCCGTTCCGGGTTCTTTCTTTTCCAGCTTTCGGATCTGTTTCTCATAAGCTGCACGTATATTTTTTTCTGCCTCTGCAAAAAGCTGGTGCTCCCGAGGGATCTGGGAGCACGGATAAATGCTCACGGATTTCAGGTGCTCCTCCGAACGCTGCGTATTCAGATCAAAAGTACGAATGGAGTCCACCTCCGTATCGAACAGTTCGATACGGTATGGATTGTCGCTATCCGGTGTAAACACATCCAGGATCCCGCCGCGGACACTGTATTCGCCTCTGCCCTCTACCATGGAAACTCTTTCATATCCCTGTAATGTCAGCTTTTCCCGGATCTTATCCAGATCGATATCTTCTCCTCTCGTGATTTCTATCACGTTTTCTGCAAAGATTTCTTTTGGCGGAAGTTTTTTGATCGCGCCGGTCACGGGAGCGATCACGATACAGTCTTCTCCCCGGCTCACAGCACGGAGCACGCTCATCCGTTTCAGCAGATCATCGTTGCTGCGTGCTTCAAACTGTATCAGAGATTCTTCCTCCGGAGGCAGAATATAGATATTCTCCTCACTAAAAAAAGAAAGGTCCGATGCCAGCCGCTTCGCTCTGTTGAGCGTAGAAACGACGATCAAGCTCTGACCTTTTTTATCTTTTCGGAGATTTGCTATGATCGGTGCGATCCGGCCTTCCGACGCACCTGCTATGTTAATCATTCCTTGTTTTGTCACGATCTTCCCTTCCCGATAATCCAGGTTTTACATTATATTCATTCATAGCCTTATCAATACCCTTTTCTAAAATACATCCTACTGCATCTGCTGCACGATCCACAGCATCCTCGATCAGCTTCTCGTCCTGCTTTGAGGTTTTACCAAGAACAAAATCCTTCCATTCGGCACCTCCACCGCTTTTACCGATTCCGATCCTGATCCGCGGGAAATCCTTCGACTGGATCTGTCCGATAATGGACTTCATCCCGTTGTGACTGCCTGCGCTTCCTTTTTTTCTGATACGGATCGTTCCGATTTCCAGATCAAAATCATCATAGATCACGATCAGATCTTCCAGATCGATATCATAATAGCTGACGATTTCCCTCACAGATTCACCACTGAGGTTCATATACGTCTGAGGCTTTACCAGCAAAGCTTTCTGACCGAAGATGAAACCATCTCCGGTCAGCGCCTTGTGTTTCAGTTTATTGACCTTGATATCGTGCTTTTCCGCCAGCTTATCGATAGCTAAAAACCCCATATTATGTCTTGTCTTTTCGTATTTTTTCCCCGGGTTTCCGAGACCCACGATTACAAACATCTGTCCTGCTTTCTACTCGCTTTTCCGTGAATTCTAGTCAAAAAGTTTACTGATCGATCCATTTGTGAAGATCCGTGTCATGGCTTCTGCAAACAGCGGAGCAACGGATACGATCCGCATTTTTTCGATTCTCTTTTCTTCCGGGATCGGCAGTGTATTCAGAAGAACCAGTTCTTCAATAGCAGAATTTTCGATTCTCTCGATTGCAGGTCCGGAAAGTACAGCATGTGTCGCACATGCTCTTACACTGACAGCACCCAGATCCTTCAGTGCATTGGCAGCATTGGTGATCGTTCCTGCTGTATCGATCATATCGTCCACCAGGATGCAGTTCTTGCCTTCGATATCCCCGATGATGTTCATGATCTCGCTCTTGTTTGGCTCCGGTCTTCTCTTATCCACGATGGCGATCGGTGCATTCAGAGGCTGTGCCATGTTTCTGGCTCTGGTTACGCTTCCGTGGTCAGGAGAAACAATGACCACATCTTCCAGTCCCTTTGCCATAAAATATTTGGACAGGATCGGCATACCAACCAGGTGATCTACCGGAATATCAAAATATCCCTGAATCTGTGCTGCATGAAGATCCATCGTAACAACTCTGTCGGCTCCTGCTGCCACCAGCAGATCTGCTACCAGCTTGGCTGTGATCGGATCTCTTGCCTTGGCTTTTCTGTCCTGACGTGCATATCCATAATAAGGGATAACCGCATTGATCCTTCCTGCAGATGCTCTCTTCATGGCATCGATCATGATCAGCAGTTCCATGAGATTGTCATTTACCGGATCACATGTAGACTGTACGATATAGCAGTCTGTTCCTCTTACTGTCTCCCACAGATTCACGGAAATCTCACCATCACTGAACTTGTTTACAGTGGCTTTTCCCAGCGGTTTACCCATGATAGATGCAATTTCTTCCGCCAGCTCAGGGTGTGAATTTCCTGTAAATACCTTGTAGTTTGAAAATACACTATTTTTCATTTGTTTCTCCTACCTCTGCTTTCTGTTTAAACTGTGTGCTACTTCTTTAAAATACCTCTTTTTTCAACCCATCCTTCGATAGATTTACCTTTTGATCTTGCTACGTAAAGGGCTCCGTCCTCTACGTCATTTGTAATGGTGCTTCCCGCAGCAATATACGCATCTTTGCCGACATGCACCGGTGATACCAGATTGACGTTGCACCCGATGAATGCACCGTCTTCTACCACCGAACGATACTTTTTACTGCCATCGTAGTTGACGAATACCACGCCGCATCCCAGATTGACCTTCTTGCCCACGTCGGAATCTCCCACGTAAGTCAGATGTGCTGCCTTGGCTCCGTCATCAAGCCTGGAATTCTTGATTTCCACAAAGTCACCGACTTTGCAGTGGCTGCCGACTTCACTGTTCGGTCTCAGGTATGCGAACGGTCCCACACTGGTCTCGTTGCCCACCTTGCTTTCCAGAATAACGGAACTCTGGATCGATGTGCCGTTTCCGATGATCGAATCCTTGATCCTGGTATTCTGTCCGATGGTGCAGTTTTCGCCGATCTCCACATCGCCTTCCAGTACGACGCACGGATAGATGACCGTGCCCTTGCCGATCCTGACTCCTTCATCGATATATACTGCTTTCAGATCGATAAACACCACCCCGGCATCCAGATATTCCAGGTTGCGCTCGATTCGTCTGGCTTCCATTTCTTCATATTCTGCTCTGTTCATATGGAACTCCTTACCGATTCTGATCTTTATCCAGAATCATTTCACCAACTTTATAAATATCGCCAGCTCCCATCGTAATGACAAGATCACCTTCCTGTGCATTATTATATACGAAGCTTGCTATCTCCTCAAAATCTTCGAAGAAGTAAACATCCTTGCCCGGATCATGTTCCTTGATCTTGTTCATAAGTGTCTTGGAGCTGATCTTATGGATGTTCTTTTCACGCGCTGCGTAGATTTCAGCCAGCACGACTTTATCCGCCTCATCAAAGGCTGTTGCGAAATCATCCAGCAGTGCCATCGTTCTCGTATACGTATGCGGCTGGAACAGGCACCACAGAGTGTTGTGTTTCATGTTGCGTACCGCTGCCAGCGTCGCCTTGATTTCTGTCGGATGATGTGCATAGTCATCGACGATGCGGATCCCGGTAGACGTCTCGCCCAGCAGATCAAAACGGCGCTGCGTTCCTGTATAACCGTCCAGCGTCTTCACGATATCCTCCACGGATACTCCCTGGATGTGGCAGCATGCAAACGCTGCGAGCGCATTCAGGATATTGTGCTCGCCCGGCACAGCAAGTTCGATCTGGCAAAGTGCTTTGCCGCCGTGATTTACATGGAACTGCGGCATTCCGTCATTGTTGAAGTTGATATCAGATGCATAGTAGTCACAGCTTTCACTAAGCCCGAATGTAATGGCATTCGGCAGTCCGCTGATGACGCTCTTTACAAAAGGATTGGCATCGTATGCGATCACGGCACCGTTTTGCGGAACCAGTTTCGCAAACTTGTCAAAAGATTTGGCAATATGTTCCACATCCTTGAAATAATCAAGGTGGTCGGAATCGATATTCAGAATGATCTCGATTTTTGGCTTGAGATTCAGGAAGCTGTCCATGTACTCGCAAGCTTCCGTTACAAAATAGTCATTCTGCCCCACGTAAACATTTCCGTTGATTTCCGGCAGATTGCCGCCGACCAGGATCGTTGGCTCCTTGTGTGCATTTTTTAAGATCAGCGAAACCATGGATGTCGTTGTCGTTTTCCCATGAGTTCCTGAAATCGCAATACTGCTGTCATACTCTGCCATCAAAGCACCCAGAGCCTGCGCCCGTGTTACAGCCGGGATCCCCAGCTCTTTTGCTTTCGCCAGTTCCGGGTTTTCCATGCTGATCGCAGAGGAGTAGATAATAAGGTCTTTGCCCTCTACGTTCTCCGCCTTGTGACCTATATAAATCTGTGCTCCATCATGCGCAAGCTTGGCAGTCATGTCGCTTTCTCTCATATCCGATCCGGAAATATCATATCCTCTCGCCATCAAAATCTCTGCCACTGCAGACAGCCCGATTCCGCCGATGCCGATACAATGGATTTTTTTATAATCCGGTAAATTAATCATAATCACGCCTCCCTAATCATAGATATTGAGATTATACCATATTTAACACGAAAAATGCGGTCTAATATGAAAAAAATTGTTTTTTGCTCACAAGCCTGTTATGATGGTTGTAAAGTTATTACACAGGAGAGTATCATCATGAAGCGAAGTCAAAGAGTTGGCGCCATCTGCCAGATTTTAACCGAATCACCCGGGAAGATTTTCAGTCTCAGCTATTTCTGCGAAAAATTCTCTGCGGCCAAGTCCAGTATCAGTGAGGACATCAGTGCTGCAAAGGAGGCTGTGCGCGTAGCCGGATACGGATATATCGAAACGATTCCCGGCGCGTCCGGAGGTGTAAAATACGTCACAGACATTTCCCCGGAAAAGGCCAAAGAAGTACAGGAGAATCTTTGCACCCTGCTGCAGGAAGAAAGCCGGATCCTGGGAGGCGGCTTTCTTTACACGTCCGATATCATGTACAACCCCGACATCGTCAAAGGCATGGCTCAGATCTTTGCAAAAAAATTCCGTGATGCCGGAGCCGATTACGTCGCCACCATCGAAACCAAAGGGATCCCTGTCGCCTTTATGACCGCGCAGCTTCTCAATATTCCTGTCATCGTGATCCGAAGAGAAACCAAGATTTCAGAAGGTGCAACGGTCAGCATCAACTATTTCCCCGGCTCGTCGGAACGTTTGCAGAAAATGTCCATTTCCAAGCGTGCAGCAGCACCCGGCTCTAAAGTCCTGATCATCGATGACTTTATGCGGGGCGGCGGGAGCATCAAAGGACTGGTTGAGATCTTCTCCGAAGTAGACATCAGCATCGTAGGGATAGGAGTCGCCATCGTAAATATCGAACCGGAGAAGAAGAAGGTACAGAACTATTTCCCGATCGTTCATCTGGGAGAAGTGGATGAAACCGCGAAATCCGTCGAAGTCATACCAAATTGTCAGATTTTTTAAAATTTACTTGTTTGCAAAACTATTCTGTTGTATAATACTTACATCACTAATGAAGCATTGCGGCACGAAAGGCGGTACTACAAATGAATATTACTGATGTAAGAATTCGCAAGGTTAACGATGAGGGCAAAATGAAAGCCGTTGTTTCCATCACCTTCGATGATGAGTTCGTCGTACACGACATCAAGATCATTGAAGGACAGAACGGTTTATTCATCGCTATGCCTAGCAGAAAGATGGGTGAAGGGGACTTCCGAGACATCGCTCATCCACTGGTTTCCGAGACAAGAAACAAGATCAGAGATGCGATCTTTGCAGAATACGAGAAAGTCCTTGCACAGAAAGCAGCAGAAGGTGAAACCATCACAGAACAATAATCGGATAGCAAAAGAGCCATCATGAAGAGATGGCTCTTTTTTTGCGCACTTTTGTGAATATTTTTCTATTCTATGGTTTTGACACGGATCAGATTTGTCGTGCCCGGCACCTGCAGCGGCATGCCCGCGCTGAGAACGATACAGTCGCCTTTCTTGACGAACTTCATCCGCTCCGCCCCCTCGATCGCTTTTTCCATCAGATCATTCCAGTTGCTGCTCCGCTGAGTCAGAACCGGATACACCCCACGTGTCAGGGCCTGCTGATGATATGTCTTGGAATCCGGCGTAGCAGCAATGATCGGTTCCACCGGCTTGTATTTAGCCATCATCTCTGCCGTATAGCCGGAGGTCGTGATCGCAACGATCGCACTGGCCTTGATATCATGTGCCGTCGTGCAGGCAGCATGCCCCATAGCGTTTGACACATCACGATCGTTTGTTTCTACTTCCAGGAACTTATACTGATTTACTTCTTCTGCATCTTCTTCCGCCTGGCTGACGATCTTCGCCATCGCTTTGACGGTTTCCACCGGATAATCCCCTGCAGCACTTTCCCCAGACAACATCACGGCCGATGTTCCATCAAACAC